>ODAI010475978.1_pt1 | contig 30079 bp, 23 predicted proteins | sample 1539321 | NCBI WGS metagenome assembly ODAI01 (sample SAMN02144231, study PRJEB22623) | gut metagenome | biome: sheep rumen | host: Ovis aries | place: New Zealand
AGCGTGATCACTGCGGCCCGGAAAGGCCGGTCCGCCGCCCGCAGCTCCGCGCGCACCGCATCCCCGGCCCGGACCTCTCCGCCCTCCAGCACCTCCGCGAAAATCCCCTCCCGGGGCATGATGCAGTCGCCCGTCCGCTCCCGGATCGCGCAGCCCCGGTGGCATTCCTTGCCGATCTGCGTCACCCGCAGCACAGCTGTCCCGGCCTTCACAACCGACCCCACCGGAAGGCGCTTCAGGTCGATGCCTTCAATCAGCAGGTTCTCCCCGAAATCACCGTCCTGCACGCCGGCGCCTCGCCGGTTGAATTCGGCGACGCTGTCGTAGGAAAGCAGGCTCACCTGCCGATGCCATTTCCCGGCATGGGCGTCCCCTTCAATCCCGTAATCCCGGATCAGGATGCCCTTCTCAACAGGCCGTTTCTCCGTCCCCTTCGCCGGGCTGGTGCAGACTGCCCGCACCGTTCCCTCCAGTTTCATCGGTTCATGTCCCCGCTTTCCCGGCGTCCGCTTTCGGATTCACGAAGTCCCCGCTCTTTCCGCCGCTTTTTTTCTCCAGCATGATCCCGCCGATCTCCATGGTCTTGTCCGCCGCCTTGCACATGTCATAAATCGTCAGCAGCGCGCAGCTGACCCCGGTCAGCGCTTCCATCTCCGCGCCGGTTTTTCCGACGGTCCCCGCCGTGCATCTGGCCCGGATCGCATGCTCCTCCGGCAGCATCTCAAAGTCCACCGAAACCCGGGTCAGGTTCAGGAGGTGGCACAGCGGGATCAGCTCCGCCGTCCGCTTGGCCCCCATGATCCCGGCGATTCGCGCCGCTCCCAGCACATCGCCCTTCTCCGCGCTGCCCCCGGCCGCCAGCTCGTAGCATGCCGGGCTCATCCGGATCTCCCCCCGGGCTGTCGCCTCCCGCCGGGTATCTGCCTTTTCGCTCACATCCACCATCCGGGCCTTACCTCCCGGGTCAAAATGCGTCAGCTCCATCCTTCCTTATCCTCCGATCTGGGACATGCCCCGGCGTTCCGTCACGCTGTCCCGGTCCTCAAAGCAGTGCGCCTGCGGCTTGCGCGCCGCGGCCTCCCGGATTTTTTCCCGGATCCGTTCCTCCCTGTCCGGCTCCCCGTCCCGCAGGATCTCCCGCAGCGGGATCCGGTCCTCGTAGCACAGGCAGGGCTTCAGTTCCCCCGTGGAGGTCAGCCGCAGCCGGTTGCATTCCCCGCAGAATTTGCCGTGCATCGCGCTGATCAGCCCGATCCGCCCGGCAAAGCCCGCCGCCCGCCGGTAAACCGCCGGCCCGTTTCCCCGCCTTCCCGGGTCCGCCTCCGTCTTTCCGAAGGCGGCCTCGATCCGGGAGAGCACCTCCGCGTTGGGCACCGGCGCCATCCCCCGGGCGGCCCCCAGGGGCATCAGCTCGATAAACCGGACGTCGATCGGCATCTCCCTCGCCAGGCCGGCCAGGGAAACCGGCGACTCCTCGTTGATCCCCCGTATCACCACGCAGTTGACGCGCACGCTCATCCGTCCCGCCGCCGCCTGCACCGCCGCCGTCACCCGGTCCAGCCCGTCCCGCCCCGTCAGCGTCCGGTACGTCTCCCGGTCCAGCGTGTCCAGGCTGATGTTCACCCCGTCCAGCCCTGCCGCCAGCAGGTCCTCCAGCTGCTCCGCCAGCAGCACGCCGTTGGTGGTCATCGTCACCTGGCGCACGCCCGGCGTCTCCTTCAGCATCCGCACCAGCGCCGCGCAGTCCCGGCGCACCAGCGGTTCACCCCCGGTAATCCGAACCCGGTCGATTCCCATCTCTGCCGCCTGGGCGCAGACAAAAGCGATCTCCTCATAGGTCAGGATATCCGCCATGGGCAGCCGCTCGATCCCCTCCGGCATGCAGTACCGGCACCGCAGGTTGCACCGGTCCGTGACAGAGATCCGCAGGTAGTTGATGGTTCTTCCGAACCGGTCCTTCAGCGTCTCCACCTGGCCTTACCCCTTTCCGAAGGGGCAGGCCGGATAATGGCATTCCGCGCAGCCCAGGCAGAGCCCGCCGTGGCCCATCCGCACGAAATCCGCCCGCGTCAGGGAAACCCCCGCCGCGATCCGGGGCATCACCAGTTCAAAGATCGTAGCCTTGGCGTACATGACGCATCCCGGCAGGCCGGCCACCGGTGTCCCGTCCTCAAAATAACCCAGGCAGAACATGGCGCCCGGCAGCGTCGGCGCGCCGTAGGTGATGATCTTCACACCGCTGCGGGCAATGGCGCCGGGCGTCCTGTCGTCCGGATCCACACTCATCCCCCCGGTGCAAAGGATCAGGTCCGTCCCGTTCCCGTGGGCCTCGAGGATCTCCGCCCGGATCCGCTCCGGGTCATCCCCCGTCAGCGCATGGTGCACCATCCGGATCCTGTAGGCCGCCAGCTTCCGCTCCACCACAGGGGTAAACTGGTCCTGGATCAGCCCCTTGGCCACCTCGCTGCCGGTGGTGATCACCGCGGCAGTCTTCAGCTTCCAGGGCGTCAGCCGCATCAGCGGTTCCCCGCCAGCAACCTCCTCCGCCCGCCGCAGCTTTTCTTCTTCGATCACCAGCGGAATCACCCGCATGCCCGCCAGTTTGTCCCCCGGGTGCACAGCAGTGCCGCCGTGCCGGGTGGCAATCATCATTTCCTCGACGTCATTCACAGCGTACAGCCGCTGAACGTCCACCTCAAACAAGCCGTCCGCATCCGCAATCAGTTCAATTTTGCCCTCCTTGGCTGGGGTGGCATGCATGTGTTCGCTGATACACAGCCGGCAGAGCCGTTCCGCCGCCTCGTCCTCGTGCAGCATGCCCTCGGTCTTTTCCCATACATAGAGGTTTTCCTTCCCCATGGCAAGCAGGATCGGAATATCCTCCGCCGTCACAATATGCCCCTTGCGGAACCGGGCATCCTTGTATTTCCCGGGGATAATCTGGGTCATGTCGTGGCACAGCACATGCCCGGCCGCTTCCTCTGTCCGGATCAGTTTCATTCCCCGTCGTCTCCTTTTTCTCCCGTCGGCATCAGGAAAACCGTAATCTCCCCGCCGCAGTACATGGTTCCCTTCTTCATGCTGATCTGAACCAGCCGGCTTTCCCGGCAGTCTTCCCGGATCATCTTCCCGGCTATCTGCAGAATCTCCGCCTCGGCGGATCCGCCGCCGATGGTTCCCAGGAGGCTGCCGTCGTCCTTCACCAGCATTTTGGTTCCCGGCTTCCGGGGCGCCTCTCCGTGCTTTTCAACGATCATCGCCAGCACGCCTCGCGGCTTCGCCGCCAGCGTCTCCGGCATTCCTGCCGGGAATCCCTCTCCCGGAGCCGCGGCGTTCATCTCCCGGATCAGCTCCGCCGCCACGGAAACGGCAATTTCCTCCGGCGTCCTGGCACCGATCGGCAGCCCGATGGGCATGCGCAGCCTGTCCGCCTTCCCCGGATCGAATCCCTCCGCCAGGATCTGCCGCCGCACCTGTTCCGTCCGGCTTCGGCTGCCCATCATGCCGACATAGGCAAAGGGCTTCGCCAGGATCCGCCGCAGGCATTCCATGTCGTGAGCGTGCTCCCGGGTCATGATGACGAAAGCTGTCGAAAGATCCCCGGCGATGCCGTCCAGCGCTGCCCCGAAGGGCTGGCAGAGCACCCGGTGCGCTCCGGCCTCCCGGGCCTTCCCGGCATATTCCTCCCGGTCCTCGATCGCCGTGATCTCAAATCCCAGCCCGGCGCACAGCCGGATCACGGACTGCGCCACGTGCCCCCCGCCGCAGATCACCAGTTTCTTCCGCCCCGGAATCCATTCCAGGAAGATCTTTTCCTCCCCGTTTTCATGGATTCCGCTCATTCCAGGCGCCAGGCCGCGGATCCGTTCAGCCGTCTCCGGCGAAAAGCCGTCGTCCCGGCAAATCAGCTGCCGGCCCTCCGCGGTCTCCTCAAACAGCGCGCCGCTGCCGGCCGCCGCCCCGCAAAGAATCCAGGCCGCCATCCTCGGACTGTCCGCCTTTCCGCCTGCGAAATTCTCCAGGAAACCTGCCATAGACCCGCCGCCTCTCCTGTACTATAATGGTTTTGATTGGAGGCCTGCATCATGTACAGACCCTTTGAGGAATTCCCCCCCGCCGGCCGGTTCATCTCCGTCATCGGCAGCGGCGGAAAAACGACCTTCCTGCGCTTCTGGGCCGACCGCCTGCCCGGAACCGTGATCCTGACCACCTCGACCCATATCCTGCCCTTCCCGGGCATCCCATTGGTCGATGCTTCTCCGGCGAACGGCCCCCGGGTGCTGCCCGAGCTTCGTGCCGCCCTGGCTGAAAACCGGGTGGTCTGCCTCGGCGGTCCGGGGCCGAATGGCAAGCTCTCCTCCCCGGAATCCGTCCTTCCCTTTGCCTCGCTCCTGTCCGAGGCGGACTATGTCCTCGTGGAAGCGGACGGTGCCCGGCGCCTGCCCCTGAAGGCCCATCGCCCGTGGGAACCGGTCATCCCCGCCTGTTCGGACGTCACCGTCTGCCTCATCGGCGCCTCCGGCATCGGAAAGCCGGTAGCCGAAGTCTGCCATCGCCCGGACCGTTTCGCGTCCCTGGCCGGCATCCCCGAAGACGCGCCTGCTTCACCGGAAGCCATTGCCGCCGTGCTCAATCAGGAGGCCCTGGCGGATCTGTACCTCGTCAACCAGGCGGATATGTCAGGTCCGGCGGATGTCCGCTGCCTCTGCGATCTCATCCGTTGGGAAGCGTTCCCCGTTTCACTCGCTGCGCCGTAACCAGTTCCAGCACGCTGCCTGCGATGCAGCGGGCCTTGTCCGAGATGGTAAAACAGTTCTTTTTCTCCTCCAGCCGGGGATCCACATCCGCCAGCTTAAAACCCTTCGGAACAGGATAGCCGTCCCGCAGGATCCCCCGCAGGATGCCCGGGATCACCGTTACCACAGGGATTTCCCCCTCCGGGGTTTCCACCTTTCCGATCACTTCCCCGGCTGCCACCTTGTCTGCGATAGCCCGCGCCGGCCGGAAAATGCCGGCCCCGGGGGAATGGATGACGCGCTCCGCACCGTATCCGCCGATCATGCCGGGAATCCCGGTGTTCGGGGCAGCGAATCCGGAGGTGATAATTCGGCCCAGGTTGTGCCCCCGCATCGTTTCAATCACATAATCCACATCTTTCCCGGCTTCAAATCCCGGCCCCAGGGCGATGGTCAGCGGTGCCATGTTCCGGCAGGTGCCGAGGTTTTTTTTCGCCAGGATCGCGTCCACAACTGCCTCCGGCTTCAGCTGCCGGATACTGTCTCCGGCAGGATCCGCCAGCAACGGAACCCGTCCCTGCCGCCAGGCGTCCTCCGCTTCCTCCGCGGTCCGGATCCGGACCGCCGTCACGCCCTCGACGGTAGCCGTTCCGTCATAGACGGCCTCGGAAAAGGCCACCTGCCGCCGGATGGCGGCCGGCCGCTCCGTTTCCAGCGCCAGCACCGGGAATCCGGCGCGGAACAGCCGGTGGATCGTCCCCGTGCTCAGGTCCCCCGCTCCGCGAATGATAATCATCGTCTTCACCCTTCAATGATAATGGCTTTCTCTTCCGCTTCCGTCACATATCCGATTTCCGCCGCCGCGGGGATCGCCGATTGCAGCGCCCGCAGCAGCGCTTCCCCGTCCCGCTCGTCAACGGCGATCAGCAGCCCGCCGCTGGTCTGCGGGTCGTACAGCAGGTCCTGCATCGGCCGGGAAACGGTGCCCCGGATTTCCGCCGCGTGCTCGGCAAAATCCCGGTTCCGATAAGCCCCCGCCGGCACCAGGCCCATGTCTGCGTATTCCAGCGCCTCCGGATGGAAGGGAATCCGGCTTGTCCGGATGTGAAGCGTGCATCCGCTGCCCTGGGCCATCTCGCAGCTGTGCCCCATCAGTCCGAATCCCGTCACGTCCGTGCAGCTGTGAACCCGGTATTCCTGCATGATCTCGCAGGCGGACTTGTTCAGCTGCGTCATCTGCCGGTACAGCCGGTCCATCACCGCCGGATCCGTCATCATGCCGGCCTTCGCCGCCGTGGTTAGGATCCCGACTCCCAGCTTCTTCGTCAGGATCAGGCGGTCCCCGGGCTTCGCTGCGTCGTTCCGCCGGATCCGATCCGGCTTTGCGAATCCCGAAACCGACAGCCCGTAAAGGGGCTCGCTTCCGTGGATCGTATGCCCGCCGGAGATGATTACCCCGGCCTCATAGGCCTTGTCGTATCCGCCCCGGAGGATTTCCCGGATCCATTCCTCCTCCATGGTTTCCGTGACACACAGCAGGTTCAGCGCCAGATGCGGTTCCCCGCCCATGGCATAGATATCGGAAATGGCGTTGGCCGCGGCAATCTGGCCGAACAGGTATGGATCGTCGACGATCGGCGGGAAAAAGTCCACCGTCTGGATCAGCGCTGTCTCGTCGTTGATGACAAAGACGCTGGCGTCGTCGCTCTTGTCGAATCCGACAATCAGCCGCGGGTCCGTCCGCGTCCTGAAGTCCTTCAGCAGGGAGGCCAGCGTCCCGGCCCCGACCTTCGCGCCGCATCCGGCGCAGGATGCCAGTTTCGTCAGTTTCGCTTCAGTTTCCATGATTCTTATCCTTTCCGCTCCTCCGGCGCCGCTTTGCCCTGCCGGCGGAAATAAGCCGCCCGGATGTCCTCCATCCGTGCCGGCGTGTCCGCATCCCACAGCTCCTCCGCTCCTGCCGCCTGCACCGTGTCCCGGGGGATGCCCTCCGCCTGCAGCACCGCGAGGCCGCCCCGGTCCCCGTCGTAGGCCATCAGCCTGTCCCGCAGGAAGGCGGGAAAGATCACCGGGCTTCCCGCTGTATCGCCGAATCCCAGGCGCACAGCCCGCTCCGGGCACCGGAAAAACTGCTCCGCCATTTTCCGCAGGGATTCCGGCCGCACCAGCGGCTGGTCCCCGGGCATGAACAGGAACCCTTTCAGCCCCGCCTCCAGGTTTTTCAGTCCGATGTGGATGGTGTCGCTCTTTTTCGGTCCTTCGTGGGTAATGCAGCGGATACCCGCCTCCGCCGTCAGTGCGGCAACCTCCGGGCTCCGGGTCACCGCCAGCGGTGAGAGCCCCGCCGCGCGCAGGCTGTCCGCCGTGCGCAGGATCAGCGCCCGCCCGTCCAGGGGCTCCAGCAGCTTGTTCCGTCCATACCGCTCCGACAGCCCGCTGGCCATCAGGATGCAGCCGATCTCCTTCATGCTCCCGGGCATGGCTCCTCCTTCACGCCAGCGCGCTCGTTCCCCGGTGCAGGTACTGCCCGCCGCCCCGCACGCCGGTAAATTCGCCCCGCAGGGCAGCGGTCTTCCCCCGCAGCCACACCTGCTCAATGCACCCGGTGATCCGCAGGCCCTCGTAGCAGGTGTAATCGACGGCACTGTGCATTTTCTCCGCTGTCAGCGTCCATTCCTTCTCCGGATCCAGCATCACCAGGTCCGCGTCCGCCCCGGGTGCGATCGTGCCCTTGCGCGGATACAGCCCCGCCGCCCGGGCCGGGTTCGTGCATGCATATTTCACCAGCTGTGGCAGCATGATCCGTCCTTTCCGAACGCCTTCGGAATACAGCAGGATCAGCCGCTCCTCGACTCCCGGGGCCCCGCTGGGGCATTTTGTAAAGTCTTTCGCCCCCTGCTGCTTCTGCTTTGCGAAGGTGAAGGGGCAGTGGTCCGTCGCCACCGTGTCCAGCTCGTTGTTCGCCAGCGCCTGCCACAGCGCGTCCCGGTCCGCCTGCCGCCGCAGCGGCGGAGCCCTCAGGGCCTTCCGGCCCTCCTGCGAATCCTCGTACAGCTTCTCGCCCAGCAGCAGGTGCTGGGAGCAGGTCTCCGCCCCGATATGCTTCTGTCCCGCTGCCCGGGCCCGCCGGATCTCCTCCAGCCCCATCCGCGTGGAAAGGTGCACGATGTACACCGGCGCCTCTCCCGCCGCCCGGGCCAGGTACAGCAGCCGGTTCACGGCCTCCGCCTCGGCCTCCGCCGGCCGGCTCACCGGGTGCCACCGGGCCTGCGTCTTTCCCTCCCGCACGAATTTTTCCCGCAGGTGGGTCACGATCCCGTGGTTTTCGCAGTGGCAGGTAATCAGGATTTTCTCCCGCCCGGCCCGCTCCAGCACCCGCATCAGCGCCGTGTCGTCCAGCCGCCCGTCATAGGTCATGTACACCTTGAAGCTGGTGATGCCCTCCTCCCGGGCAATCTCCGCCATGTCGTCCAGCGCCTGGTCGTCCACATGCTGCAGCACCCCGTGAAACCCGTAATCCACCGCGGCATTTCCGTCCGCCAGCCGGTGGTATTCCTTCACCTGGTGCCATGGGCTGCATCCCTGCGGCCCGAAGGCCATATGGTCAACGATGGTGGTCGTTCCGCCGCAGGCCGCCGCCGCGGTACCGGTGTAAAAATCGTCAACAGCCCGGGCGATCCCGACGTCCAGGTCCATATGCGTGTGGATATCCACTGCCCCCGGCAGGATCAGTTTTCCCTTGGCATCGGTCACATCGGCACCGGCCGCTTCCGCCTCCGGCAGGCCCTCCGGCCCGGAAACCGCCAGGATCCGGCCGTCTTCAATCAGCAGGTCCCCCCGGAAGCATCCCGCCTCCGTCACGATCGTCCCGCCAAAAATAACTGTCTTCATCACTCTAACCTCTATACGCCGTGTTCTCCAGCGGCAGCTTCGTGCGGAAAATTCCGTCCCTTGCATAGTAAGCTCCCTGCACCGCCGGCGCGGTGGGAATGGCCGCGATCTCGCCGATGCCCTTTGCCCCGTAGGCCACGGGCAGCAGCTCCTCCTTCTCCACGTAGATGGCGTGGATCTCCGGAATCTGCGGTGCCCGCAGCAGTCCCAGCGTGCCGAACTTCGCCTTCGGCACGCCGTTCTCCAGCGGGAAGTCCTCCGTCAGCGCATAGCCCATGCTCATCAGCACGCCGCCCTCGATCTGCCCCTGGATGGCCGTCGGGTTCACGACCTTTCCGGAGTCGTGGGCCGCGTAGATCTCCGCCACCCTGCCCTCCTCGTCCAGGATCACGACATGCGTCGCGTATCCGTAAGCGATATGGCTCTTTGGATTCGGAACGTCAGCTCCCAGCTTGTCCGTCGGCTCAAAGTATTCGTAAGAGAACTCCCGTCCCTCCAGGACGGAAAGGTCCCCGCCGGCCTCGTCCAGCGCCGCCTTCAGCTGCAGCGCCGCCTGCCGCACCGCCTCGCCCGAAAGCAGCGTCTGCCGGGATCCGGAGGTGGTGCCGGAGTCCGGTGCCGTCTCCGTGCTGGTGCTGCCGTTCCGGATCCGGGCCGTCGGCAGTCCCGTGGCCTCCGCCACGTCCTGGCAGAAAACCGTCAGGCAGCCCTGCCCGATGTCCGACGCGGCGCAGTGGATAACGCATTCGCCGTTCTCGATCGCCAGCCGCGCCCGCCCCTTGTCCGGCAGGCCAACGCCCACGCCGGAGTTCTTCATCGCGCAGGCGATTCCCGCCCGGTCCCGGTTCTTTTCGTAAACGTCCCGCACCGCCAGCAGCGTTTCCTTCAGCGCTGTGGAGCAGTCGGCAATCTGCCCGTTCGGCAGCGTCTTCCCCGGCTCAATGGCGTTCCGGAACCGGATCTCCCAGGGGGAGATCCCGACCTTCTCCGCCAGCAGGTTGATCATCGTCTCCAGGGCAAACTCGCTCTGGCTCACGCCGAAGCCCCGGAAGGCCCCCGCCGGCGGGTTGTTCGTGTAGTATCCGTATCCGCGGATGTCCGTGTTCTGGTAGCAGTAGGGCCCGACGGAATGGGTGCAGGCCCGCTCCAGCACCGGCCCGCACAGTGAGGCGTAGGCCCCGGTGTCAAAGTAGATGTCGCAGTCCAGCGCCGTAAAGATGCCGTTCTCGTCGCAGCCCAGGGTAAAGGTCCCCTCCATGGCGTGTCGTTTGGGGTGGAAGTTGATGGATTCCTGCCGGGTCAGCCGCGCCTTCACCGGCCGCCGGTAGATCCAGGCCGCCAGCGCGCACAGGTGCTGCACCGACACATCCTCCTTCCCGCCGAAGCCGCCGCCCACCAGCATGTTCTCCACCACGATCCGCTCCGGATCCCATCCGAACATGATCGCCGTTTCCTTGCGGGTGTCGTAAACGCCCTGGTCCGAGCTCAGGATTTTCACCCCGTCCTTATACGGGAAGGCCACCGCGCATTCCGGTTCCAGGAAGGCGTGCTCCGTGAAGGGCGTGCTGAAGCGGCGGGTCACCGTGTAGGCCGAGGCCGCCAGCGCCGCCGCCGCGTCCCCCCGGGTCACATGCCGCGTCTGGCACAGGTTTCCCCCGCTGTGCACCTTCGGCGCGTCCGGCGCCATCGCCTCCGCAATGGAGGTCACCGGCCGCAGCGGCTCGTATTCGATACGGATCTTTTCCTTCGCCTTCTTCAGGATTTCCTCCGTCTCCGCCACCACCAGGCAGATCGCATCCCCGACGCACCGGGTCACGTCCCCCTCGGCAATCATGACGTCCCAGTCCTGCTGCAGGTGGCCCACCTTGTTGTGGGGCACATCCGCCGCCGTCAGCACGCCGATGACTCCCTCCATGGCCAGCGCCTCCGAGGCGTCGATGGAGATCACCCGGGCCCGGGCATAGGCGGACCGCACGGCGGACAGGTGCGCCATGCCCTCCATCTCCACATCGTCCGGGTATTTCCCGGTTCCCAGCACCTTGTCCCGCACATCCACCCGGAAGGCCCGCTCGCCGATCCCCCGGCTGCCGCCCTTCTCCGCCCCGGGATCCATTTTCGTCTCCCCCCGCAGGATGGACGCCGCCAGCCGGATCCCGTCGATGATCTTCCGGTATCCGGTGCACCGGCACAGGTTTCCCCGGATCGCCTTGCGGATCTCCTCCTCCGAGGGGTTCGGGTTCCGGTCGATCAGCGCCTTGCCGGCCATAACCATCCCCGGCGTGCAGAATCCGCACTGCACCGATCCGCTCGTCCCGAAGGCGTATACGAAGGCCTCCTTCTCAAAATCCGTCAGTCCCTCGACCGTCCGGATCTGCTTCCCGGCCGCCTTCCGCGTCGTCAGGATGCAGGCGCGCACCGCCGCCCCGTCCGCCAGGATGGTGCAGGTGCCGCAGGCGCCCTCGCTGCATCCGTCCTTGACGGAGTGCAGGTGCAGGTCATCCCGCAGGTAGCGCAGCAGCGGTTTGTCCTCCTCCGTGCGGCAAACCCGGTCGTTCACCGTGAACTGAAAGATCTCAGCCATGGGCCTTCTCCTTTTTTCCAGATGATGTCCTTTCCCGCTCCCCGGCCTCAGCCGGTGATCAGGGTTCCCGTCCGTCCGTGAATGCCCTCCCGGGCCTTCTCCAGCAGCGTGATCAGCGCTTTCCTTCCCGGCGCCGATTCCGCAAAGGCCAGCGCCGCCTCCACCTTCGGCAGCATGGATCCGGGGGCGAATTCCCCCGCGGCGATATACTGCCGCGCCTTCTCCGGCGTCAGGAGGTCCAGGTCCTCCTGCTCCGGCGTGCCGAAGTGAATGGCAACCTTTTCCACCGCCGTCAGGATAATCAGCAGGTCCGCCTCCAGCTGCCGCGCCAGCACTGAGGCGGCAAAGTCCTTGTCAATCACCGCTGCGGCACCCTTCAGGTGGTTCCCCTCCGTCGGGAAAACCGGAATCCCCCCGCCGCCGCAGGCCACGACGATGTGGTCCGTGTCCGCCAGCGCCCGGATGGTGTCAATCTCGACGATCGCCTTGGGCTTCGGGCTGGCCACCACCCGGCGCCATCCCCGCCCCGCGTCCTCCATGACGCAGTAATCCCGCTCCCGTTCCAGGGCCCGGGCCTCCGCCTCCGTCATAAAGGGCCCGATGGGCTTCGTCGGGTGCGAAAACGCAGGGTCCTCCGGGTCCACCTCCACCTGGGTCAGCACCGTGGCCGCCCCTTTGCGGATGCCCCGGTTCAGCAGCTCCTCCCGCAGGGCGTTCTGCAGGTCATATCCGATGTAACCCTGGCTCATCGCCACGCATACCGACAGCGGACAGGGAATGTAGCTTTCCGGGTCCGACCGCGTCAGCTCCGCCATGGCATTCTGGATCATCCCCACCTGCGGCCCGTTCCCGTGGCAGATCACCACCTCGTGCCCGTCCTCAACCAGGTCCGCAATCGTCCGGGCGGTAATCTTCACCGCCCGCATCTGTTCCGGCAGGTTCTTCCCCAGGGCGTTGCCGCCCAGGGCGATCACGATTTTCTTGCCCATGGAAGCACTCCTCCCAAAAAAGGCAGGAAGCCGCCCGCGCCGCGAAGCCCGGCCGGCTCCTGCCGCTCGTTACTTCTGAAGGAAGCGGGGAACGCCGCGCTCCGCCAGGGCCCGCAGCGTGGCCTGGGGATCCTTCACCTTGGCCAGGAAGATCATCGCCGCGATGATGTAGGGCTTGAAGCTGGCCTGCTTGTACAGCGGCGTCCGGTACCGGTCAAACACCGAGGCCGCCACCTCGCCCTCCTCGCAGCTGACGCCGCTGATGTCCGCCGGCAGGCAGTGCAGGTACAGCGCCTTTCCGCCCCGGGTCAGGGCCATCATCTCCTCCGTGCAGCACCAGTCCTTGTGCTCCGCGTTCTGCGCCAGCAGCTCCTTCTCCAGCGCCTGGATCCCGGCCGTGTCCCCCCGGCCGTACAGGTCCGTCCGCTTCTCCATGGCGGCAAAGGGCGCCCAGCTCTTGGGGTACACGATGTCCGCGTCCCGGAAGGCCTCCGCCATGGAATGGGTCTTCGCAAAGCTGCCGCCGCTCTTCTCCGCGTTCGCCCGCGCCACAGCCTCAACCTCGGGCATCACCTCGTATCCCTCCGGATGTGCCAGCACCACGTCCATCCCGAACCGGGTCATCAGTCCGATCACGCCCTGGGGCACGGAAAGGGGCTTGCCGTAGCTGGGGGAATAGGCCCAGGTCATGGCGATCTTCTTACCCTTCAGGTTTTCCGCCCCGCCGAATTCGTGGAGGATGTGCAGCATGTCCGCCATGCACTGGGTCGGGTGGTCGATGTCGCACTGCAGGTTCACCAGCGTGGGCTTCTGCTCCAGCACCCCGTCCCGGTGCCCCTCCGTCACCGCGTTCACCACGTCGTGCATGTATTTGTTTCCCTTGCCGATGTACATGTCGTCCCGGATGCCGATCACGTCCGCCATGAAGGAGATCATGTTGGCTGTCTCCCGGATGGTTTCCCCATGGGCAATCTGGCTCTTCCCCTCATCCAGGTCCTGCACCTCCAGTCCCAGCAGGTTGCAGGCGGAGGCGAAGGAAAACCGCGTCCGCGTCGAATTGTCCCGGAACAGGGAGATTCCCAGCCCGGAATCAAAGATCTTCGCCGAAAGGTTGTTCTCCCGCAGGTGCCGCAGCGCGTCCGCCACGGTGAAAACCGCCTCCAGCTCCTCGTCGGTCTTCTCCCAGGTCAGGAAAAAGTCCCCTTCATACATCCGGCTGAAGTCCAGCCGGTCCAGCCGGTCCGTAAATGCCTGCAAATTCAGCGCCATGGCTGCTCCTCCTTTGTGCTCACAGAATGTTGTTATCGGTTTTTCCGGCCCGGAACTGGGTCACATCGCCGGTTTTTTCCTCCTGGGGATACAGCTGGATCGCCGCCGCGTACAGCGCCGCGCAGGTCACCAGGTCCTGCTTCCAGGTAATCTCGTTGGGTGCGTGGGCCTGGCTTTCCGCCCCGGGGCCGAACCCGACGCAGGGAATGCCGTACCGGCCCTGGATGGCCACCCCGTTGGTGGAAAAGGTCCATTTGTCGGTCAGCGGCCGGCCGGCCCGGGTGGCCATGGCGCTCGGCGCGCCGATCCGCTCATTGCCGAACAGCGCCCGGTGGGCGTCCGACAGCGCCTTCACGTGGGCCGCGCTTTCCCGGTTGATCCAGGTGGGGAAATACGCCTCGGTTTCATACACCTCGCCGGTCCAGGACGGCCGGTCGTACATGTACATGGAAACCTGCACATCCTCCCCGTATTTCTTCACCGCCGGCAGCTCCCGGATCTCCTGCAGGCAGCTTTCCCAGGTTTCCCCGGCCGTCATCCGCCGGTCCACGGAAACGGCGCAGGAATCCGCCACCGCGCAGCGGCTGGGGGAGGTAAAGTAGATCTGGGAAACTGTGCACGTGCCCCGCCCCAGGAACCGGGCGTCCTCGTAGTGCTCCGGGTTGTATTTCGGGTCCAGCATCTTCGCCAGTCCCCGGATCGCCGTGCTGTCATCGCATCCGTTGTTGTTCAGCGCCCGGATATCCGCGATGATGTCCGCCATTTTGTAGATGGCGTTGTCCCCCCGCTCCGGCGCGCTGCCGTGGCAGGAAACGCCCTTCACGTCAATCCGGATCTCCATCCGGCCCCGGTGGCCCCGGTAGATGCCGCCGTCCGTGGGCTCCGTGGAGATGACGAACTCCGGCCGGATTTTGTCCTTGTTCACGATGTACTGCCAGCACATGCCGTCGCAGTCCTCTTCCTGCACCGATCCGACGATCATCAGCCGGTATCCCTCCGGAATCAGCCCCAGGTCCTTCATGATCCGGGCGCTGTATACCGCGCTGGCCATGCCGCCCTCCTGGTCGGATCCGCCCCGGCCGTAGATGATCTCCTCCGTCTCGTAGCCCTCGTAAGGATCCGCAGTCCAGTTCTCCCGGTTCCCGATCCCGACCGTGTCCACATGGGAATCGATGGCGATGATCTTCTCGCCCTCGCCCATCCAGCCGATCACGTTCCCCAGGCCGTCCACCTCCACCCTGTCAAAGCCCAGCTTTTCCATCTCCGCCCGGATGCAGGCGATGACCTCCTTCTCCTCACAGCTCTCGCTGGGATGGGAAATCATCTCCCGCAGGAACCGGACCATGTCCTCCCGGTATCCTTCCGCCGCCTGTTTAATCCGTTCCGCGTCCAGCTTCATGGTCTCTCTCCTTTCGTATTTCCGCGCATAAGGGGGTCAGCCCTCCGGCCGGATCAGGGCCGGGTAGTCCCGGATCCCCGTCCGGATCATTGCCGCCGCGTCCCCGCCGAGGGCGTCCAGCTCCCCGGGGCCGAGGGTCTGCACCCGCCCGTCCAGCCGGACCTTCACCCGGCCGTCCCCGGCCGGCAGGAAGCCCTCATTCCCGCTGTTTTCAAAATCCTCTTCACTCCAGTACAGGGTGAACTTGTCCCGGTAGGGTTTCCCCTCCCAGGGGCAGAATACGGCGCAGTTGCCGCATTCGTTGCACATCCCGTCGATGTGCAGGATCTGCGCCTGGCATTTCCCCGGCACGCGGATCACCGCGTTGGCCCGGTTCGGGCATACGTCCGCGCACGCCTCGCACACCGTCGGGCAGCCCAGGCACCGCCAGTCGGGCACCGCCGGAGCCTCCTCCGCCAGCTGTCCCTTCTTGTACAGGTACTTTTCCTCGTCCCCGGCGCAGTTTTCCGCCTCCATCCGGTCAAACCGCATCCCGCCGATGGCCGCGGCAGCCGCCTGGGCATCCGCGATGCCCTCGACCACGGTGGCCGGGCCCCGCCGCGCGTCGCCGATGGCGTAGATTCCCGGCACGCTGGTCTGCATCCCCGCGTCCGTCACCGGCCGTCCCCGGTCGTCCATCCGGCATCCCGCTGCCTCAAACAGCTCGGGCTCGATCTGCTCGCCCACCGCGGCGATCACCAGGTCCGCCGGAATCTCCCGGGTCTCCCCCGTATCCTCCGGCGCCCGCCGTCCGGACGCGTCCGGCGCGCCCAGCCGCATCACGCGGCAGGTCAGCACCCCGTCCCGCGCCCGCTCCGGCGCCAGCAGCTCCAGGAATTCGACGCCGTCCGCCAGCGCCTCCCGCAGCTCCTCCTCGTCCGCCGGCATGTACCGCCGCGTCCGCCGGTAAACTAGCCGCACCGCAGGACTTCCGGGCAGCCGCCGGGCAGCCCGGGCGGTATCCATCGCCGTATTTCCGCCGCCCAGCACGGCCACGTTCCGGGCCGCCGGCAGCGACGCCGGATCCTTCCTGAACTGCTCCAGGAAGGCCAGCGCGTCCATGCATTCGCCCTCCGCCAGGGGGTTCCGCCCGTGCTTCCAGGCGCCGGCAGCGATCAGGATTTCCGTATACCCCTCCGCCTTCAGCGCCTCCGGGGAGGTGATTTCCCGTCCGCAGACGATCTCCGCCCCCCAGGCCCGGCACAGGGCGATATCCTTCCGGATCGCCTCCGCCGGAATCCGGAATTCCGGAATCACGTGGGCCGGAACACCGCCGGGGGTGTCCCGCCGCTCAAAAACGGTCACCGGGATTCCCGCCCGGGCCAGGAAGGCCGCCGCGGCCAGGCCTGCCGGCCCGGCGCCGATCACGGCCGCCTTTTTCCCTTCCTGCCGCGCTCCCGGCCGCAGCGCCGGCAGCCCCTTTTCCAGTCCCCGGTTCGCCGCCTGCAGCTTCGTCTCCCGGATCAGCAGGCTTTCCTCGTAATGGTTGCGCATGCATTTGTCCCCGCAGTGATGGGGGCAGATGGTGCCCGTGGTGAAGGGCAGCGGGTTCCGCTCCAGGATGATCCGCAGCGCCCGCTCCGGGTCGTTCTCCAGCATGGCCTGCAGGTAGGCCGGAATATCCTGCCCGATGGGGCAGCCGTCCCGGCAGGGGGCTGTAAAGCAGTCAAACAGCGGCAGCTTTTTGCCCGTCTTCCGCGAAGGCAGCGGCTTGATGGGCTTCCGGTACAGGTCCGCGCCTCCCGCGCCCTCGTCCAGCGCCTGCACCGCCGCCGTGTCCACCCCGCGGAAGGGCTCGCTTCCGCAGTCCCCCAGCGCCTCGGCGATCTGCTTAAGCCGCCGGTATCCGCCGGGCTTCAGGATCGTCGTGGCCATCGTGATGGGCCGGATCCCGGCGCGGAAAAGCGGTCCGATGTTCCGCAGCTCCGCCCCGCCGGAATAGGAGATCCGCAGCTTTCCGCCGAAGGTCTCGCTGATCCTCGCGGCCAGGTGGATCGTCAGCGGGAACAGCGCCCGCCCCGCCATGTACATCTCCTCGCTGGGCAGCTCGCCCCGCGTCACGTCCACCGGGAAGGTGTTCGTCAGCTTGACGCCGAACTCCAGCCCTTCCTTTTCCGCCAGGGCTGTCAGCCGCTCCAGCATCGGCACGGCGTCTTTCCACTGCAGGTCCTCCCGGAAGTGCCGGTCGTCAAAGCATACGTAGTCGAATCCCAGGCTGTCCAGCCGCTTCCGGGCGTATTCGTATCCCAGCAGCGTCGGGTTCAGCTTGATGTACGTGTTCAGGTGTTTTTTCGTCATCAGGTAGGTGGCAATCCGCTCAATCTCCTCCGGCGGGCACCCGTGCAGCGTGGATTCCGTAATGGACCGGGAAACCTGCGTGGAGATTCCCTCCAGGTACGCTTCGTCGATCTGCTCAAACCGGTCCAGGTTCCGCCGCGCCCATTCGATGCATTCCCGGAAGGCCGGCGTGTCCTTCGCCTCCGTCATGCCGTCGATGAAGGCGTTGATCTTTTCGCTTTGGATTCCCGCCAGGTCGTATCCGACGGACATGTTGAAAACGAATCCCTCCGGATCCCCCAGCCCATATTCCTTCGCCAGCAGCTTGCAGGCGACCCAGGCCTTCACGTATTCCTCAAAGGCCTGGGAAACATACAGCTCCGTGGACCATTCGCAGTTGTAGCATTCGTCCTCCGCCGTAATGCAGGGCTTGTGCACGCAGGCCGCCAGCTCCGGCCCGTCCATGATCTGCACCGTCTTCAGCTCAAAGAACCGGGCCCCGGCCGCGTAGGCCGCAAGGATGTTCTGCGCCAGCTGGGTGTGGGGCCCGGCCGCCGGCCCGAAGGGCGTCTCCATCCGCTCGGAAAAGATGGGCAGGGCTCCGCCCGCGTGCCGGTGGGGCAAAACCCCAAAGACGCTCCCCTCTCTCCGGTATTCCTCCAAAACCCAGTCCATCATCTGCCCAAAAGGAACAGGCCGCATCATATCACTCATAAAAAGCCCTCCGTCCCAGTCCCTGAAAGTGCCTCTCCCAATCCCTAATTCCTAATCACAATGTCTTCCACAGCGCCTCGCTCTGCTCCGTGACCCACGCGTTAATCTTCTCCTCGTCCATCCCGACAAACTCCCGGTCCCGATAGACCACCCGTCCGTTTATCACCGTTGTCCGGCAGCACCGCCCGGTCATCCCGAACAGCATATGCCCGTCCGCATCCCCGCCGTCAAAAGGCGTAAAGGGCTTGTAATCCATCACGATCACATCCGCTGCCGCCCCCTCCTTCAGGATCCCCAGCGGCACGCCGAAGGTCTTCTCCGCGATCCTCCGGTTGTTTTCAAACAGCATTGCAAAGTCCTCGCCCCAGCCCACGTTCGGCATCGCCGCGTTGTGCCGCTGGATGATCAGGAAAACCTTCAGGCTCTCCAGCATGTCATGGGTATAGGCGTCCGTGCCCATGCCCACCGGGATGCCCTTCTGTATCATCTGCAGCACCGGCGCGCAGCCCACCGCGTTCCCCATGTTGGATTCCGGGTTGTTGACCACCAGGGTCCCGGTCTCTTTGATGATGTCCATCTCCGCCGGGCTCACATGGATACAATGCCCCAGCAGGGTCCTCTCCCCCAGGATTCCGTTGTACAGCAGGCGGTTCACCGGCCGGCAGCCGTAGTTCCGCAGGCTGTCGTACACGTCGTTCATGCCCTCTGCCACGTGGATATGGAACCCGGTCATGCCGTTATTGGCCTCGACCATTTTTTCAAAGGTCCTGTCCGAAATCGTGAACAGCGCGTGCCCGCCGAACATCGCCTTGATCATGGGGTCGTGCGCCGCCGATGCCCACCGGGCGAATTCGGCGTTCTCCCGGATGCCCTGCTCCGTCTTTTCCTCCCCGTCCCGCTCCGAAACCTCGTAGCAAAGGCAGGCCCGCATCCCGGTTTCCTTTGCGATGTCCCGGATGGCGAACAGCGATCCGGGAATCTCCCCGAAGCTGGCGTGGTGGTCAAAAATGGTCGTCACGCCGTTGCGGATGCAGTCCAGGATCGTGGCATAGGCCGATGCCCGGGTCCCGTCCAGGGTCAGGTGCCGGTCGATATGCCACCACATGCCCTCCAGGATCTCCAGGAAGTTCGTCGGGTTGTATCCCGGAATGGACAGCCCCCGGGCCAGCCCCGAGTAGATATGCGTATGGGCGTTGATCAGTCCGGGCATGATGATGCCGCCCGCCGCGTCGATGAACTCCGCCTCCGGATAAACCTTCCGGAGCGTTTCCTCCTCGCCCGCCGCCGCGATCCTCGCGCCGTCGGTCACCACCGCGCCCTTTTCGATATAGGGTCTTTCCGGATCCCGGGTAATCACCCGTCCGTTTCCGATCAGCAGCATTCGCCCTGCCTCCTCTCTGTCCGTCTCTTTATTTCGTCTGCACGCCCCGCTCCGCAAAGGCCTCCAGCAGGGCGTCCATCTCCGGCCGCACGCTCATGGGTTCGCCCGCGGCCCGGATCGCGTTTGCAACATCCTTCAGCCCGTTCCCGGTCACCAGGCTGACCACCGAGGCATCCCGGCTGATCAGTCCGGTCTCGATCGCTTTTTTGACCCCCGCCGTGCCGGCGGCGCCCGCCGGCTCCGCGAACACGCCGGCCTGCCTGCCCAGCAGCCGCATGGCCTCCATGATCTCCTCGTCGCTGACGTTTACGGTGATCCCGTCCGATTCCTGAATCGCCCGCAGCGCCTTGATGGGATTCCGCGGCACGCCCACCGCGATGGAGTCCGCCAGGGTGTTCTCCTCCTGGGGCACCCATTCCAGGGTGCCCGCAGCCGCCGCCGTGTTGATGGGGCAGCAGCCCGAGGCCTGCACGCTGATAAGCCGCGGCAGCCGGTCGATCATTCCGGCCCGGTACAGGTCCCTGAATCCCTTCCACACGCCGCCGATGGTGCATCCGTCCCCAACGGACACGGCAACGTAGTCCGGCATCCGGAATCCCAGCTGCTCCGCGATCTCCAGCGAAACGGTCTTCTTGCCCTCCATCAGGTAGGGGTTGATGGCCGCGTTCCGGTTATACCATCCCCACCGGTCAATCGCCTCCGCGGAAATCCGGAAGGTGTCCTCATAGCTGCCCTCCGCCAGGATCACCGTGGCGCCGAACATCATCAGCTGCGCCACCTTGCCCTTGGGCGCCCGGGAGGGCACAAAGATGAAGGTGCGCATCCCGGCGGCCGCCGCGTTCCCGGCCAGGGAGCTGGCCGCGTTCCCCGTGGAGGAGCAGGCGATGGTCCGCTTCCCCGCCTCAAAGGCCTTGGCAACCGCCATGGCGGAGGCCCGGTCCTTCAGCGAGGCCGTGGGGTTCTGCCCGTCGTCCTTGATCCAGAGCTCCCGGATCCCCAGGGCCTTCCCCAGCGCCTCCGCCCGGTAAAGCGGCGATCCGCCCACCCGCAGGTGCGGATAGTCCCCGATCCCCGCCGCCGGCAGGAACTCCAGGTACCGCCACATGGTCCGGTCCGTCCGCTCCGAAAGCGGCGCCTTCTTCAGGCTCTCCCGGATCCCGTCATAGTCATATTCAATATCCAGGATTCCGCCGCACTCCGGACAAACGGTCGTCTCCGGCCCGGCCGGATAAACCCGCGAGCACACAGTGCACCGCGCCCCGGTCACATATCCAACTCTCATCTCCCAGATCCCCCAAAAAACTCTAAACTATAAACTATGAACTCTCAACACTAAACTCCCGACTTCACAGCCGTCCCCTAAAGCCGTCCCCGAAGGGGGCGGAAGGGGTTCCTAGCCCCTGACCAGTCCTACTTCCTCATTAAACTCCCGGATCAGCTCATCCACCTTTTCCGCGTCCGCCTTCACGCTGTCCCAGGTGTGCTCCGGGTCATACCACAGGGCCTGCAGCTCCTCCGAGGTCTTCCCCTGCTGCTCGACCCACGTATAGTACTTCAGGTTATGCACCCGCTTCCGCTCCGGGTACGTCAGCTCCAGCATGTTGTCGGTCTTCTCGCCCAGGATGTGGGTATGGAAGTCAATCGCCGCCATCTCCCGGGTGTACTCCCCGTCCTCCGCCTGCAGCTCCCGCACCCGGGAGGAGTACATCTCCGCCGAGTCGGTCATCACCGAGGCCACCACGTCGTGCTCCGTCAGCTCGTAGTACTTCGCCATCTTGATGGCGCACAGCATGTTGGCAATGCCGGAAATGCCGAACAGCCCCAGCTGGTTCACCGTTTCCTCCGGCACGCCTGCGCTCTTCAGGTATTCCCGCCCGGCGGGCTCATTGAACAGCCGCAGCACCTTCTGGGAATCCTCGTCGTCGATGTCCACCACCAGGTCCGTGTTCTTCACGTTGTGGATCCACGGCACGTGCTTGTCGCCGATGCCCTCGATCCGGTGGGCGCCGAAGCCGTTGTCCAGCAGTGTCGGGCACTGCAGCGCCTCACCGACGCCCAGCTTCGCCTTCGGATACAGGTCCTTGATCCGGTCGCCGGAGGCCATGGTCCCGGCGGATCCGGAGGTGAACACGGCGCCGAAGAGCCGGTCCCCCTCGCCCCGGATTCCCTCAAAGGCCTCCGCGATGGCATTCCCCGTCACGTGGTAGTGCCACATATAGTTCCCCATCTCCGCAAACTGGTTGAAGATGATGCAGTCCGGTTCCTTCTCCAGCTCGTGGGTCTTGTCAAAGATCTCCTTCACGTTGGATTCCGTGCCGGGGGTGGCGATGATCTCGCTGGCCACCGTCTCCAGCCATTCAAACCGCTCCCGGCTCATGCCCTCCGGCAGGATCGCCACGCTGTGGCATCCCAGCAGCTTGGAATTGAAGGCCCCGCCCCGGCAGTAGTTGCCCGTGGAGGGCCACACTGCCCGGTGCGCCGAGGAGTCAAACTGTCCCGTCACCAGCCGGGGAACCAGGCATCCGAAGGAGGCGCCCACCTTGTGGCATCCCGTCGGGAAATATTTCCCGACCATCAGCAGGATCCGGGCCCGGACCCCCGTCAGCTCCGGCGGCAGCACGATATAGTTCGGCTTGCCGAAAAGTCCGCCCGTCTCCTTCGGTTCGTTTTTCCACGTGATGCGGAAAAGGTTCAGCGGGTTCACTTCCCACAGGCCCACCTTCTTCAGGCCCTCCCGGATCTCCTCCGGAATGGTCTCCGGGTTCTGCATCTGCGCCAGCGTCGGAATGATGATGTGCTGTTCCCGGGCCCGCCGGATATTGTTGGCCCTGCCTTTTTCGTTGATGGTCAGATTAATCATGTGATCCTCCCGCGGTTTCTCCGCTTTTTCTTGTCGCTCAGGCTTTTCCCAGCCGCTTCAGCATGGTTTTCTTCACAGCCCGGAAGATGTTCTCATATCCGGTGCACCGGCACAGGTGCCCGGACATCCGGATCCGGATCTCCTCGTCGCTCAGCTCCCGGCCCTCGTTCAGGATCTCGACGGCGCTCATGATGGCCCCCGGCGTGCAGAATCCGCACTGCACCGCCGCCTCGTCGATAAAGGCCTGCTGGATGTCGGACAGCTCCCCGTTGGGCCCTTCCAGCCCCTCCAGCGTCAGGATCTCCTTCCCGTCCGCCCATACTGCCAGGTAGATGCAGGAATTGAAGCATTCCCCGTTCACCAGCACGTTGCAGGCCCCGCATTCGCCGACCTCGCATCCCTTCTTCACGCTGGTCAGCCGGAAATCGTTCCGCAGCAGGTCCGTCAGGGAGGCCCGCACGTCCACCATGGCCTCCCGCTCCTTGCCGTTGATGGTGCAGTGAATCAGCTTGTACTGCTTACTCAATGGGCCCGCCTCCTCCCAGTTTGATGGACTCGATCAGCGCCCGCCGGGCCATTTCCACCGCGATATGCTCCCGGAAGGCCTTGGCCGCCCGCCAGCTGTCCCGGGGATGGATGTCCGCCAGCACAGCCTTCGCAAAGGCGTCCGCCGTCTCTTTGCCCGCAGCCTGCCCCCGGGCGGCGGCTTCCGCCGAGGGCGCGCGCATCGGCACCGGCCCGGCCACTCCGAAGGCGATCCGGGCATCCAGGATCGTCCCCTTGTCCGGGGACAGCCGGACGTTCACCGAGCAGCCCAGCGTGGCGATGTCCATGGCCTCCCGCATGGCGTATTTGATGTAGTGCCCCGTGTAGCCCTCCCAGGCCGTCCGGGGAATCAGGATCGCGGTCTGCCCTTCCGCCGGCCGCAGGTCCACCTTGCCCGCCTTGATGTAAAACTCCGGAATAGGAATCCGCCGGACCCCCTCCGGCCCCGTCAGCTCGACGATCGCGTCCCAGGCAAACAGCGTGGAGGCGCTGTCCGCGCTGGTTACACCGTTGCAGGTGTTTCCCCCGATGGTGCCGATATTCCGGATCTGCGGTCCGCCCACCAGGCTCACCGCCTCGCCCAGCACCGGGAAATGCTCCCGGATTACGGGAGAGGCCGCGATATGGGAAAAGCTTGTCAGGGAGCCGATCCGGATCGTCCCCTCACCGTCGAGGGTCACGCCCCGCATTTCGTCGATGCCGTAGATGCTCACCAGTTCCGCCCCGGAGCGCCTTCCTTCCCGGATCTGCACCAGCACGTCGCTGCCGCCGGCGATGATCTGCGCCTCAGGATGCTCCTGCAGCAGCCGGACGGCATCCCGGACGCTCTCCGCTTCATACAGTGCTTTGATGTCGTACATGGCGCTCCCTCCTCATCCCTCGTCATGAATCAGTCCGGCCTGCGTAAAGGCCCGGAACAGGTTGTGCGGATCCGCCGGCGCGGTATACAGCGGCACCCCTGTCGCATGGAAGATGGCATTCCGGATGGCCGGCGCCACCGAGCAGGCCGGCGGCTCGCCCAGGGCCTTCGTCCCGAAGGCGCTGGTGGGTTCGCTGTTCTCGACGAATTCCGCCGTCAGCGTCGGGTGGTCCAGGAAGGTGGACAGCTTGTAGTCCAGCAGGTTGTTGTTCAGCGGCCGCCCGGTCTTCTCGTCAAAGAGCATCTTTTCGCTCAGCCCGAATCCGATGCCCATGCTCATGCCGCCGTGCACCTGGGCTTCCGCCAGCGCCGGGTTGATCAGCTTGCCCGCGTCGTGGCAGTTCACGATGTTCAGCAGCTTCGCCCGGCACATCGGGATGTCCACCTCCACCTCCGCGATGGTGCATCCGAAGGAGTAGGCGTTGGATTTCACCTGGTAGGTGCTCTCCGCCGTCAGGTGCCGGCTGTCCGTCAGGCTGTACAGCGCCTCCGTCGCCAGCTCCGCCAGGCTCATCAGCACCCGCCCGTCCGTCGCGCGGATGATGTTCCCGTCCTCAATGTCCAGGTTGAAGGCCGGCATCCGCGTCAGCTTCTGGGCGTAGTCCAGGATCCTTTCCTTCAGCAGCATGCCGGTCTGCCGGATGGAGAAGCCCGCCACATAGGTCTGCCGGGAGGCATAGGCGCTGGTGCCGAAGGGCGTCACGTCCGTATCCTGGCAGGAAACCACGTGCACCTTTTCAATCGGCACGCCCACCACGTCCGCCGCCATCTGGGCAAAGGCGGTGTCCGCTCCCTGCCCGATCTCCGTCTCGCCGATCTGCAGCTGGAAGGACCCGTCCTGGTTCAGCACCATCCGGCAGGAGGAGCTTTCCAGCGAGATGGGCCATACCGCCGTGTTGTACCAGAAAACGGCCAGGCCGATCCCCCGGCGCACATCCCCGGTCTGGTTCGCGTATTCCTTCGCCTTCCGCTCGTAGTCGATGGCCTTCATCGCCTTGTCCAGGCACTGGTTGAAGGAATCGTAGTAGTTCTCGTTCTTCGAAAATTCATCCCGGTATCCGACGGGCATCAGGTTTTTCCGCCGGAATGCCAGCGGGTCCTCTCCGATGGCCGCCGCCACGTCCTCCGTGTGGGATTCCACTGCCCACATGGCCTGGGGAATGCCGTATCCCCGCATGGCCCCCGCCACCGGCTTGTTGGTGAAAACCGTGTAGGCATCCACCTCGATGTTCTCGCAGGGGTACAGCTGCGGGAACGCCCCGGCGCCCTTGGCGCAGATGCTGTGCCCGTGGGAGGCATAGGCTCCCTGGTCCGAAAAGGCCTCCAGCTTCCTCGCCGCGAAGGTCCCGTCCGGCCGCACCCAGGAGATGATGTGGTTCCGGATGGCGTGCCGCGTCCGGTTGCAGACGAAGGTTTCCTCCCGGGGCATGTCCAGCTTCACCAGGTGCCCGCCGGTCTGCAGGCTCAGCCAGGCGCACAGCGGCTCGTAGAGGATGTCCTGCTTGTTGCCGAATCCGCCCCCGATGTAGGGCTTGACCACCCGGATGCTGCCCCAGTCGATGCCCAGCGCCTGCCCGACCACCCGCCGCACGATGTGCGGAATCTGCGTCGAGCTGACGATGGTCATCTTGTCCCCGGTCTTCTCGGCATAGCAGATAAAGTTCTCGATGTGGCAGTGCTGCACCGCCGGCGTCTCGTACCAGCCCTCGATCTTCTTCAGTCCCGGCTCCCGGATGGCCTTTTCATAGTCCCCCTGCCGGATCGTCGTGTGCTTGAGGATGTTGTTCGGGTAGTTTTCGTGCAGCTGGGGCGCCCCGTCCTCCATGGCCTTCTGCACATCCAGCACGAAGGGATACTCCTCGTATTCCACCTTGATCAGCCGCAGCGCCCGGGCCGCGGCGACCTCATCCTCCGCCACCACGGCGGCGATGTCGTCCCCGTAAAAGCGCACCCGGTCCGTCAGCACCAGCCGGTCCGCCACGTCCTGGTGCCCCGGGTCCGTGGACCAGGGATGCCCGGCTGTCGGGTAGTAGTGTTTTTCCGTCAGGTCGAAGCATGTCAGGATCTTCACGACCCCGGGCACCTTCTCCGCCTCCGCCGTGTCAAAGGAAACCACCCGCCCGTTGGCGATGGTGGAATGCAGCACCCGGGCAATATACGCGCTCCGGTCGCACAGGTCATCGGTGTATTTGCACCGTCCGGTCACCTTGTCATAGGCGTCGACTCTCTTTACGCTCTTTCCCGCGTACACCGGTTCTCCCCCTCTCCCTGATTACAGGATCCGTTCGCCTCCCGCGAATTTCATGGTGATGCCCTGCCGGTCCAGCCGGTCGTAAAAGGCCCGCTCCAGCCGCTCCGCCGCCGGCAGCGGCCGGGCCCCCGCAATGCGGTGGTCATCCAGCACCACCGCGTCAAATTCATAGCCCTCCTCGAAGCTGCCGACCTTTCCGAAGAAGCTTCCGCCGCCCTTCGTTGCCAGGTACAGCGCTTCCGGGAATGTCAGCGGCTTCGCCTCCCGGTCCGCCAGCCGCCAGTGCAGCTTGGAAACCTGGATCGCGTCGGTCACCGCCTGGAACATGGATTCCGAATGTCCCCCGGCCACGTCTGTCCCCAGCCCGACGCGCAGGCCCTTCTCCAGGTAACGGCGCACCGGCGCGATGCCGGAGGCGATGTTCATGTTGGAGGCCGGGCAGTGGGCGATCCATACGCCGTTGGCCAGCATCCGCTCCGTCTCCTCCGGCGGGGAGTACACGCAGTGGGCCATCACGGTGTTTCCCTCCCGGCCGAAGAGCCCGGCCCGGTCATAGACGTCCCCGTAGAAGGCGGCCTCCGGAAACAGCCGGCTCACTGTCTCAATCTCCTCCGGGTTTTCCGACAGGTGCGACTGCACCGGCAGGCCGTATTCCTGCCGGATCCGCCCCAGGGCGGCCAGCAGCGCCTCCGTGCAGCTGGGCGCGAACCGTGGGGTCAGGATAGGCCGCGTCCGCCGGTATCCCCGCCCCAGGCTTTCCCGGATAAACCGCACCGTCTCCGCCTCGGACTGTTCAGCAGTCTCCCGCAGCGCCTCCGGCGCGTTCCGGTCCATATTTACCTTCCCGGCGAAGCTGATGATCCCGCTTTCCTCCAGCAGGTCCATCAGGATCAGCGTCGCGTCCGTGTGGATCGTCCCGAAGATCACCGCCCGGGTGGTCGCCCCCTGCCGCAGGCTCCGGACCACGATTTCGTAGGCCCGTTCGGCATATTTCAGGTCCGCGTACCGGCTCTCCTCCGGAAAGGCGTACTGCTCCAGCCATTCCATCAGCTCGCAGTCCATCGCCGTGCCCCGGTAGGCAAACTGCGGCGCGTGGGTATGCAGGTCCGCCAGCCCGGGAATAACCAGCTGCCCCGTGCAGTCGATGATTTCCAGTCCCCGGTATGCCTCCGGAACCGCATCAAAAACACCCCGGCAGGTTCCGTCTTCACACACTGTGAAGGCGTTCTCCCGGATCTCCAGCTGCCCCGCCTCCGGCGTGTGGCAGATATGTCCCTTCAGGATAAAGCTGCTCAAGTCAGACACTTTCCCTTCCCGTCATCTCGCAAACCGCCTTACGGCGCCACGATCCGCCATTCCGGCACGGAGAAGATGCCCCGGGCCGTGCAGCGGATCTCCGGAATCACCGGCAGTGCCATAAAGGACAGGGTGATAAACGGCTCCATGTCCTTCGGCACGCCCATCTTGTGGGCCTTGGCCGTCATGCGCCGCACCTTCTTGCTGACGTAATTGTAGCTCCGGTCGGAGATCAGCCCCATCACCGGCAGCTCCAGCGTGTCAAAGACCTCCCCGTGCTCCACGATGGTGTATCCCCCGTGGGTCCGCTCCAGCTCCCGCACCGCCGCCAGGATGTCCTCGTCATTGTCCCCGATGGCGATGATGTTGTGGCTGTCGTGGGAAACCGAGGACGCGATGGCCCCGCCCCGCAGGTTGAAGCCCAGCACCGCCCCGGCCCCGATCTTTCCGGTGTAGTGGTGCCGCTCAAAGGTGGCGATCTTGTCCACCCGCCCGTCCGGCACAAACAGCCCGCCGTCCTCTGTCCCCGGCAGCATCATGTCCACCCGTTCCGTCAGGATTTCCCCGGGAATCATCCGGATCACCGGGAAGGGCACCGGCCCCGGCCGGATCTCCAGCTTTTTCGGGTCGATCTGCGCCAGCCGGATCGTGTCCAGCAGCTGCGGCGGGGTGGGCTCCGGCCGGATGCGCAGCATGTCGTCAATCTGCTGCCCGTTGTAGAACACCATCTGGGCGTTGAAATCCTTCAGCGAATCCCACACCACCAGGTCCGCGTCGTATCCCGGCGCCACCGCCCCGGTCCGGCGCAGCCCGTAGCAGCGGGCCGGCTGGATCGTGGCCATCTTCACCGCCGCGATCGGGCTGATGCCCATGCTCACCGCCTTGCGCACGTTGTTGTCGATATCCCCATCCCGGATGATGTCCTCAATGTGCCGGTCGTCGGTGCAGAATCCGAATCCCTCCGTATTCGTGTTGTTCTCCACCATGCCCTTGACGATGGCCTCCAGGTTCCGGGCGGCGCTGCCCTCCCGGATCAGGCAGAACATGCCCATGGACCGCTCCTGCATGATGTATTCGTAGCTGGTTCCCTCATGGTCGGTGGTTACCCCCGCCAGCACGTAGGCGGAAAGCTCCTCCCGGCTCAGGTTCGGGGCATGCCCGTCCTTGATCCGCCCGTCAAACAGCTGGATCTTGGCGTTCATCTCCGGATCCCCGTGGATCACCGCCGGCACGTCCATGACCTCCCCGAGCCCCAGCACCCGCCGGTTCTTCAGGTAGGGTTCCATTTCCCGCGCCGTCAGCCGCACGCCGTTGTCGTCGATCTCCGTCGCCGGCACGCAGGAGGCCACCATGACGTACACGTGCGCCGGGGAATGCTTCGTCTGGTCCAGGATGTAGTCGATGCCGTCCCGGCCGGCCACGTTCGCCGCCTCGTGGGGATCCACGATGAACGTGGTCGTCCCGTGCATGGCCGCCTGGGCGATCAGCACCTGGGGGTTCACCATCGTGGATTCCAGGTGTACGTGGGCATCGATAAACCCGCTGGTCACATACTGGCCCCCGACGTCAATCTCCTCCAGGCCCTCGTAATCGCCGATCCCGACGATCATTCCGTTTTTGATGGCGATGTTGCCCCGCTCCACCCGGTCGGTAAAGACATTCACAATGCTGGCATTTTTCAGCACCAGATCCGCTTTGATCTTCTTCCGGGATGCTTCAGAACAGCCGATATACTTCTCCAGCTCCATATTCGCACCTCATCTGATCGGTTAGCTTTCCGTATTCACTTGCCATGCCACTTGCGTATTTAGTATTTATTTCTCCGCCCCCTGCCCGTTTTCCTGCAAAAAATGATATCTGCCTCCTCCCTGCAAATCGGGCAAAAAGAAATTCCCCGCCCGCAGGCAGAGAAATTTTATTCATTAAACAGTTCATCCCAGAAACCGGCCAGGGATTCTTCCCTGGCAATCGCTTCCCCGATATCCATGCCGTTTTCAACATCCTGCGCAATCAGGTCATCCGTCAGCATATCCTTCCGCCGCATCCTCCGCCCCGAAGGCGATCTGCTCCCGGCAGAACTGGATCACCCGGTCAATCTCCTGGTCCGTGATCAGTGCCGCCTGGGCATGGGTTCCCTGCCCGCTGCGGATGTCCGCGCAGATCATGTCCCCCTCGCCCAGCAGCCGCTGAGCCCCGGTCCGGTTGATCGCGATCTTCGAATCGACCCCGGATGTCACATAGAAGGAAACGCGGTGCGGAATCGCCTCGCTGATCTCCCGGCTGATAACCTTCGCTGACGGCCGCTGCGTGGACAGAATCAGGTGGATCCCTGTCTGCTGCGTGCTCCGGGCCAGGTTCCGGATGATCCGGGTAAACTCCGCGTCCGTCTTTCCCCGCCGGTCCATCAGGGACATGTATTCGTCAATGATCAGCACGATCCTGGGCAGCTTTTCCGCTGCGGAGGCATTGTATGCCTCAAAGGTCGCATAGCCGCCGGTTGCCAGCAGGAACTGCCGCCTGTTCGCCGTTTCCTCCAGCCGCTCCAGCTCCTTCATGGCCTGCTCCCGGTCCTTCACCGAGGGCGTGATCAGGTGTGGAATGTCGTTGAACAGCGGCAGCTCGACACCTTTGAAATCAAAGAACAGGAACTGCACCTCGTCCGGCCGCGCCTTAAACAGGATGCTGGTAATCACATCCCCCAGGAAAACGCTCTTCCCGGATCCCGTCACCCCGACCACCAGGAGGTTCCCGATCTTCTCCAGGTCGATGATCAGCTTGCCGCCGAAGAAATCGATCCCAGCCGCCACCGCCAGCCTGGATTTGCTTTCCAGGAACGGGCTGCTGTGGATCACTTCCTTCAGCGCCGTCACCGGCCTGGACATGTCCCGGATCACGATATACAGGATCCGGTCATTCTGCTCGTCCTCCTTG
>ODAI014403995.1_pt1 | contig 30072 bp, 23 predicted proteins | sample 1539321 | NCBI WGS metagenome assembly ODAI01 (sample SAMN02144231, study PRJEB22623) | gut metagenome | biome: sheep rumen | host: Ovis aries | place: New Zealand
AGGAGCATTAGGCTCAGAAAGGTGGTTTTGAAGGTTTTTGTCAATTAAATATTCGTGTTAATTCGGACAATTCGTGGTAAGTCATAAAAACGTTCAAATAGCGAGAGGCATTATTTTCGATGTCTGTTTATTTTGCTGAATGGGATTTATTGTGTATATTTGCGTGCAATATAATTGATATATAGAAGATAGACGGAATATGAAGTTTATTGGTGGTTATGTCTTTCGTGCAATGTGTTCGTTGCTGGTTGGACTTTTGCTTGTGATAAATGCTGAAAAGATGCCAAGCATATTGGTGAGCGTCATTGGAGTGTTGTTCCTGATTCCGGGGTGTTCGGGTGTCTTGATGTATTTGTGGTCCAGGCTGAACCCGAATGCGGTTATCAAGACGGGTTTTCCGATTGTGAGTATTGGCAGCATATTGTTTGGTGCTTACTTGCTGGCATTCCCTCAGGAATTTGCCAATTATCTGATTATCCTGATGGGTGTGATTATTACGCTTGCGGGTTTGTCGCAGTTGGGAAATATGTATGTTAACAGACGTGTTACACCGCTTTCGTGGATTTTGATGATTATGCCGTTTGTCCTGATTGGCATTGGTGTCTATTCGCTGATGCATGCGCAGGAGGCTGCCAAGATTACCTTCCAGATAATAGGCGGAACGCTGATTTACTATGGTCTGACTGATATGTTCTTTGCGCTGCGTGCAAGGCATTATTCGCGCATCTATACGCGGCAGCAGGAGGAGAAGGAGAAGGCCGAGCGTCTTGCTCGCGAGGCGGAGTATGTGGAGTTTGAGGTTATTGACACAACGGGAAACGAATAATATAATTGTATATATCATGAGAAGGAACGGTCTGTTGTTAGTGCTGCTGAGCCTTGGCATATCTTTGTTTGCACAGAATGTCAGGATGCCGGCATTGATTGATTCTATACATAACCTGAGTATGCCAATCAAGGTACTGGGTTATGGGGGTGGTAACGGCAAGACGTGGAGCGGTTTTAACAAGACGGACCGTCTGGAGAATGGTTCGGTGCGTGACCGCTACAGTAACATGGTCCGTTTCTTCACGCCCAATAACGATGCCGTGGATGGTATGAATATCGAGCATATCTGGGCTAACAGCTGGTGGGGTCATGTGCAGAACTTTGCGTACAAGGACTTGTTTAACCTGTACCCGAGTGATGCGATTGCAAATCAGCGCAAGAGCAACAATCCGATTGGTGTCGTTACTGCCAGTGATGCTTTTGACAATGGCGTAGTAAAGGTCGGCAAGGGCATTGACCCGTGTGACGGTACTACGCAGACTGTATGGGAGCCGGCAGATCAGTGGAAGGGTGACTTTGCCCGTACTTATTTCTATATGGCATCGGTGTACAGCAATTTCGGAAACCTGGAGGTTCCTGCAGGAAAGACGGGTGACGAATACAAGGGTCTGGAGTTGTGGACTACTGCCGAGGGGCTTCGCACGGTTGATCCGGACAGTCGCCTGGTTATGCGCGAGGGGGTTTACAAGTTGATGCTGGAATGGGCTAAGAATGATCCTGTTGACCAGATAGAAATAAGTCGTGCAGACGAGATTGAATGGATTCAGGGAAACCGGAACCCTTACGTAGATTTCCCGGAACTGGCGGAATATGTGTGGGGTGAGAAGAGTGGCCAGGATTTTGACATCCAGCAAATCAAGGATAAGAAAAATCCGGATGTGGTCATTGAGCCTGATCCTGATCCCAGCGAGACGGTCAAGTTCAGCGTAAGTCCGCTGAGCATGGTGTTCACTGCATTGCCGGGACATCCAAGCAATGCCGTCAAGACGACGGTGTATATGCAGAATGTCGTTCCTGCGGGATGTACTGCACAGGCGGAGTTCCCGTATCAGGTCAGTCTGGACGGTGAGGCGTGGAGTGACGAGGTCACTACGTCAAATGCCACACAGGGTTTCTATGTGCGTTTTGCCGGTGCTGGGACGACGGGTGTTTACGAGGGTGAGATTGTATGTAATGCAGAGGGGGCCGACAGCAGGGTGCTGACTGTAGTATGCAATGTGTCGGAGGTGCCGTTCTGGGAGAACTTCGAAATTGGTTCCAAGAGTTCGTATGCTGCTGCAGACGTTACGGGTAATGCTGCGACGTGGAATCTGAGCAATGCCATGTATGCAAGTGATGTGGAGAAGGACCGTCCACGTGACGGCAAGTGTGTGCGTATGAAGGGTTATGTTGCCAGCGGTGGCACAATCACGACTCCGGCACATATCATGATGGTGTCGGACAAGGAGAATGGTGTGGGTGAACTGAGTTTCTGGGCTACATCGTACGGTACGGATACCGGGGTGAGGATAAAGGTTACTTATAGCCTGGATGGCGGACAGACATGGTTGAACGTTGCCGAGTCCGTATCCTTGGGTTCGGGCGATATGGTCAGGTACAGCTACAATCTGAACCAGACTGGTAAGGTGCGTATCAAGATTGAGAACCTGAATGTTGGTAACAAGCGTGCCTGCATAGATGATATCCAGATGACGGACTATAGCGGTGGGACGGCAGTCAGGGATATAAATGCCGGACAGGATGACGAACGTTCTCAGTCGTGGGATTTGTCCGGAAGAAGGTCTGCCGGTGCTGCGCGGGGTGTTGTGATACGGAACGGCAGGAAGGTAGTAGGCAAGTAGTGCATTGAGGTACTTTATAACACTTTCATACGATGGCACTGCGTATCATGGGTGGCAGATACAGCCTAATGCTCCCAGTGTTGAGGAAACGATAGAGAAGGCTTTATCGACTATATTGCGCCGTGACGTGGATATTGTGGGTGCGGGTCGTACGGATGCGGCTGTCAGCGCAAGCATGATGGTTGCTCACTTTGATTTCGATGCAGCCGGGGACTGCAATGAGTGGTGCTCGCAGTTGCGGTACAGGTTGAATAGGATGCTACCTGCTGATATTGCTGTGCACAAGGTCGAGCCGGTGGGGGATGATATGCACGCAAGGTTTTCGGCTAAATCCCGTACGTATCGTTATTTCATTCATCTGCACAAGAATCCGTTCCTGAACCATTATTCGTGGAGGGTGCCATATACCGGGCTGGATTTTGACAGGATGAACGAGGCCGCGAGGGTGATTATGGAGTATAGGGATTTTACGTCGTTTTCCAAGACCAATACTGACACTAAGACCAACGAGTGCACGATAACGGGGGCTGAGTGGAGACCGGTACAGGGCACGTTGCCGGATAATAGTGCGGGGCAGTGGGTATTCGAGATTACTGCCAATCGCTTTCTTCGCAATATGGTCCGTGCGATAGTGGGTACTTTGCTGGATGTGGGGCGTGGAAGGCTGACTGTCGATGACGTGCGTAGGATAATTGAGAAGAAGGATCGCTGCAGTGCCGGTGAGTCGGTGCCGGGCAATGCTTTGTTCCTGGTAAATATTGAATATTGATGAGTGTGGTTATGAAGCGTATATTGTTATTTCCAGTATTTATTTTCGCCGTTGTTGCGATTTGTCATGCCCAAAAGATGAGCGAGGTGTTTGCAGAGGCTCCGCACGACGTGCTTCCGCTGATGACAAGGAACAACCGTCTGGACTGTATTGATTTTATCGAGAACAACATGGAGGCGCGTGTAAAGGACAAGTTTGACAACGACGTTGTTCTCGAGGAGATGACCGATGATTACCTGCGACTGGCTACGAGCGAGGTGAGCAGTATGGAGATGAAACTGGTCAAAACAACCATAGCTGGAGCTGACCGTGACTCGAGCATGATTGTGGTGTATGTTGCTGAGACGTGTATGGGACCTGCTGCGGACACGCAGGTCAAGGTGTATGACAGCACGTGGAACCTTATTTCGGTAGTGTCTCGTCCCGAGGTTGAAGCATTTGTCCGCACGGATGCAGTTCTCAGTCCGGATGAGCGTTTCAGTCTGCTCGCGGAGGCTAAGATATTGACCCTGATTAAGGGTTCGCTTTCCAAGGAGGACAATATACTGACATGGGAACTGCAGACCAGCGAGTTCACTAGGGATACGAAAAAGGCTGCGGACAAATGCCTGCAGCCTGTTGTGGTCAGGTTATAGTTTATTTTCCTGTTCCGTGGGTAGTAGGGTCATTACCAACCCCATTGGGCTGGGGAGCATGTTCTTTCGACATTGTTCTCGATGTCGTCCGGCAGGTTGCAGAAGAAGTCAATGCCTGTTTTCAGCTCCAGTTCGTCAATGCTGATGCAATATTTGCTCAGGGCTGTTCCGTCTGCAGTATTGGTGCCGTTTGTGTGCTCTATCCAGTAGCCTATGGCCCTGTATCCCTTGTAGCCGATGTTGAGGTTTGCTCTCTTGTACAGCAATGCGACGAAGAAATACTTTGGTACGGGCAGTGTCTTTTTTGTTTCTATAATCTGTTCTGCGGCAATGGTTCCGCCCTTGACTACATAAATGGTGTCACCGGAATTGTAGGTTTTGTTCCATGCTTTATACATGTTTTGGAGACGTTGTTCCAGATTTAGCCAAACGTATGAGACGTTGTTGGACTTACCGTTGAACTTGTTGTACTGGGGCTGTATGTTGCTGAGCAGGAATGTCTGGGAATTGGCACTGGTCGAGCATTGGCGGTCCTCGCTGGCAATCATGTGTCCGCGGTCATATCCATTGCTTTTATGATCGCTGGGTGTCGACCTGTATTGCGATGGTATATCTGTGTCTTCGGCCCATGCCTCGGTGCGACCGATGTTATTGTCAACCGTATTGTCGATGTCCCAGCGGTATGCAGTCCATCGCTGAGCCTTCCTGTTGCAGTCCCACTCGATGCAGAAGTTGACAAACATCTTGCTTCCGGTATCACTGAGTTTTGCTTTCTTGACCAGGAATATGGCGTTTCCGCCTACGAGGTGCGGAATCTCCAGGCGGGAGGCTTCGGGGGTGGCTGACTTATTGGCATTTGTATTGTTCTGGTCATCGGGATCTGGTGCGGGTCCATCGTCTCCGCACGATGTAAGACACAGGCACAGTACGAATGTTGACAGAAGGGGAAGGAAATTGTACTTGTTCATTGAAGTGGTCAGTATGAATGGTGGCTGCTAAAAGCAAAAAGTGTGATAGACTTCGGCTGAAGTCAATCACACCATTTATGCGTATTTTCTGTAGTCGTTGGATGAAACAGCAATTACTTGCGGGTTTTTCCGTAACGGCTCATGAACTTGTCAACACGGCCAGCGGTGTCAACCAACTTGCTCTTACCTGTGTAGAAAGGATGAGATGTGCTTGAGATTTCGAGCTTGACTACTGGGTATTCCACACCTTCGAACTCGACTGTATCTGTAGTCTTACAGGTTGAGCGGCTGAGGAACATGTCACCGTTACTCATGTCCTTGAACACAACGGGACGGTAATTCTCTGGATGAAGTCCTTTTTTCATTTTGTCTTTCAATTTACGCCCCCGACTCTTCGCTTGACACCCATCTGGAAGTGGATAAGGGGCAGTGTTAATAATTTTTGCGAGTGCAAAGGTAAAACATTTATCTTAATTAGCCAAACGTTTCGCATGTATTTTGTATATTTGGACACACTAAACACCGAATAGTATATATATATGACTATAACATTGGTCCAGATGGATGTCAGATGGAACGATATCCATGCTAATATTGAGACGGCATCGAAATTGATGGATTCCCAGGGCGGGAGTGACCTGTATGTCCTGCCCGAGATGTGGGCTACGGGATATATGGTGAATGTGGACGATATGCATGCTGATGATGGCCAGGCACTGGAATGGATGATTAGCAAGGCTCGTGAGACGGATGCGGCAGTTTGCGGTTCGCTGGCAGTAAGGGTGCAGGATGGTTCGTACAGGAACAGGTTGTATTTCGTTACTCCTGATGATATATGGTATTACGATAAGCGGCATCTGTTTGGCTATGGCGGCGAGGACCTGCATTATGTAGCTGGTGAGGAGCGGAAGGTGGTCTGTTGGCGCGGTGTGCGCTTCCTTTTACAGATTTGTTATGACCTGCGTTTTCCGTGCTTTGCACGTAATCGTATTGTGGAGGTGGATGGCTTGGAAGCGGCTGAGTACGATGCTGCCATATATGTTGCTTCGTGGCCGGAAAGCAGGCGTCGTGTGTGGGATACGCTACTGCAGGCCCGTGCTATAGAGAACCAATGCTATGTACTGGGCGTTAACAGGGTGGGGCAGGACCCTGTGTGTGCGTATGATGGAGGGACAATGGTAATTGATGCATACGGCCGTGTGGCGGATTTGATACCAGATAACACGGTGGACACTGTTACATACGGATTGGATGTTGACAGTCTAAATAGGTTCAGGCAAAAATTTCCAGTTCTGTTTGATGCAAAAAAAGACTGCCGGAGGTAATTCCCAGCAGTCTTTTATATATATAAATAAGGTACGTCTTTATTTTTATTCTACATAAATCTTGTCGATGTAGAGGGCACCTTGCTGGTTGTTGGCAATGGTGAAGTATTTGGCGCTGGCGTTGCTCAGGTCAAATACCTGGGTATAAACCCTGAAGCCGTCGGCTTCCTCGCTTTGGCTTGACGGAGTGATGGCAGTTGTTGTCGGGTGAGCTTCCTGACCGACATACAGGGTGTATGCGGGATCATAGGTTGACGTGTTCACTACCTTGAGTACAATGGTAATCTTGTTGATATCATTTGGCCATGCACTATTGTTGAAAATAAAGCCCTGCTTAGCTGCATCGCTTGCGTGACCCTGCATCTGGATGCCTCCGCCATTTTTGTCAGTAGCTTTGCAGATTTTTGCTGCCTTAAAACCAACGTCATTCCATGTCCATGAGAGCCATGTGGACTCGTCAGCTACAGCTTGTGCCCCGTAACTGTTGGTACCGATAGTGGATGGCATGTTGGCGATACTGAGGTATTCGCTGGTGGTGCCGGGGGTGTCACCGCCAGGTGTATCTCCACCCTCGGGATACTCACTCTCTCCGTTCAGATATACGAGATATGAGCCGGAGTTGTACTCTGGTGTGTTGCCGTTGTAATTCTTTACCTTACCGCAGACGATTACCTCGTCGCCAACCTTCAGGTCAGTCAGTGATGCAAACGGCTTCTTGCCCAGGTTGTCGCAGTAGTAAACGAGCAGTTCGTTGTTGGCTGTACCATCGTCGGACATCTTGAACTGGATAGAACCGCTTTGGCCCATCTTCACTACCTCGCTGATCTTGCCTGCGGTGTAGAACTCATCGGCAGGTGAGTCAGACTTGGACAATGCCTTGATGTACTGCAGGGCAGCGGCTACGTTCCAGGGATCTTCCTTGGTTCCGGTACCTGTCGGGTCGCCAGCGGGAACGTCTTCGTCATCTATAGGGAAGGTAAAGCTGTACTTTGATACGTTCTTCAGACCGGCAGAGCCAAAATACTTCTCGCTTGTACCTTTCAGCCAGACTTCCTTGCCCAGGTTGTCGGGAACACTGGCCAATGTCAGGACACTGCGCACAGCGGCAGTAATCTGCACGGGAACGCAGTTCACATATTCGGTCTCATTGGCAGATTGTGCGATACAGATATTTGTGGTAGAGGCATTTTCTGCAGTGAATGTCATGTCTTTCAACTGGTAAACGACACCCTCGGGAGCCTGTGGAATGGAACCTACGATGTAACCATGTACCCAAACTTCAGCACCAGTCTGGCTGGCCTGCAGGTCTGATACTTCGAACGGGTCTTCGGCACTGCCCTTGCCTGTCGGGTCAACATCGCCTCCAGCCTTGCCGTCCTGAACGGTGAAGTTCTTGAGTTCGTATGTGACAGACTTGTCTGCCGGGGCATAGAACCAGAATGCAAAGTGTACGTTCTCCTTGTTTACAAAGTTTTCGGGAAGCTGGATGCTTTCTGTGTTGAATACGTCCCAGGAGCTTCCTGAACGTGGTTTGAGCTGGAGAGGAAGCTGGGTCCATGTGGACATATCGGGCGTATTGCCTTCTGCGTCGGACTGATAGACGTACAGCTTGATGTGATCGGCGTATTGGGGGTCCTTATCGTCGTATGCCAGGATGTATTGGAATGCAACAGCAACGCCGTCGGCACTGTTGGAAGCGGTAATCAGGGCTGGAGAGGTCAGCAGACCTTCACACTCCTTGTTGGATTTCGTGTCTCCTTCCCATTTTTGATAACCGGTAGCCTGGGTGTAGTTGTTGCCTTGGCTCCACGGATTGTTAAGGCCGTTGAGCGACACGGTAGTCCAGTCTGCATTGAGGCTTGTGCTGGTGTATGGCAGGCTACCTGTGTTCCCGCTGGGGACGACATATGGGGCGGGAACGTCCTCACAACTTGCCAGGGCCAACATGCCCACGGCAAGAGACATCAAACTTTTAAGAATCTTTTTCATGATGTATATTTATTAATTTTGTATTCTGGGTTATTGTTCGATCATGTCGCTGTTGGTCCGCATCAGTATCTGGAATGTGTTGCGGTATGAGGTGCATACACCATAGATGGTGACCTCGCCCGAAGGAATGGCGCGTGAGGCGAAATCGCTGAATGTACTGGTGCGCAGAACGATGTCGGTGGATCCCTTGGCTCCGGTAATCTTTCGGTTGGCACAATTGCTGGTCAATGGCACGGAACCGTCATCTGGTGCCAGGGTCTGAGTGCCGTCTCCGGAGATTGTTACGTCTTTCAGACGGACGATACGCCCGCACAGTTGTTCTTTAGGTATGCTTCCGTCAAAATCAATTGTGTCGGCAACGGCCGAAACAGAGTCGGCAGACTCTGCCTGGGTAAGTAGTCTCATACGGGACTCCCAGTCGTTTGACTCCATGCGGCCAATGCCGCCATTATACAGGGTGCCAATCTGTGCCATGTTGCCATATCCTCCGATATATGCTCCCTTCAGGTTAATCAGGATTTTCTGATTGGTGGGCATGAATGCGAACTGGTCTGTCTGGTTGATGCCGACAATAATACCGCCAGTGGCATCCTGGACAGACAGTTGCTTGTAGATGTTACCGCCCTGGTCATTGCCGTTGATGACGACCTGAAGCTGGACGTCGTCTTTTATCTCCTCGCATTTGTTGCCCAAGATTACGCTGGCGTATTGTGCCTTTAGCTGTGCTATGGTAATAACCTTTTGGTTGTATTGCTGGGCAGTCTCGTCGCTATATACGGCAATGTCGTTGTTTCCGTACGGAGGGTTGTCTAAAATATTCTCGGGTGTCCTCCAGTCCTCGTCCATGCAGGATGTGAATGACACAGCACCCATAACAAGTGCAAACAGTATATTGAACTTTTTCATATCTTTACCTTAATAGATGTATCAGAAACGGTAGCTTACGTTCAACATGAAATTGAATCCCTGAGCATAGTACTTCTTGGGGTTCTTCTCGAAGTTGTATGTACGGCCGCTGATAGTGCCATCTGCAGCAACGCTGTAGTTGCTGCGGCTCTGCTCATAGCCGCCGGTCGTTATGCCTCTGTTGTTTGTGATGTTGCACAACTGCAGGTTTACGCTCAGTGGTCTCTTGGCTACGCGGAATTGCTTGCCGATGCTTGCATCGAGCATAAAGCCTCCGTCGCCACGCGCCTGATTGACATTGTCACAGCGGTAACGACCGTTGTTGTCTATGTAGGCATCACGATAGTTGTTCTTCTGCCACAACTCGTAAACGCTCTCAAGACGGGTAACGGGAGTCGCGCTCAGGTAGATGCGGTCGTAGTAGTTGCCGGTGAGGTTCAGGAACCATCCCTTGATGCGGTAGTTAAGGGCTAGGCTGGCAGCTGCCAGAGGTGTGCCGCCCTCGCGTACACCGTCCATGTAGCAGCGTGAATACTCGACAGTTCCTTTGTTGGACAACATGTAGTTGACATCTGTCTCACCTACATACTTGTTGTCGGAGTATGTGCCCAGGGCAACAATGTCAATACTGCTTGTAATCTTGAACTTGGCTCCCAGCTCAACTCCATAGGCATTCTTCGTAATATTGCTCATGCTGACGTATGTGAAGCTGGCTTCGTTGTCGTCGAAATAGCACTGCCACTCGGTTCCGTGGTAGCTGTGGTAGAAGTAGCCGTTAAGGTTCAGTCGTAGCCAACTGTTGTTGATGGCATATTCCAGCTCGGCACTGACGAGTTTCTGATTCCTCAGGTTAATGACAAAGTCGTTGCACATCTCGGGGTTTATGAATGCGTCCTTGGCATGCGGAGCCTTGGCCTCCATGCCTACGCCCATCGTTACGGAATGGCCCTTGCTCAGGTTGAGGGTGCTTCCCATCTTGAAACCACCGTCCAGAAAGCCGCCAACACCGCTCTTGCCGTATGAATTGTCGGCAAACAGGCCGTTGCGCATATGACCGTCACGCCACATGCGGGTGCCACCGATACGTCCGGTGATGAAGCTGTGGCTGATACCCTTGTCCTTGCTGTATTGTGCGTAGGCGTTGAACTTCTGTACGTTGATATCGTAGTCATAACCGAAACGGTCGCCTACGTATATGCGCTGGTTGGGGTGATTCAGGTCGTACTGCACCCGTGGATCGGTATCAGCGTATGTGCCAATGGCGTAGGTATTGACATTGTGGAAAAATTCACCGCCAAGCAAGTCGTTCATCGTCTGGTAGTGATAGCCTTTGTTTGTATTCAGCTGGATGCCGGCACTCAGCTTGGATGTCTGGTCGATATTCCAGTTAAAGTTGCTGGACAGACCCAGGGTCATCTGGTCGTTGTGACGGTTCTGTATATAATAGATAGCGTCGCTGCCGCTCTTGTTGAGCTGTGTGTTGGCAAAGTACAGGTCGTCAAACTTAATTTGGCGGGCAGCTGTTCCGCTGGTCCAGTAGTTATAGGCATCGAGCCATCCGTCATAATCCTTGTCGCCGGTGCCTGTGTCCCATACGTCATAGTAGTATGAGGGGAAACTCTTCCAATAGTCAGGCGCAGGGTTTGTGCCGTTGTAGTTGAGCTTGCTGCTGCTGTATTTCTGATATTTGAAGAATGCGCTGGTTACCATCTTGATGTTGTCCTTGATCTTGAAGTCCCATGTCAGTAGCACGCTGGGTGCAAAGTCGTTTATAATACGGCTTGCACGCTTTTTGCCTTCCTGATACCCCCAGTACGGGTTATACTGACGGTCATTGGCCAGCCAGTATGCCTCATCGGTACTGGCTCCCTGCTGTGCACGCTCGGTCGGGTTTGCCCAGGTTGCCAGGTTGAGCATGTGCTTCTCTCCCCATTTCTTCTGAATGGCAAGGAAATACGACAGGCTGTTGTAGAATGTTCCGTCAACATAGGCTGTGTTCATGTTTGCCCATCGGTAGCCGATTGTGCCAAATACAGCCCAGCCTTTCTTGGTCCATCCGCTACCGTATGAGTACATGGCGCGCAAGGTGTAGTTGCGGTTACACCCGCTGAGAGTAATTTTCTGGCCTGCTGACATATTGCCGGCTCGGAAATCGTAATTGGCGCTACCGCCCAGGGAACTCATCGAGAATGTGTTGTCCTCGAACGGGTTTACCGCATCCCTGTTGCGTGTGGCATCGTTGATGCCGCCAATGTTCGAAAACTGGAAACGTCCATTTTCTGCATTGTTCACTTGCATGCCGTTAATGTACACGTCGTTGTACTTGTTGTCCAAGGCACGGAACTTGAATCGTGCTGCACTCCATGTATAGTTGATGTTGCTGGTGTAAACGTTAGATGACGATCCCACCTGGATAACATCGTTGGTCATGTCGTCGTCCTCCCCCAACTGTGACTCAGTCATGGTGAAGTCCATGTCTTCATGATCATTCGGAATGCTGTCTGTCTCTGCACTTTTGGACGACTGGGCAAAAAGCTGAGGGGCTGCCAACAGGGCCAGTGCAAGTAACTGAAGCTTCTTTGTCATATTATTAGTTGTTTATTTAGTTTTTTCTAATCTCATGCAAATATACGAAAGATAACTTTCATTTAATATAAAATCGTTAAAAAACTTTGGAATGGCAACACTAATTTATAAAAAAATATTAACTTTGCACCGAGTGATATAATGGGGTAATTTCCCTTGTGCATAATCATAAAAGGTATAAGCCGATGAACAAGCTCCTTTTCTTGCTCCTGTGTACTCTGTCAATTCCATCTTTGTCTTTTGCACAGGGCCGTACTCTTCAGACGCATGCAGTATGTTTCTATAATCTGGAGAACCTTTTTGATACCCAGCATGACAAAGGTAAGAATGATTATGATTTTCTGCCTAACGGTTCCTATCACTGGGATGCCATCAAGTACGAGCATAAACTGGCAAATATGGCGAAGGTGCTGTGTGACCTGGGTACGGACAAATGTCCTTATGGTGCAAGTGTCATAGGTGTCAGTGAGATTGAGAATGACCATGTCATGGATGACTTGATGGCACAGCCTAATATGCAGAAGCGCGGTTACCGTTATGTCCATATCGAGGGACCTGACCGTCGTGGCGTTGACTGCGCGTTGATTTATAATCCCAAGGCCTTTAAGGTGACTAAATACTTTGATAGGCACTATGTTTACGAGAATGGAGACACTACACGGCAGACACGTCCGTTCCTGTGTGTTCAGGGTATTCTGGCCGGGGACAAGCTTACGGTGGTTGTATGTCACTGGCCCAGCCGTGGTGCCGAGGATATTTTCCGTCAATATGGCGGTCGTCAGGTACGTGACTTGACTGACAGTATCCATGCTGCTGATCCGGAACAGCATATCATCGTAATGGGTGATATGAATGATGATCCGGACAATGCTTCGATGGCGGAGTGTCTGAAGGCGCGCCGTGAGATTAAAGAGATGGAGCCCGGCGACTTTTACAATCCATGGTGGAATATCCTGCGCAAGAAGGGAAAGGGAACGCTGTCGTATCAAGGGGGCTGGAACCTGTTTGACCAGATTGTGCTGAACAACCGCCTGGTGGAGCAGTACAAGACAAAGGAATACACGCACCTGACCTTGTATGGATACCACATTTTTACGCGTCCATACCTGTTGCAGAGCGAAGGAAGGTTCAAGAATACGCCTAAGCGTACTACATCCGGCGGCGTGTGGCTGGACGGCTACAGCGACCATCTGCCTACGGTCACATATCTCGTAAAGGTACTTAGGTAATCAGAGGTACAGATACAAAACGTTATATTAATCTACAAATTAAACAAAAATGACAAGTTACAAGGAATTGGGTCTTGTGAACACCCGTGAAATGTTCGCCAAAGCAGTAGCAGGTGGCTACGCTATCCCCGCATTCAACTTCAATACTCTGGAGCAGATGCAGGCTATCGTTCAGGCTGCAGTTGAGACCAAGTCTCCTGTCATCATGCAGGTTTCCAAGGGTGCCCGTAACTATGCTAACGGTACTATCCTCCGTTACATGGCTCAGGGTGCTGTCGAGTATGCAAAGGAGTTGGGTTGCAAGAATCCTCAGATTGTTCTTCATCTGGACCATGGTGATAGTTTTGAACTCTGCAAGGACTGTATCGACAATGGATTCTCGAGCGTAATGATTGACGGTTCGTCACTGCCTTACGAGGAGAACATCGCCCTGACAAAGAAGGTTGTTGAATATGCTCATGCTCATGATGTAACCGTTGAGGCTGAACTGGGTGTGTTGGCTGGTGTAGAGGATGAGGTTGCCAGCGAGGTGTCTCACTACACAAAGCCCGAGGAGGTAGAGGATTTCAGCAAGCGTTCTGGTTGCGATTCTCTGGCTATTTCCATCGGTACCAGCCATGGTGCTTACAAGTTCACTCCTGAGCAGTGCACACGTGACCCCAAGACAGGCAAGCTGGTTCCTCCTCCATTGGCATTTGATATCCTGCATGAGATTGAGAAGAGACTCCCCGGCTTCCCCATCGTACTGCACGGTTCTTCGTCAGTTCCCCAGGAGGAGGTTGATACCATCAATGCTCACGGTGGTAAGTTACCAGATGCAGTGGGTATTCCCGAGGAGCAGTTGCGTGAGGCTTCGAAGAGCGCAGTCTGCAAGATTAACATCGACTCAGACTCTCGTTTGGCCATGACTGCTGCCATCCGCAAGCATTTTGACGAGAAACCAGGTGATTTTGACCCACGTCAGTATCTGAAGCCTGCTCGTGAGAATATGAAGAAGATGTACATCCACAAGATTGTGAACGTACTGGGCTCTAACGACAAGCTGTAATCAGATATCGTAGGATTTTCTGCAAAAAATACAGTCTCCGAGGGCATTGTCACCGGGGGCTGTATTTTTTTTCTAGGCGAGCATAGAAACCCTAGGCAACCCTAGGCAACCATAGGTAATCCTAGGCATTCCTAGGTGATATCATTTCTTGATGCTTACTATGCGGGTCTTTTCCTGCTGCAGGTTGCGGCGGTCGGTTTCGGTGACGGTGCGTGCTGCCATCTGGAGGAACGCCTGTGCGACGGGTGATGTGGCATCAAGTGAAATGGGGGTTCCGTTGTCGGCATTCTCGCAAATGCTCTGTACAACAGGAATCTGCCCTAACAGCGGAACTTGCATCTCCTGTGCGAGTTGCTTGACTCCTTCCCTGCCAAACAGGTAGTACTTCTCGTCTTGGTGTGCTTCGGGTGTGAACCATGCCATATTCTCGACAAGACCAAGGATAGGCACGTTGACCTTGTCGTTGCGATACATGTTGATTCCCTTGCGGGCATCGGCAAGTGCAACTTGCTGTGGAGTAGAGACAATAACGGCGCCTGTAATAGGCAGCGTCTGTACAAGGGTAAGGTGGATATCGCTGGTTCCGGGAGGGGTGTCCAGTATAAAATAGTCCAGCTCGCCCCACGCTGCATCACCGATTAATTGCTTCAGGGCATTGCTCGCCATGCCGCCGCGCCACAGGGTGGGGGTGGCCGGGTCAACGAAGAATCCTATGCTGAGAATCTTGATGCCGTATTTCTCAATGGGAATAATAAGGTCGCGCCCATCTATGTTCTCACTGTATGGCCGTGCGTCTTCGATCTGGAACATCTTAGGCATGCTGGGACCGAAGATGTCGCAGTCCAATAGTCCTACGCGATGGCCCAGCCGTGCAAGGCTGACAGCGAGGTTGGCTGCTACGGTGCTTTTTCCTACACCGCCCTTGCCACTGGAAACTGCAATGATATTCTTTACACCAGGCAACAGGTCAGGCAGGTCTGGGCGTGGTGCCTGCAGACTCTTGGTCTTGATTTCTACCTGTACATCCTTGCTGACATAGGCGTGTATAGCTGCCTCGCTGGCTTTCACAAGTGATTTCAGGAATGGGTTGGTGGGCTTGTCGAAGATTAGTGTGAAACTGACGTGCATGCCTGCAATGCGCAGGTCGTCCTCGATCATTTCCATTTCAACTATATTCTTGCCCGTGCCGGGGTATCGTACCGTGGCAAGGGCATCCATAATAAGTTTGGGGTAGAGTTCCATGTCTTTTATTCTGTGAAATCTGTTATTAGGTATTAAGTAGGTACAAAAATATAACAAAAAAACGAGAATGGTGTTACATATAAAGATAAATAGTGTATCTTTGCTGAACATGGATGGCAAATGTCAAACATCATAAATAATTGTATTATGAAAAAATATCTGCTTATTGCACTTGCCGTAATTGTTGCATTGGGTACAAATGCGTCAAGGATAGAGACATGTTCCATTCAGAGCAAATTACTGAATGCGAAGGTGCAGTATAATGTGTATCTGCCGGACGGATATGACAAGAGCGTACATTATCCTGTGGTTTATCTGCTGCATGGTTTTACGGATACCTATACTGCATGGGTGGAACGTGGCAATATGCAGCAGATAGCTGACGAGGTAATCGAGTCGGGAAAGGCCCGCCCGATGGTAATCGTTATGCCAAATGCCGGTGGTCCTAGGACGGCAGAGACGTGGAACGGGTATTTCAATATGCCGGGATGGCCTTATCATGATTTTTTCTTCCAGGAACTATTGCCTGAGGTGGAGAAGAAATATAACTGTGGCGGAACAAAGCAGATGCGTGCCATAATGGGCCTGAGCATGGGTGGTGGTGGCAGTACCGTTTATGCGCAGCGTCATACGGATATGTTTTGTGCCTGCTATGCCATGAGTCCGTGGCTGACTGACGCAGAGAATACTGTGCGCCCAGGGAAGAATCCGGACAAGGTTGCTATGGTGAAGGCTGCTGTTACCCAGAATTCGGCGTTGAAATTCGTTGAGACTGCCAATGATGCACGCAAGGACAGCTTGCGTACTGTGCGCTGGTACTTGGATTGCGGGGATGATGATTTTCTGTTCGACCAGAGTGTAAGGCTCCATCAGCTGATGCGTGTGCGCAGGATTCCCGGTGAGTTGCGCGTGCGTGACGGCGGACATACATGGGTGTACTGGCAGGCTGCATTGCGGACGGCCTTGCCATTCGCCTTTCCCCAAAAATAAAGGCTTACTTTGATGTAGTCAGGGACGAACGTTTCTCACGACTGTATGATCGATATTCGTCCAATGGGATTTCTACATCTGGTTCTGTCAGTTTGCCTTGCTGTGGCAGTCGGAACCTGAGATATTTGATGTCAATGCCGCGTTCACGCCACATCCCTTCGTAATATGTCTGGAAGGAACGTGCCTGGACTGTGTCGTCTGCATTGTTTTTATACAGGTCACGTGTACAGACCTCAGGCATGATGCTGTTGGCCTTGAGCATTTCATGTGTATATGTGAACAGAAAATTGCTGTCTGTCTTGAGGTGAATGAGACCGTCATTTACCATAAAGCGGCGGTAGCGCTCCAAAAAATATGTACTGGAGAGGCGCTTGGTAACCTTCTTCATTTGCGGGTCGGAGAAAGTAAGCCATATTTCACTGACTTCGTCTTTGCCGAAAAATTGCCAGATGAATTCGATATTTGTGCGCAGAAAAGCTACATTCCCAAGTCCTTTGTTAAGCGCATCGGTTGCACCTGTCCACATGCGGGACCCTTTGATGTCCACGCCAATGAAATTACGTTCGGGATACAGTTGGGCAAGGCCTACGGTATATTCGCCACGGCCACAGCCAAGTTCCAGGACAATGGGGTTTTGATTGTGGAAGAAGTCTCTGTTCCAGTTGCCCTGCAAATTGAAATCGTCTGCCTTTTCTGCCGTTGGGTTATATCGCGGCTCTATGACAAGCGGATTCTGTGCCATTTCGGCAAATTTGGCGAGTTTCCCCTTTCCCATTACCTAAGATTGAATGTTGTGTTGCCTATGGTGTGTCCATCGGCAAAGATATCTACGTGGTATGCACCTGCGGAGAGCGTTTCGGCAATTTCCCAGTAAACGGTGACCGGTATCTCCTCGCCTGTGTATTCGATTTCCTTGGCTATGCTGTACTGCAGCTGGCGGTTTTCGAACTGGAATGTGCCACCGCGCGACAGGGTCTCTCCTGTCGGCGTCGAGATGCGCACATAGATTGTACGCATGCCTGTCTGCGCCGTAACATTGCGGGAAATGTTGAAACTGACGACGATTTTCTTGGCATCCTTGACTTTCTCACATTCTTTTCCTTTCTTGTTGCGTGCGCTGGCGCGTATGCCTGTGGCATCTAGCTGGCTGGCTATGTTGACCTTGTCGGCCAACTGCTCGTTCTTGCTGGAGAGATCTGATATGTGTGCTTCGGCTTCCTCGTTTCTGGTACGCAGTGCGGTGTTATCCGAGCGCAGGCTCTGATTCTCACGGTTGAGAGAATCTATCTGCACCACATAGTCGCGCAAAATCCTGCGCAAAGTTTCCAGTTCCTTTTTCAGGCGCATAATCTCGGCTGCATCATTGGCCTTGGTCTGGCGCAATTCCTCGAGCAGTTCCTGCGTGCGCTTTTCCTGTCGCGAGAGTTGCTCAAGCAGGGAGTCATTTGTGACCTGGGTCATCATCTCGTTATACTGCAGGGCGAAGTCCTGGTATTGGTTTTCCATCTCGGCCTTGTCCATTTCAAGAATCTGAACCATCTGCTGATTTTCTTCCTCCCTGATCTCCCTGTCGTGCAAAAGCCATGCGACAACACCGACCAATGTGATGATTACCAGGGCCACTGTGCCTATGATTAGGGTGCGTTTCATTCTGATGTACTTATTATTATATGGTTGTTTGTGACAAAGGTAAGAAAAAATATTATATGGGCTGATATCTGGGCATAAGTTTTTTGCCCGACAGAGGGTAAACATTGCTAAAATGCTGAAAGGAAAGCGGATAGGTGCAGTGATGATGCCATGCGTATATTATTGGTTGCGATAACTTGCCTTGGATTTGAGGTAATTTAGTGCTTTTGGAGAACTTTTTCTTTAGGTAAAGAGAAAACATCACTGTAAATCAATATGTTATAAAATTAAATGGACAACTTTTGTTTCAGTGGCATAAAAAAAGTTGCCAAAAACGGATAACTTTTTTCATAATTTATTTGGTTATGTTTCCTGAATATCGTACATTTGCAATCGGTTCCCGTTTGAAGGTAATTGAGTAACAAAAATACAATATTTTAGAACCAGAATGATACAGACAGTTGTAAAACGTGACGGACGTATTGTCGGCTTTAATGAACAGAAAATTGCCGCTGCAATCCGTAAGGCAATGCTGACTACCGAGGAGGGTGAGGACAGCGAGTTGATTTCCAGCATAACTGACCGCATCAGTGTCAAGGGCAAGAGCCAGATGACAGTGGAGCAGATTCAGGATATGGTAGAGGATGAACTGATGCATTCCAGTCGTCCCGAGGTAGCTAAGACATATATAAAATACCGTAGCGCCCGTACGGTTGCGCGTAAGGCCAAGACCCGCGACATATTCCTGGAAATCATCAACATCAAGAATAACGATGTTACCCGCGAGAATGCCAATATGAATGCCGATACCCCTGCCGGCATGATGATGAAGTTCGCGAGTGAGACGACAAAGCCTTTCGTGGATGACTACCTGTTGAGCGATGAGGCAAAGGAGGCTGTTCAGAACAACTATCTGCACATTCATGACAAGGATTACTATCCTACCAAGTCGTTGACCTGTGTGCAGCATCCACTGGACAAGATACTGAAGCATGGCTTCCAGGCAGGCCATGGCGAGAGCCGTCCTGCAAAGCGTATCGAAACGGCCAGTATCCTGGGCTGTATCAGCATGGAAACTGTGCAGAACGAGATGCATGGCGGTCAGGCAATTCCTGCATTTGACTACTATCTGGCTCCGTTCGTCCGCAAGAGCTATATTGAGGAGGTGAAGAATCTGGAGAATTTGAACGGCAAGGATTACAGCGAACTGTATGATGTCAAGATTGACGATTATCTGGATACTCCGCTGGCAGACCTGAAGGGGCTGGAGCGTATCAAGCAACATGCCATAAACAAGACTGTGGAGCGTGTGCACCAGGCAATGGAAGCATTTATCCACAACATGAATACCATTCACAGTCGTGGCGGTAACCAGGTTGTATTCTCGAGCATTAATTATGGTACGGATACCAGCGCCGAAGGCCGTTGCGTCATACGCGAAATTCTGAAGAGCACATACGAAGGTGTCGGAAACGGCGAGACGGCAATCTTCCCGATTCAGATATGGAAGAAGAAGCGTGGTATCAGCTATTTGCCAACAGACCGCAACTATGACCTGTACAAGTATGCCTGCCAGGTGACAGCACGTCGTTTCTTCCCTAATTATGTAAATCTGGATACTACCTATAACCAGAACGAAAACTGGCGTGAGGATGACCCGCAGCGTTACATGTGGGAGGTGGCAACGATGGGATGCCGTACACGTGTGTTCGAGAACAGGTTCGGCCCGAAGACCAGCATAGGACGCGGTAATCTGTCCTTCTCTACAATCAACATTGTCCGCCTGGCTATCGAATGCATGGGTATCGAGGACAAGGAGGAACGTATCTCGGCTTTCTTTGCCAAACTGGACAACCTGCTGGAGGTTACGGCACGTCAGTTGCATGACCGCATGGAGTTCCAAAAGACAGCCTACGTCAAGCAGTTCCCGTTGCTGATGCGTGGTTTGTGGATTGGCAGCGAGAAACTGGGACCAAACGACACGGTTGCCTCGGTATTGAACCAAGGTACTCTGGGTATCGGTTTCATAGGTCTTGCCGAATGTCTGATTGCACTGACAGGCAAGCACCATGGCGAGAGCGACGAGTCACAGGCTCTGGGTCTGAAGATTGTCACATATATGCGCGACCGTATCAACGATTTCAGCGAAAGGTATCAGCACAACTACAGCGTCCTGGCTACTCCAGCCGAGGGTCTGAGCGGACGTTTCACCAAATATGACAAGAAGAAATATGGTATCATTCCCGGTGTTACGGACAAGGACTACTATACGAACTCTAACCACGTTCCCGTATATTACAAGTGCAGTGCCTTGCACAAGGCTCAGATTGAGGGCCCGTATCACGAATTGATTCGAGGCGGTCATATCTTCTATGTGGAAATAGACGGTGACGCAACTCACAATCCCGAGTGCGTTATGAATATCGTGGACATGATGGACAAGTACAACATCGGATACGGTAGCGTTAACCACACACGTAACCGCTGTCTGGATTGCGGCTACGAGAACGGTGACGGTGAGATGAATGTATGTCCCAAGTGCGGAAGCGAGAATGTGGACCGCCTGCAGCGTATCACCGGTTATCTGGTAGGTACCACAGACCGTTGGAACAAGGCAAAACTGGCCGAGCTTAATGACCGTGTCATCCATTCGAATTCTTAACATTATCCACGACACTACCGTCGATGGACCAGGTTTCAGGACAAGCATATACTGCGCAGGTTGCAGGCATGCCTGTCCTGGCTGTCATAATCCCGAATCGTGGAATCCGCATGGTGGACATGACGCAAGTATTGATGACTTGATGCAGGAAATAGTATCAGACCCCTTTGCCCATGTAACATTCTCGGGAGGCGACCCGATGTTTCAGGCAGAAGGATTTCTGGAACTGTGTCGCAGAATCAAGGCGGAAACGGACAAGACAGTCTGGTGCTTTACCGGATTTACGTGGGAAAGAATATTTGCCGATGGCACGTCGGCAATGCAGGAACTGGCAAAAATCGTGGATGTGATTGTCGATGGTCCGTTTGTGCAGGATTTGCGTGATACGGATTTGTTATTCTGTGGCAGTAGCAACCAAAGGCTTATTGACGTGCCCGGGACATTACGGGAGGGCAGGGTAGTCCTGTGGGAACGAAAAATGTAAGAAATACATAAACCGTGTGGGAGGGAGGCCATCAAGCCTTCCTCTCTAATTTTAATATGTTGTTGCAGTAATCGACAATAGCCGGTCGATGAGTAATAAACAGCACGGTGCGTTTCTGGGATTTGGCCAGAAGTGATATGTTGTTGATCAGATTCTGCTCGGTTTCCGGATCCAGTGCCGAGGTAGCCTCGTCCAGCAGAATAATATTACCGCGTCGCAGCAGCGCCCGTGCAATGGCAATGCGTTGTGCCTGACCTTCGCTCAGTCCGGCACCACCCTCACCGCACGGGGTATCCAGTCCTTTGGGCTGGCGCAGGATGAAGTCCGCACATGCCATGTGTATCGCTTCAATCATGTCTTCTTCGCTGGCCTCGGGATTGCCAAGCAGCAGATTGTCACGGATGGTTCCGCTCAGCAATGTATTGCCCTGTGGTACATATACCAAATTACACCGCGTTTGTGGAGAGCATTGTGCAGACTGGTTGTTGTCATACAGTTCCACGCTTCCCTCGTCAGGGGACAGAAGTGCCAGGACCATGCGTATCAATGTCGTCTTGCCTGCTCCGGTCTCGCCCAAAATGGCAGTAGTGCTTCCTGGTACAAAGTCATGGCAGAAATTGTTCAGTATATTGCGGTGACCATCCTCATACCTGTAATAGACATTACGGAAACGAATTCCTGCGCCATGTGGAAAGAAGATGGGGTTACCTTCTTCCTCAAGTGGTGCTGCTTCCAGTTCCTGCAGGCGTTCGGCAGCAGTCAGAGAACTGATGATAACGGGAACAAAGCGTGTCATTTCGCGGAACGGCCCCTGTATCTGTCCTACCAGTTGAATGAATGCCAGCATAGTGCCGTACGAAATTTCTCCAGCCTGTAGGCGATACACACCCCATATAAATGTAATAAGGTAACCAGCCGAGAATCCGAAATTGATAATCAGTGTGCTGATGCTGGAGAAAAGAGTCTTGTGCCGGACCTGACGACGCAGTTGTGCCTGTACGTCAGCGAGCTGTTCGACCATGCCGTCAGTCTGCTCCAGAGTCTTGATTACCATCCTGTGCTGAATGCTTTCCTGCAGAATGCTCTGTATCTTGCTGTCGGTGTCACGTATTTCCCGTGTAAGTGTACGCATCCTGCGTATATAGAACCTGCTGAGCGCGACAAATCCCGGGGCAACTACCATAAGCAGACATGCCAAGGAGGAGTCAAATTTGTACAGAAATACAAAAGCGCCTGCCAGTCTTACAAGCGTACATATTGCCATTGGCAACGTGTCGGTGATAACGCCCGTAATCTCGTTGGCATCGCGTATCAGACGGTTCATTACATCTCCCGAATGAAGACTTTCCTTACCGTTCCATACGCTGTGCATCAGGCGGGAGAATGTACGCAACTGCATCAGGTTCTGGCTCTTGAGTCCCAGCAGAGCCCCTACCCAACGACGCGAAAATGCCAGTCCGATATTGACAATGCCTATGGCAACCATGATGCCGCAGGCAATAACCAGCGACATGTTGCTATGCCCGGTAGCAATATCGATGCACATCTTGGTTGTCCAGATGAGCAGGAAGTCCATGCCGACAATAACCAGGCCTATAATGATGTTCACTATGGCCTTCAGTCGGATACCGTGGCTGGTTATCCAAAACCAGCGCAGGACTTCGGGGTGTCGTATAAAATCCCTGGCTGTCATTTATTTCATTACGCCTTCCTATTCACGTGGGTCAGCCCCCCACATCAGTTTTTTGCGCAGTGTATGGAAGAAACTTCCCTCGCTCCTTTTCATGACCTTGATGGTGTATGGAGCACGTTTTATGGTAATACGTGTTCCTTCTTGGCATGATTCGCTGCGTCCGTCTATTGACACGAGAAAATTGTGCGAACGGCTCTCGACAGTCAGTTCAATCACGTTGTTGTCAGGTAGGGTCAGCGGACGTACCGTCAGGGAATGCGGTGCAACAGGAACAAGACCGATGGCGTTGCTGCCAGGGGCCATGATGCTTCCGCCAACGCTCATTGCGTATCCCGTACTGCCAGTCGGGGTATTGATTATGAGCCCGTCTGCCTGATACGTGGTCAGGTATTCGTGGTTGATATCCACCCGTATGCTTATCATGGACGAACTGTCCAGTTTGAGTACGGAAACCTCATTCAGTGCGAACGGACAATGCGAAGATTTGTTACAGTTGCATTCCCCTGTGAATTCGGCCTGCAGCAGGCTTCGTTCCTCGCATTTGAAATCACTGTTGTAAATAGCCTCGATTGCAGATGGGATATCCTCGGCTTGATAATCCGAGAGAAATCCCAGACGCCCCATATTTATGCCCAGGATGGGGATATCCTTGTCACCGACGCGACGTGCAGCTTCCAGGAACGTTCCGTCACCACCCATGGATATCGCGAAATCCGCCTGGAAGTCATTGCCGTCAATCAACTCACTGCAATTGACTTTAATCTGCATGTCGTTTACCAGATAATTGTAGAACGGACGGTCTGTCAACAGCGTTGCTTGCCGTTCCTCCAGCATTGCAAGCAGTTTTTGTGCAGATGTGGATTTCTTGGCCTGATAGATGTTTCCGAAAAGAGCAAAACGGAGTTTCTGCATGATGATTTCCTTGTCTTTGACGGGCAAAGTTAAGTAATTTTTTTAACTTTGCGGAAGGAATACCGAAAAATTCCCCTAAGAATAATAGTATAACATTATAACCTTATTACATTCCGTATGATTTATTTTTTTCTTGCAACAGGCTTCGAGGATATTGAAATGATAGCGCCTCTGGATATAGTCCGTCGTGCTGGTATCGAGGCACAGACAGTCAGTATAACAGGTGAGAAGGTGGTCACTTCTGCCCATGGTGTCGGTTTTGTGGCAGATGCACTGCTGGAGGAAATAGATTTCAGCCAGGCAGACATGCTTGTCCTGCCAGGCGGTCTGCCCGGTGCAACCAATCTGGATGCCTGCCAGCCCTTGCGTGACGGTATCATGAAACATTACCGGGCAGGTAAGAAATTGGCCGCCATTTGTGCAGCCCCCATGGTTTACGGACATCTGGGCATACTGGACGGGATTAAAGCGACATGTTACCCCGGCTTCGAAACTGAACTGGCAGGTGCCGAATACACAGCAGCGGTTTGCCAGCAGGATGGGCAGTTTATCACTGCATGCGGCCCGGGTGCTGCGATGGAATTCGGCTATATAATCACCCAGGCTATGGGAAAGACAACCGAGGCAGCAACCTTGCGCGAGGGAATGATGTACAACAAGCTGTTGCGCTGATATAACGGGCTAAACAAAAGGGGAGGAGGCTGTGGCAAATCTTTCTTCGGAATTGAAGTTCCTACCGGGAATCGGTCCCAAAAGGAGCGAGACGCTGAAGCACGAACTGGGTTTGAAAACCTGGGAAGACTTGCTGTACTTCTTTCCCTACAAACACATCGACCGCAGTCGTCTGTACAAGACGTCAGAGCTGACAACCGATATGCCTTTCGTACAGATTAAGGGACAGTTTGCCAGTTTCGAGCAGATAGGCGAAGGTCGTAAGGCACGGCTGGTTGGTCATTTTACCGATGGCAACGGATGGGTGGATTGTGTATGGTTTGCCGGTATCAAGTTTATCCTCAAGACGGTAAAGCTGCACACCGATTATATCTTGTTCGGGAGACCGTCCGTCTTTAACGGGCGTATCAATATAAGTCATCCGGACATTGACCGTCCCGATACTCTCATGTTGGGGAAGATGAGTATGCAACCCTATTATCATACCACGGAGCGTATGAAAAAGGAGGGACTGACATCGCGCAGCATCGAAAAGTTCATGACCACCCTGTTCAAGACCCTGCATGTCGAATTCGGCCCGACCATGGGAATAACTGAAACTCTCCCCCCGCACATAGTCAGCCGTCTCCGTCTTGTCGGTCTGTCCACAGCATTGCAGAATATCCATTATCCACAGACAGCAGACGAACTGTCATGGGCAAGCTACAGGCTGAAGTTCGAGGAACTGTTCTATGTCCAATTGGCAGTAATGCGATATGCGCGTTTCCGTCAGGGGACTATCAAGGGACATGTATTTCGTCATGTAGGAGCCTGTTTCAATGACTTCTACCACAATCATCTGCCATTCCAGCTTACCGAAGCGCAGAAACGTGTGATACGCGAGATACATCAGGATATGCAGAGCGGTCATCAGATGAACCGCCTGGTACAAGGTGACGTAGGCAGCGGAAAGACTGTTGTCGCTCTGATGGCGATGCTGCTGGCCATAGGCAACGGCTATCAGACATGTATCATGGCTCCGACCGAAATCCTGGCCGAACAGCACCTGGCAACTTTCCGCCATTTGCTTGGAAACATGGAAGTGCGTGTCGAATTGCTAACCGGTGTCGTACGTGGAAAGAAACGTGAGGCAATCCTGCAGGACCTGCAGGACGCTAAGATACATGTCCTGGTCGGGACACACGCGGTTATAGAGGATAACGTGCAGTTCAAAAACCTGGGCTTTGTGGTGATTGACGAGCAGCACCGTTTCGGGGTAGCCCAGCGAGCACGCCTGTGGGACAAAAACCAAGTACCGCCACACGTCATGGTAATGACAGCAACTCCAATTCCCCGGACCCTGGCTATGACGGTCTATGGTGACCTGGACGTCTCGGTCATAGACCAGCTGCCACCAGGACGAAAGCCCGTCAAGACCACCCACATGTATGACAATAAACCCGATTTGCTGTATCGCGGTATTAGCCAGCAGATACAGCAGGGGCGTCAGGTATATATGGTCTATCCATTGGTCAAGGAAAGCGAGAAACTGGATTTACAGAACGTCGAGGAGGCATACGTCCATTTGCAGAAGATATTCCCTGCCTATCACCTGAGTATGGTGCACGGGAAAATGAAGCCGCAGGACAAGGAAGCAGAGATGCAAAAGTTTATCAAGGGCGAAACTCAGATTCTGGTCGCCACTACAGTCATCGAGGTCGGTGTCAATGTACCTAATGCATCGGTTATGGTTATACAGAATGCCGAGCGATTCGGACTTTCGCAGCTGCATCAGTTGCGAGGTCGCGTAGGCCGCGGCGCAGACCAGAGCTATTGCGTGCTGGTTACAAAGTACGAGCTGTCACGAGATACCCGCCGTCGTATTGACATCATGACCGAGACCAATGATGGATTTGAAATTGCCGAGGCCGATTTACGCTTTCGTGGACCGGGTGATCTGGAGGGAACACAACAGAGCGGCATGGCCTTTGACCTCAAACTCGCAAATCTTGCCCGCGACGGGCAGATTGTCCAGCTTGCCCGTGATACTGCCACGTGGATTTTGGATAACGATCCGCAGTTGTCACACCCGGATAACGCAATACTGCTGCAGCGCCTGCGCCATCTCAAGCGCGACGAAATGGACTGGAGCAATATCAGTTGAAAACTGCTCATAATGTGATAACTAAACAGTAAACGATATACGCCTATTGGTAAGTTGCCAGCAGGCGTATTTTTTGTGACCCCGTCTTTTTGGCACGAGCCAAACGATCAAATGGCATGAGCCAAACGATCAATCGGCTTAAGCCAAACGACAAAATGGCTCTATAGGGGAATAGGGTTTTCTGCTAAAAGCTTCTGTTCGTAAGTCAGAAAATTGACAGCCTGATTCAAGAACTACAGAGTTAATAATAAAGAGGTGTTTTTGAACTTTTAATCCGAGTTCTATGATATTTTCTTAATTTTAGGTCAATAATATGTTAAATCTTGAAAGAACGAACATTATGTCGTACAAATAAGATAACTTTACATGCAAATTTTAATAACATAAATCTATAAAATCTATGAAAAAGCATAACCTTTGGATGTTAATCCTTTTCTGTGGGGTGATGTTCGCATCCTGCTCGGATAATGATTACGACCCTGACCAAGAGCGCGAATACAGCCTTGACCAGAACGTAACCGGACGTCGGGAGTGTCATGCACTGAAAAACATTGCCGACGATGCGTTGAACCTGAAATTCCGTCAAATCATATTCGAATATACCAGTTTGGGGCCTGACATGAAGACACCTGTACGCCTTACCGGTGTCATTTCGATGAATCCCGCAGTGTATAACAAGGAGGCTGCACCACGCGGACTGGTGCTTTACAACGAGTTTACGTGTGCCAAGCATGGCGAGCGTACCTCCCAGAACGAGATTGACGACATCGGTCTGTATGTGAATAAATACCAAAATCTTATAATGGTTTCGGCCGATCTCTACGGCTGGACGCTAACCGAGGACAAGCCGCAGGCATACTGTTGTCCAGAGATTACCAGCGTCGAGACCATCGATGCTTGGGATGCCGCCATGCGAATCCTGAAGGACGAGGGCTACGCCATAGACGGACTGCCTACCTTCAATGTGGGATATAGCAGCGGTGGCTACTCGGCCATTGCCGTTCAGCGCTACTGCGACCAGAGGCGTCCCGACATACACTGGACGCTGACCTCGGCAGGGGCAGCTCCCTTTGACTTGCACAGCGTCTATATCAGCAATATCACCAGCCCCACCTCGGGCTATGCCTGCTCGTTCCCCCTTGTGGTGGTCGCCTACAAGGAGACCTATAATCTGGACTTCGAGTACAGTGATGTGTTCGTAGAGCCCCTTGCTAGCAACATCCAGAAGTGGATTCTGTCCAAGGACTATGGAACATGGGACATCAACAAGCTTATTGCCGGTGGTGACGAGGCTAAGTCCAAGGACTGCCCCGTGGAGATGATTCTTACGCCGGATGCACTCAATCCAGAGTCTGCTCTCAGTAAAAAACTGGCCAGCAAGCTACGTGAAAACTCTCTCTGCGGTGAAGGGCAGACCTGGCAACCCAGTACCAAGACCAAGTACTTTATAATGCACTCTGCCGGTGACAAGTATATGGACTGGCATGTGGGCGAGGAGATGGCCAATTATCTGAAGGGTCACGGTTGTAACGTCGAAACCGAGTTTGAAGACTGGGGTAACCACGTTGATTACGGACTTTTCCTGCATATCGGCAGGACCATCCTCATGATGGAGGACTGTATGCCTGACAAGGATGATGTCAGGGAGCAGGCCATAAAGGGTGCTATTGACAAGGCTAAGGAATATATCAAGGACAAAGTATATGAGATTACCGGTGTCTCTCTGTAATCCGCAAATAATAACATAAAACAATAGTAATTATGAATCCGAGGAAAGCACTTCTCTTAGCCATGGTTTTTACGACCATGGGTACGTGGGCACAAGGTGTCCTGGGTAACTTGCCAGAGGTAGATCTCAGTCAGGTTGAGATTATATCTGTCAAGGAGGTTGAGTTCGGCACCCGCGACAGTATTGTGGTGGATCCGGTTACTGGACGAGCCGACACAATATGTATCGACGAGGGTATCACGTCAATAAAAACCATAGATGGTGAAATAGGGCCCGCACGTGCGCCTCGCCGTGCTCCCAGTACAGATGACTATAATCAGTATGGGGGACTGACTGATGCAGGCATGCAGTTGGCCAGTTCCGGTGCCTATCTCTATACGTATAAATACCCGTCAATAGATGCTGACGGCAACAAGGTTGTCCTTTCGTCCATGATGGGCGTGCCTCGTGCCCAGCTCCAATTCGGTTTTGCCAAGCCTAACAACTTGCTTATCGCATGCCATGAGACCATCACAAGCAATTTTGAAGCTCCTACCAATTATAACAACGAAGGTGGTAGTTTCAAGACGGGTGTCGGCATGATGCTGATGTACACCCGCTATGACCGTTTGCGTCAGCCGTGCTGTCTGGTCATCATGCCGGACTACGAGGGCTATGGCATTACTGCCGACCGAGCCCATCCCTATCTTTATCAGGAACTGACCGCCCGTCAGGTCGTAGATGCCGTGCGTTATGGGCTGGCGTTTTATAATAGCCGGGTCGGGACGGCCAGTGGTACCTTCGAACCATTCGAAAGCGACTGGCAGAGTGTTAGTCTGGGCTATTCGCAGGGCGGCAGCGTAGCACTGGCAGTGCATAAGTTTATAGAAGAGAACGGACTTGCCAATCAGTTGCATTTTGCTGGTTCGGTCTGCGGAGACGGTCCTTACGACCCTGTAGCCCATCTGCGCTATTACATTACGGACGATGGCGATAACTATAATTCCGAGGACAGTAAGAAAACTGCCCACATTGCAGGTTCGGTGTCCATGCCTATCGTCATGCCGCTCATCCTGAAGGGTATGTGCGACAGCAATCCGCTGATGCGACAGCATACGGTGGATGAATACCTGTCTCAGAAATTCCTGTCAACCGGGTCTCTGGATATGATTGAAGCCAAGAAGAATCCAAATAAGTCAGATCAGTTCAGCACCGAGGACGTTACCAAACGTTATCAATGGCAACGGAAGTATGGCTTGAATAATTTTGTCAAGATTAAAGACCCCTATAGCAGCTCGGATGGCTCATTCAGGGGATATTATACTCCTGCTCAGGTGTGCGAGATGTTCTACGAGGCCTCAAGTCCGTTCCTGGGAATAGGTCTGTTCGGTGACTACACTGTATTTGCCAAACTACAGGAGATGCTGACTCCGGAGTGTTATGAATACTTTACAACCACATCTAATTTTGAGGATGCCAACGGCAAGCGCGTGATACCTACTGAACGTGGATTCATGCAGGACCTGCACCGCGCATTGGAAAGCAATAACCTGACCGTGGGATGGACTCCCAAGCATCGCATTGCTTTCTACCATTCGTCTTACGACACGGTGGTGCCATTTGTCAATCTGTGCTCGTTTGTCAGGAACCATCCCGAACTGTCTTATTACATTAAAAGCCCTTCTGCACGACTTAGTGCCGCCAACTCCCAGCCAAGCAAGGTGGTGTTTGACTTAGCAAAGGCCGATGTCTTTATCAACGACATTAACAGTAAGGATGACCATATAGGGGCCGGTAAGGATTTCTTCATGAT
>ODAI012997452.1_pt1 | contig 30066 bp, 25 predicted proteins | sample 1539321 | NCBI WGS metagenome assembly ODAI01 (sample SAMN02144231, study PRJEB22623) | gut metagenome | biome: sheep rumen | host: Ovis aries | place: New Zealand
CTTACCTGTCCCTTAGGTGTGCCTTAGGTGTCCCTTTGTTTTGTAAGGGAAATGAAGGGGAACGTAAGGGGAACATATGGTTCACCTAACAAGAGACACTTGTTTTACACTTTTTTACAGAGCGGCTTCCAACCGTACAGTACGAATAATTTTGCACACCTACTTATTAATTAATTTTTGTTAATGCCTATTTATGTTCTGAAATTTGATTTTGATGTGAAACTAACATCCATAAAGCCTTTTTTGTGCGAAATGTTCTTCTTATTTGTGTGGTTATCCGCAACAAGAAAGGTGGATTCTCTGTTTTTTATGCCTCGTAACAAGTAAATTGAATAAAAAACACTAACTTTGCAAAATGAAAGAATAAATCAGAAAACAATAAAAATACAATATATGAAAGATTTTATCGAAGAACTTACTTGGCGTGGTATGATACACCAGATGATGCCAGGTACTGACGAACTCCTTAAAAAGGAACAGACTACAGCATACTTGGGTATTGACCCAACAGCTGATTCACTTCATATCGGTCACCTCTGTGGTGTGATGATGCTTCGTCACTTCCAGCGTTGTGGACACAAGCCATTGGCACTCGTAGGTGGTGCTACTGGTATGATTGGTGACCCATCAGGTAAGAGTCAGGAGCGTAACCTCCTCGATGAGGAGACTCTTAAGCACAATGTGGCTTGCATCAAGGCACAGCTCTCACGTTTCCTTGACTTCGACAGCGATGCTCCTAACCACGCAGAACTCGTGAACAACTATGACTGGATGAAGAATTTCTCATTCCTCGACTTTGCTCGTGAGGTTGGTAAGCACATCACAGTCAACTATATGATGGCTAAGGAGTCTGTTCAGAAGCGTCTTAATGGTGAGGCTCGTGACGGTCTTTCTTTCACAGAGTTTACTTATCAGTTGCTTCAGGGCTATGACTTCCTCTATCTCTATGAGCACAAGGGATGTCGTCTTCAGCTTGGTGGTGCAGACCAGTGGGGCAACATCACCACAGGTTCTGAGCTTATCCGCCGTACTAACGGTGGTGAGTGCTTCGCCCTTACTTGTCCACTTGTGACAAAGAGTGACGGTCGTAAGTTCGGTAAGACAGAGAGCGGTAATGTATGGCTCGACCGTGAGCGTACTTCACCATATCAGTTCTATCAGTTCTGGCTCAATGTGCCAGATGAGGATGCAAAGAAGTACATCAAGATATTCACTTCGCTTGAGAAGGAAGAGGTTGAGGCTATCATCAAGGAACATGATGAAGACCCAGGTCGTCGTGTACTCCAGAAGCGTCTTGCTGAGGAAGTGACTATCATGGTTCACTCTAAGGAAGACCTTGATATGGCAGTTGAGGCAAGTAATATCCTCTTCGGCAAGTCAACTAAGGAGAGTCTCCTTAAGCTTGACGAGAAGACACTTCTTGATGTTTTTGCAGGTGTTCCACAGTTTGAGGTTGCTAAGGCAGATATCGAAGCTGGTGTCAAGGCTGTTGACCTCTGTGTAGAGAAAGCTGCAATCTTCCCATCAAAGGGTGAGATGCGTAAGCTTACTCAGAATGGTGGCGTAAGCATCAATAAGGAGAAGCTTGAGCAGTTTGACAAGGTTATCACAACTGCTGACCTCCTTGATGGTAAGTACCTCCTCGTTCAGCAGGGAAAGAAGAAGTATAATTTGATTATTTGCAAGTAATAAATAAGTGAAAAGTGAATAGTGAAAAGTGAAACATGAGGATTCATTGTGGAGGCTATGTGTCTAAAGTAAACTTGATAATTCACTTTTTTACTAAAAAACAATAGTGCATTTTGAATATGATGCAACAGACTACTAACGCGGTTAAGGATGATGTTCTTCTTCAGGAAGAGGAACTCATCCTTTTGCGTATAACAGGTGTTGACCGTCCGGGTCTCACAGCTACTATTACAGGTGTGCTTGCCAAGTACGATGTTGATATTCTTGACATCGGTCAGGCTGATATCCACTCCACACTCTCTCTTGGTTTCCTTATCCGTGTGGATGAGGACAATTCAGGTCGTGTGATGAAGGAACTGCTCTTCAAGGCAAGTGAGTTGAATGTGAACATACGTTTCATTCCTATTACACTTGCTGAGTATGAAGACTGGGTAAACCGTCAGGGTAAGGACCGTTATATCCTTACTGTCCTTGGACGTAAGTTGTCAGCCAAGCAGATAGAGGCTGTCAGCCAGCTTATTGCTGAGCAGGATTTGAATATTGATGGTATCAAGCGTCTCTCTGGTCGTGCAAGTATTGAGCATCCAGAGAAGACAAACCGTGCATGTATCCAGTTCTCTGTTCGTGGTACACCTAAGAGTCATGAGGGACTACATCGTGAGTTACTTCGTCTCTCAAGTGAGCTTGAGGTTGACTGTTCTTTCCAGATAGATAATATGTACCGCCGTATGCGTCGTCTCATCTGTTTCGATATGGATTCAACACTTATCCAGACAGAAGTTATCGATGAGCTTGCCCGCAAGCATGGCGTGTATGAACAGGTAGCAGCCATCACGGAGAGTGCCATGCGTGGTGAGATTGACTTCAAGGAGTCGTTCACTCAGCGTTGTAAGCTACTCAAGGGACTTGACGTGAGTGTGATGAAGGATATTGCTGAGAACCTTCCTTTCACGGAGGGTGTTGACCGTCTCATGTATGTACTCAAGAAGTATGGTTACAAGATTGCTATTCTCTCAGGTGGATTCACTTTCTTTGGCGAGTACATTCAGAAGAAATATGACATCGACTATGTATATGCCAACGAACTTGAGATAGACGATAATGGCAAACTCACTGGTAACTATGTCGGTGAGGTTGTTGATGGAAAGCGTAAGGCTGAGCTTCTCAAGCTCATAGCACAGGTAGAGAAGGTTAATCTCCAGCAGACCATTGCCGTAGGTGATGGTGCCAACGACCTTCCTATGCTCTCTGAGTCTGGTCTTGGTATTGCTTTCCATGCTAAGCCACGTGTTGTTGCCAATGCACAGCAGAGTATCAACACCATCGGACTTGATGGCGTTCTCTACTTCCTTGGATTCAAGGACTCTTACCTTGATGCACAGGCACAGTAGTTTTTCCCCCGTCAGGGGGAAAACTAATTGATAATTTACAATTGATAATTGATAATTTAGACGCAGCCCCATAGTGGGTGAGTGGCTTTATGACAATCCGACAACACATACTCTCCTTAAGCCATCTTGGCTTACCTATAGTGATTGCGCAGTTGGGAACAATTGCGCAATCATTTGCTGATACCTCTATGATTGGTCAGTACGGTACGTTGGAGTTATCGTCTGCTGGCTTTGTGAATAATGTGTTCAATCTTCTTATCTTCTTTGTTCTCGGACTCTCGTATAGCACTACTCCTGTGGTAGGCTCGCTTTGGGGACAAGGTAGAAAGGACGATGCGCGCAGAGCACTCAACAACAGTCTTGTGGTGAGTACCATCGGAAGTGCAGTTCTGCTGCTGTTACTTGCTGTTGTCTATCTTAATCTTGATAACCTCGGACAACCTTCTGAACTGATGCCTTACATCCGTCCGTACTTCATAACACTCACATTGTCCGTACCTTTCATTGCTGTCTTCAACTCGTTCAAGCAATATTCGGATGCTACGGGTGATACACGTACACCGATGTGGGTGATGCTCATAAGCAATGTTGTGAATGTGGTGGGTAACTATATCCTTATCTTTGTGTGTGACATGGGACTCCTCGGTGCTGGTATTGCCACTCTTCTTTCGCGCATCTTTATGGCTGTGTGGATGTGGCTCAAGGTAGGTATAGGCAGAGGATATGACGCTAAGGGAATAATGTACCTTACACGTAAGGGATTGCCGATATCCGTTCAGTTGTGTCTTGAGGCAGGCAGTTTCAATGTGTGTGCCTTGTTCATGGGTTGGATAGGTGCTAATGCATTGGCAGCTCACCAGGTGATGTGCGTTGTCGGTTCATTATGCTTCATGGTATATTATGGTATAGGCGCAGCCGCTGCTGTTCGTATCTCCCATTACCGTGGACTGAAGGATATGAATGGTGTACGTGAGACTGCATACGTGGCATTGGGTATGACGGCGGTCATCGGAGTGGTAGTAACCATTTCGGTTCTTGTTTTCCATGGTCTTTTGTTCTCTGTTTTCACCACCAGCCAGGAGGTCATTGCCATTCTTGTGTCCATGCTTCCAGCCTTTGCAGCTTACCAGATTGGTGACCTTGCACAGACGGTCTTTGCCAACTGTCTTCGTGCCGTTGAGGATGTAAAGTCAATGATGCTTAGTGCATTTGTTGCTTACATCATTGTTAGTATTCCATGTTCCTACATCTTTGCTTTCCCTCTCGGCATGGGTGCTGCGGGAATATGGTGGGGCTTCCCATTCGGATTGAGTGTAGCTGCCATACTTTACTATTGGCGTTTTACTCGCTATTCATTGTTTAATCATCACTAAATGTTACATCGTTAAGAATATTTAGATGAATAATTCGTCGGAATATAATCCCGAAGTGTGTTTGCAGTCCTATGATTATTTGTAAGTTATAAATAGAGTGAATTTTTGATGAACTTTTTTGCTCTTGTTTGTCCCTTCTGTTTTAACGTAAACCTCTAAATTTGCAGAGCGAAAAGAAAAAGTTCAAGAATTAACATCTATATTATTTGATTATATGAAAATGAATCTACGTAAACTATTAGTTTTATCAGCTGCCATCTTTGGTATTGGTGGTAATGCTGATGTGTTTGCCGTGAATGACGAATCGGTCACTGATGAGCGAATGGCGAACCTAATTTACAATCCTAATTTCTCGCTTGTTAAGCCAAATACTTATAGTGAGTTGATTGGTTGGAAGGTTTATGACGCCAATGTGTCTGCCCCACGCACTGGTGGAATGAATGCTTCATGTGCTACTGCTGATCCGACTTGGACTAAGTTCAACAATGCCAAGGGTTCTGTCAACCTCGATGGTGAAGAGAACAGATTCAGTACTGCTGCAATGTTTAAGTTCCCTGAGACACCAAACAAATTCTGTTCTTCAAGTTCAAGATACGTATATGGAGATGTCGATATGGACGATACGGGTGCTTTATGGCTTTCTTCGAACAGCTGTTTTGAATTTAGTGCGCAACTTGGCTACCTCAATGAAAATGAGAAAGGCTCTGTTACATTTGAGATTGTGAAATATGATGGTCAAGTAGTCAAGACATTTACATACACACCTACCGTTTGTGTTTCAGATACAACAAAGACTCCTGAGGTAATACGTTTCAGTTTCTTAACAGATTGTTTTAACACAGAGTATTATGGCCAACATAATTATAGGATGCAATATTATAGGATGCAATACAAGATTGTCGTAAGAAACACTATTCCTGGCGATCATTGGACTTTGGTTATGTCTAATCTGGAATTGTGTGAAATAAAGCCACAAAACCTTATCTACAATCCTAACTTCTCGCTTGTAAGAGAAAACAGTTATTGTGAATTGACGGGATGGGAGGTTTATGACCCATCTGTTTCTAACCCACGTACTGGTGGAATGGGGGCAACAAGTGCAACGTCTGACCGAATGTGGACAAAGTTTTATAATGCAAAGGGTTCTGTAAATCTTGATGGCGAAGAGAATACGTTCAGTACAGCTGCGAGGTTCATGTTCCCAGAGTCCCCAAATAGTTTCTGTTCTTCAAGTTCTCAATATGTTTATGGAAATTCAACTGGATATGAATTGATGCTTGAACCAAACCAGCTTTATAGATTCTATGCAGAGTTGGGCTACGAGAATGAGGGTGAGAAAGGCTCTGTCATATTTGAGATTGTAAACAATAAAACTGGTCACAAAGTTTTATCGAAAATCATCGAGTCACAAGTTTGTTTTACAGACACTACTCAACTACCACAAAGTTTTCTTACTTATTTCAAAACGGACGACGCTTCAGGCAACGAGTCTTATAAGTTGGTAGTTAGGAACTCTAATCCAAATGACTACTGGACTTTGGTGATGTCTAATCTTGCCTTGCAAAAATGGTATGATAACCCAAATGATGAAGAGCCAATAACAAACGAGCCAACTGACTCCGTAAATATCGATATCACCGAGGTAAATAAAGAAGAGTCAGAGAACACAACTACTCCAGTGGCTTCTCAGACTGAGGAAGGTGAACCATACTATGTGTATGAGCCAGAGAATGCAACAAAGAATCAGACTATATCATTCAATATCCCTGTTGAGGTCGTTGTGGCAGGTAATAAGTATTATGTAGTTATTGTTCTTGTACCAGCGGATGAGGCAAAGGCAAGACCTACTTATCTTACGTTCGAGTTGAAGGGCGTTCCTCATAAGTTATACGACCGTCCATCTGCTCCTGCTGACAACGTGACAAATGTACTCGGTTCTTACCTCTACTCAGGAGAGAAGGAAGAGAGACTCGTATATGAGTTTACATCAGATGTAGATTTCAAGTCGGCTTCAATAAACATTTCTACGGATAATCCAAAGGACGGTAATACGAATTACACAAGTGCCATTGGTCTCAAGCAGATATCATTTGCTGCAGAAACAGATAATTCTACTGCTATTGAGACTGTTGCCAGTGAGCAGACTGATGTCATACCGGTAGGTATATATAATGCGTCAGGTGTCAAGGTTTCTTCATTCCAGAAGGGAGTCAATATCGTTCGATTCTCTGATGGTTCTGTAAGAAAGGTTCAATATTGATTTGTCCTTATACTTTCTGATAGGTGCGCCACGACAACGTGTTGTGGCGCACCATGTTTTTCTTGTGTATGGTTATTACATGTATCCGATATTGTTAGAATGAAATTTTGAATTTTGTTTGTTCTTTTATATGGAAACCTCTATATTTGTGGTGTGAAAAAGCTTTGTGTTGTCATACTGACTCTTCTGGCCTTGTTTGCCTGTACAAGCAATACTGAATTTGAGAAAAATCTCGACAAGGTTGCGAGCATCATCGAAAGTGATGCCGATTCTGCGTGTGCGCTTCTGAAAGAGTCTGAGGACGAGTTGGAAGATATGCCAGATGAACTCCGTATGAGGTACTATCTTCTTTATGCTGATGTGCAGAATAAGTTGGATGGACAGTTGCCTTCGGATAGTCTTTTTCGTGAAGTCGTCGAATACTATGATAAAAATGGAAGTTCAAATGAACAGGTTAAGGCTCACTATTTGATGGGTTGCATCTATCGTGACTTGAATGAAGCACCTGTTGCCCTTCAATGTTACTATGATGCAATAGACAAGGCAGATACGTTGAGTGCGGATTGTGACTACCTTACGCTGATGAGTGTGTGGGGACAGGTTGCCGTGGTACTTTACTATCAGCACTTACCAGAGCAACAACTTGGGGCGTGGAAAAACTATAGCCGATGTGCAAAGAAGCTGAATGATACATACGAGTACATACGAGGCATAGACCTTTCAACCATGGCTTACAGTCAGATGGGTGATACAGCCACTGTGGTAAGGATGACGCACGAACTCTTTAATATGTATCGCGACAATGGGTATGAACAAGAGGCTTATGGTGTTTATCCTCCTCTTATTGATATCCTCCTTGCACAAGGCAAGTATGCTGAGGCTCGCCGATATATGGATGCCTACGAGTGCGAGTCGGGTATGTTCCGTGATGGCGAGATTATTGTGCCTGGCCGTCAGTTGTATTATCATAGCAAGGGTATCTATTATTGTGGAGTGAACAAACTGGATTCGGCAGAGATGTATTATCGTAAGCTTCTTACATATCCTGAATGTGTGTACTATGCTTGCAAGGGACTTGCAGAGGTGTATTGCGAACGACGCATCGTCGATTCTGTTGTGGAGTTTACACGTCGTCAGGAGATTGCGCTTGATGAACGTCTGTCACGGAACCAGATTGATGCGGCGCAACAGGCAACGTCGATGTATGACTACTCACGTATGCAGCGTCTTGCGGACGAGAAGCGTGCAGAGGCAAAGCTCAATGCCTTGTTGCTTGTTTTTGCCGTGTTCATCTTTTTTGTTGTTGTGGTGGCTTTGTTCTATCTTCACAAGAAGTATGCGGCGCATAAGGAAGAGGAATTGGAGACACTCAACGATACGTATGAGAAAACCAAAAAAGAGTATGTGCATGCCGTTGAGAATCTCACCGAGCAGAAGGAGGAATATGAGCAGTTTAAGAAGGAGAAGATGACGGAGGTGGCAGACCTCAAGTCGAAGTATAACGACCTCAAGTTGAAGGACGATGAGGCTTCGCTTCTCAACACACCAATCATCATGGGCGTTCGCGATATTCTTAAACCGTTCAGTAGTAGACGATGCTTGACGAATAACGATTTGGACGAACTTTTGCTTGTCGTTCGTCAGTATCTGCCACACTTCTATATGGAGATTACTAAGGATGATATTCTCTCAGACCGTGAACTTGTTGTGTGTATATTACTTCGTCTCAAATTCTCTATAAAGGAATTGGGTGTGCTTCTCGATACATCTGCTTCCAGTATTTCTAATACAAAGAAACGTGCTTGTGAGAAGCTTTTTGGTGATAGTCAGGTAAACAATTTTGTACAGAGACTCGTGAATGTAGGTGTGGATGCTTAAATTATCTTTTTCCCTTGAAGAAATCCTTCATCATTGTTGAAGCTTCTTCTTCCATCACTCCGCTAACTACGATGGTCTTTGGATGAAGTGCTTTAGGCGCAAGTTTCATAAAGCCACGCTTCTCGTCTTTTGCTCCATAGACAAGCTTGCCAAGTTGACTCCATCCGATGGCTCCAGCACACATCACGCAAGGCTCTACAGTTACGTATAGCGTACACTTGTCGAGGTACTTACCACCAAGATACTCGGCAGCAGCTGTGATGGCTTGCATCTCAGCATGGGCAGTCACATCGTGGAGAGTCTCCGTGAGATTATGTCCTCTGCCGATGATTACTCCGTTTGCTACCACCACTGCGCCTATTGGTATTTCGTCCTGTGCCAAAGCTTTCTGTGCTTCGAGCATTGCCTCACGCATGTATTTCTCGTCTTCTGTCATAATATATCGTTTATTTTCTGTGCAAAAGTATATGTTTTTTGTCTTTGTCCAAATGCTTTTGCCAACTTTTTTACTTTGTATTATAATACAGTATTGCATAATACGCTACACATTGTACATTTTTTTCTTGTTTTCGCTTGCTTAATAACGCGAAAAACTCTATATTTGTGCTGTGAAAAAGATACTACTTAGCATATTCCTGAGCTTTGCCTTTTATGCCTGTACAAATAATCAGCATTTAGATGATGAATTAGACAAGGTTGCCAGTATCATGGATAGTGATGCTGACTCTGCTTTCGTGATTCTTGACAGTATGTCGAACGAGGTCGATGACATGACGGAACGTCTCCGCATGCGTTATTATGTCCTTCTTGCCGATGCACAGAACAAGACGGACAGACAGATGCCGTCCGACAGTATCTTCCATCGTGTTGTTGATTATTATGATCAGAACGGTACTGCCAACGAGCAGTTGAAAGCTCACTATCTTCTTGGATGTATTTATCGTGACTTGCGTGAAGCGCCTATCGCACTACAGTGTTACTATGATGCGATAGCCAAGGCTGATACGCTCAGCAGCGACTGCGACTACCGTACTCTCATGAGTACGTGGGGACAGATGGCGCAGCTGCTTTTCTATCAGCATCTGCCAGAACAACAGTTGGCTGCTTTCAATAACTACAGCCGTTGTGCCGAGAAGTTGGGCGACACGTATGAATATATAAGGGGCATAGACCTTTCCACCAATGCTTACGGACAGATGGGTGATACGGCTACGGTGGCACGTATGACCCACGAGCTTTTCAAAATGTATATGGACAACGGCTATGAGGAGGCTGCTTACAGTGTCTATCCTCCGCTCATAGAGTTGTTGGTGCTTCAAGGCAAGTATGATGAGGCACGTAAGTATATGGATGACTATGAGAACAAGTCTGGACTCTTCTCCAATGGTGAACTTATAGTGCCAGAACGTGAGATGTACTACTATTTCAAGGGTATGTATTATTGCGGTTTGCATAAGCTTGACTCTGCAGAGATGTACTTACGCAAGCTTCTTGTAAATGGTGAAAGTAAGTATTATGGATATAAGGGATTGGCACAGGTGTATTGCGAAAGACACAATGCAGATTCCGTTATCGAGATGACCCAGCGTCAGGAGATGGCACTTGACACTCTGCTTTCCATCATGCAGATGAACGCTGCACAGCAGGCATCGTCAATGTATGACTATTCGCGTATGCAACGATTGGCTGAGGAAAACCGTGCCGAGGCTAAGTTCAATGCACTTCTTCTTACGTTCGCAGTCTTCGTGTTTATAGTCATTTTCGTTGTGCTATACTACGTTCACAAACGCTATGTAGAACATAAGGAAAAAGAACTTGAAACTCTCAACGTCACATACGAGAAGACCAAGACCGAGTATGTACATGCCGTGGAGAACCTCACCGAGCAGAAGGAAGAGTATGAGCAGTTCAAGAAAGAGAAGCTGACGGAGGTGGCAGACCTCAAGTCGAAGTACAATGACCTCAAGGCAAAGGATGATGAGGCTTCGCTTCTCAACACACCTTTTATTATAGGTGTTCGTGACATACTCAAACCGCTCAGTCCTAAGCCTTGCATGACAAATGCTGACATAGAGGAACTCCTGCTTGTGGTACGCCAGTATCTTCCACACTTCTATATGGAGATAACAAAGGATGATTGCTTGTCGCAACAGGAACTTGTGGTGTGCATATTGTTGCGCCTCAATTTCTCGGGCAAAGACCTGAGTGTGCTTCTCAACACATCGTTATCAAGTGTTGCCAATGCCAAGAAACGTGCCAACGAGAAACTGTTCGGAATGGGACAGGCAAATATGCTTGTACAGAACCTGAAAAATATGGGTGCGGAGCAGGAATAGGAAACAAAAAATCCACAAATCAGCCACGGAACTTCATGAAGTTTCGTGGCTGATTTGTGTGTTTTGTTTTTGTTTTCATGTCTCTTGGATGGCCTTATGAGTTAAAAAAGGCTTTCATAACTAAAAGAAATATAAAAAGATGTGCGCATTGTGAAGTTTTGGTGAACTTTTAATCGCTGTTTTTTTATGTGTATTTGCGCGCAATAAACTAATTTTGCACTACTAAATGATGATTAAAAACAAAACGAACTCAAAAAACTTTTTATCTTTTATGAATATATATAACACTAACAACTGGAAAAAGAATTTATGCTGCCCAATGGCATTTGCCATTGCGTTCTTCGGAATGTGCGGTATCTCGCAGGCAGCTATACCTGTAGCTGTGAATGACAGCGCAGGCGCAAGTATTCAGGGTAGTAACTTTACATTTGATGGTGGCGAAGTCGCTACGGATTCTGTTCAGGGTAAGAGTTCTCAACTAAAGGCATTATTGGCAAATGCACAGTCTTGTCTTGACAGCAAAATGAATGCCGATGTGAAACAGGCTCTCACAAAGTCTATTGCTGATGCGGAGAATATCCTGAAATCATCTGAAGCCGATTCGACTGCTATCAGTAATGCATACTCCGACCTTGGCAGCAAGATATGGGCGGCTCAGTTATCCATTGCTGTCTATAAGGAAATATCTACATTCTTTACAAAGGCTGAAAAGCTTGATGAGGCTGGACATAATGCGTTTAATAAGTATGCAGCAGACATCCAGAACGCATGGAATGATGGAACAATCACAGATGGTGAGGAGGAGATTAACATCCTTGCCGACAAGCTTCGTGTTGCCACAAAGGTACAGACAACTAATAATTCAGATTGGACATACGCTATCTACAACCCAAGTTTTGAGGACAAGGGTAAGCGTTGGCAGACAAAGGACGGCTATAAGTCATTAGATGTTTTGAGAAAAGATTCGTTGGCATGGGCGTATGCTGATGGTGAGCATTATGCTTATAGCCGTAACAATGGAAATACGCCAGTGAAAGTAAACTACTATCAGAACATCGATACTGTTCAGCTAGGTCTCTACAAGGTTAAGGCAACAGTCTATACCAACTCAAAGACTATGAGTATCTATGGCAATGACTTCATGTCTAAAATTTATCCATGCAAGGACGCGGATGATGTTCGTACCGTAGAGCAGATTGCTACATCTTGGGACGGTAAGCGTATAACACTTGGCGTTATTGGTTCTCTCGAAGCTGGTGAAGAATTTAGAATAGACAATTTCCAGCTTGAATACCTTTCACGAGATTTAGATATAGAAGCAGAGAAAGTTCCTGATGACGTTCCGATAAATAAGGATATACGTAATCAGCAAAACAATGCAGTTGAACAGTTCCGTGATAATCCACAGCCAACAACTCTTTCTGCCGCCCTTGAGGCTATTGCTGAGGCACATGAATCTGCAAGACAATACAAGAAGGTAAGGCAGTACTTGGATTCTGTATATGTGTTCTTGGAAAAAAACAATGTTTACACTAAGGAGGCATATACATCTGTATCGAACTTCTTCGGTTCCCTCGAAAACAGATATGCAGAAGGAACATTGTCTGATGATGAAGTAGAGACCATGCAATACTCAATGTGGCAGAAAGAACTCGCTGGTTTCAATGATTTGGAAGCTTCTGATATTGATGCTTACAAGGATTACCCGCTTCTCTATTATTTGTTTGATGCATGGACGCTCACGAGAGACGATTCTCCATCGGAGGTAGTCAAGGCTGATGGAAACTTCAGGGTGAACACTTGGGCAAAAGAGGTGACAGACAATACTGTAAGTGAGACTTCTTCTAAGATGACAGCTCCATTCATAGAGTACAGAAACAGTTCTCTCAATGGTAGTTCACTTGAAAATGCTACCATTCATGCCAAGGTAATCGACCTTGAGCCTGGTCTCTATAAGATGAGAATACAGACTCGTGTGGCTAATGAGTCTGGCAATGTTGCTCCTGCTGATTTTAAGGGTATCACTTTACATGTTGCAACTGACCGTGTGAATGAAAATAATGGCATGTCAGTATTGTCTTCTGATAAAGTTGATATCTGTAAGGGTGATGTTTGTCGTGATGGTAATCTTGACGTCGTATCACAGGTATTTGAAATAGACTCTATCATTGTTCGTTCAAAGGACAATCACGATGTACACGTTTACTTCAACATTGAGAATACGAATGTCAGCTGGCTGGCATGGAAGAACTGCCAGTTTACGAAGGTTCGTGAACTATTTGTATCGGAAGAGGAGGATGATAGTGCATCTAACGGAACTCCAACAGATACTGTGAAGGTTGATATTGCAAAGCCACAGACAACCGAAGAGGCAAGTAACACAGATGCTGCACCAGAGGTTAAGAAAGACGAGAAGGGCGAATCAGTTTATGTGTATAAGCCTGCTGACGAAAATAAGGATCAGACCATCACACTCGTTATACCTCTCGATGTTATCGTTGCAGGTACAACTTACAAGATTATCATTGACCTCTATCCTGTTTTTGAGGCTTATGCTCGTCCAAACTACCTAACTTTTGGCTTGAAGGGTAATGGAAGCAAGATTTATGAGCGTAGTTCTGCCGATTTGTATGCTCTTGGCAAGTATGTTTATGCCAACGACAAGGAGATGAAGCTTGAGTATGAGTTCACTGCAACACAGGATATGCAGGCCCCAGTGTTTGTAATTAAAACCGAGACTCCAGTTGATGCCGTGGATGAAAGTACACGTAGCGTAGGTCTCAAGGGTATATCACTTGTGTCAGAGACTTCATCAACTGCAATAGAGACTACTCGTACAGAAACAGAAGTGATCCCTATTTCTATATATAACATTTCAGGTGTTAAGGTTTCTTCATTCCAGAAGGGAATCAATGTAGTGAGATTCTCTGATGGATCAATTAAAAAGGTGTTTAAATAATTCCTTTTGATTAACTATGGTGGTTGAGAGTGCATCGGTAACGATGCACTCTTTTTTTATATTCGTATGCTTGTCTTATTTAAAATAAGACAACTGCTGACAAGATGCGTTCCTGACCTGAATCCGGGGCGCACCTTCATTATAACATGAAATCATACCAATTTGGGTTTTGCAAGTGGATTGTGTGTCTGTTGTAAGCATAACGTATTAGAATGTTGCTAATTATTGATTAGTTTTTGCTACCTTTGCGGAAAACTTTAAAACAGAATATATTATGTATAGTGATCCTAAGACATGTCTGTATTGCACAGATACATACGATAATTTGATGATTAAGATTGCCGACCTCAGCGTGTCACGTGTGTTCCTGTTCAAGGAACAGACATACAGAGGTCGTTGCCTGGTTGCCTATAATGGTCACGTGAATGATCTCAACGAACTCACGGATGACGAACGTAATGCCTTTATGGCTGACGTATGCCGTGTGACTCGTGCCATGCAGGCTGCATTCAACCCAGAGAAGATAAATTACGGAGCTTATAGTGACAAGTTGTGTCATCTCCATTTCCACCTTGCACCAAAGTATGTTGATGGTCCTGACTATGGTGGCACGTTCCAGATGAACCCTGGTAAGGTTTATCTCACAGATGCAGAGTACCAAGACCTCATTGACAAGGTAAAGGCTCATCTGTAAATTATGGAAAAGAAGGAACTGAGGCGGATAATCCGTGAACGTAAGGCAGCATACTCGAAGGAGAGTCTGAAGGTGATGTCAGATGACATCTGCCATAGCGTTATGGCTGATGGTGCATGGAGGGCATCAGGTGTGGTATTGTTGTATCACGCATTGGCAGATGAGGTGTGTACGGATATGCTGATACGTAGTGCGGAGATTATGAATAAGACCGTACTGCTGCCCGTTGTCGTGGGTGACGAACTCGAACTGAGGGTGTATGAGGGTGAGGACTCCATGAAACGTGGTCCATTCGGTATTCTTGAGCCAACAGGACAACTGTTTCCGGAGAGTGAGTATCACAAGATTGACCTCGCCATAATCCCCGGCATGGCATTTGACGAGCATCGTAATCGCCTTGGTCGTGGTAAAGGGTACTATGACCGACTGTTGCCAAAGATAAGCAATGCCTACAAGATAGGTGTCTGTTTCCCTTTCCAACTAATGGAACACATACCTTCTGAGCCGCATGACGTGAAGGTTAATGAGATAGAGACACTATATAAATGAAGAATTCAAAAAACATTTGCAATAATCGTCATGTCAGCAAACGGAGTAAAATGGAATTTTCACTCTTCACTTTTCACTCTTCACTTTAAAAGCCGTAACTTTGCAGCATGGAACAGTTAAATCAGATAAATCTTCCAAAGGTTGACTCTACGAACACCTTTGTACGCGATATGCTTGATAGTGGTGGGGTATTGCCTGGCATCACTATCGTTACGGCAGACGAACAGACTGCTGGTAGAGGACAGACTGGCAACAGCTGGGAGTCGGAAAAGGGTAAGAATATTATTTTCTCATTGTTGTGTCATCCTGATTTTATCGTACCTCCTAAACAGTTCATTTTGTCACAGTGCATGGCTCTTGCCGTACAACAGGTACTCAGCAAGCATATTACTGATGCTGGTAATGAAGATGTGGTGAGCATCAAGTGGCCGAATGACATATATGTGGGAGACAAGAAGATTTGTGGTACTCTCATTGAGTGTGACCTTATGGGAAAGTCGATATCCAATTGCATCATCGGAACTGGTATAAATGTCAATCAGATGGTATTCACAAGTGATGCACCGAATCCTGTATCGTTGAAACAGATTATAGGCGTGGATACTGATTGTGATGCCATGATACGTGAAGTTGTTGACTTGTTCTGCGAGTATTATGGACTTGCACGTGAAGGCAAAGGTGATGAAGTTGTTGACAAGTATATGGCACACCTGTACAGGAAGACAGGTTTCCATCGTTATTCTGACGTGCGTGGCGAGTTTATGGCTGAAATAGCAGGTATAGAGCCTACTGGTCATCTTCTTCTCCGTTTCGATAATGGCAATGTTGTGAGGTACGAGTTTAAGGAAGTTTCATTTATATTGAACAGATAATAGACATGGTTAGTCCAAAGAACATACATATTGCGGATTACAATTATCCGCTTCCTGATGAACGCATAGCCAAGTTCCCTTTGGCAGAGCGTGACAGCAGTAAACTGCTTATATACAATAGGGGAGAGGTGAGTGAAGATGTGTTTACTTCCTTGCCTAAGTACCTGCCTAAGGGTGCGTTGATGGTGTTCAACAATACCAAGGTCATACAGGCTCGTCTGCATTTCCGTAAGGCTCAGGTGCAGGAAGGCGTGCAGGGCGCAATGATTGAGGTGTTCTGTCTTGAACCAGCTGTGCCTAATGACTATCAGGTCAACTTCTCTGCAAAGGGTTGCGTGCAATGGTATTGTCTTGTAGGTAACCTGAAGAAATGGAAGGAAGGCAAGCTTACTCGTGAGATATGTATGCCAGATGGCAGTGTGGTTGTTCTTGCATGTGAACGCAAGGGATTGCATGGCACGAGTCATGTGGTTGAGTTTACATGGGACGGTAATTACACATGGGCAGAGTTGTTGGATGCTGTTGGCGAGTTGCCTATTCCTCCATACCTCAATCGTGAGACACAGGAGTCAGACAAGAAGACATACCAGACTGTCTATTCAAAGATAAAGGGAAGTGTTGCTGCTCCAACTGCAGGATTACACTTTACGGAACGTGTTCTTAAAGCCATTGATGAGGCTGGTGTAGAGCGCGAAGAGGTGACTCTTCATGTGGGTGCAGGAACATTCAAGCCAGTGAAGAGCGAGGAGATTGGCGGTCACGATATGCACACTGAGCATATTGCTGTTCGTCGTCAGACTATAGAGAAACTTATAGCACACAATGGTGAGGCTATTGCAGTCGGTACGACAAGTGTACGTACCCTTGAAAGTCTCTACTATATGGGAATCAAGAGCGAAGCGTTAAAAGCTAAAGGCGAAGAAACAGGTGATGGCGAGGAACTACACGTAGAACAGTGGATGCCATACGAGTATGCTGAGCAATGCGAGAAAAACGGACTGAAGCCTCTGGCTACCGTTGATGCACTCAAGGCTTTGCTTGCTTATCTTGACCGTCACAATATGGATGTACTTCATTCAAGTACACAGATTATCATTGCTCCGGGATATGAGTATCATATTGTGAAGCGTATGGTGACTAACTTCCATCAGCCACAAAGTACGCTCTTGTTGCTTGTATCTGCATTCGTCAAGGGCGACTGGCACAAGATATATGACTATGCACTTGCTCACGACTTCCGTTTCCTGAGCTATGGCGACTCATCGTTGCTGATACCCCAAAGTTAAAAGTTATAAATTAAAAGGTAAAACGGAGCCATCGACGGCATAGCATGTTAATTATTAATTGTTAATTGTTGAATGATAGCAACAGAAAAAGATAATATGGAAGAGATGTTTCCCATTGTTGATGAAGAAGGAAACATCGTGAGTGCTGCCACACGTGGTGAGTGTCATAGTGGCTCAAAGCTTTTGCACCCTGTGGTACATCTTCATCTGTTTAATAGCAAGGGTGAACTGTACCTTCAGAAGCGTCCGGAGTGGAAGGACATTCAGCCAGGAAAGTGGGACACCGCTGTTGGTGGTCATATTGACCTTGGCGAATGTGTGGATGATGCACTCAAGCGTGAGGTCATGGAAGAACTTGGTGTCACGGACTTCGTGCCTGAACGCATCACGCAGTATGTCTTTGAATCGGCAAGGGAGAAGGAACTTGTCTTTGTGCATAAGACCACATACGATGGTGATATTGTTCCAAGTGCTGAAACTGATGGTGGTCGCTTTTGGACTATAGACGAGATTAAGGCAAATATAGGAAAGGGTGTGTTTACTCCTAACTTTGAGAGTGAAATAGAAAGAATCGCCCTCATCTAATCCCCACAGGGGGGGCTAAAGGCAAGCCAGGTTAGTATTGCCATAGCTCAAAATTCAGGACTAATAATAACTAACCATATACAACTTATGAACAAACTGTTTTCAATAAGGGTGATAGCTACTATAGCGGTAGCCATTCTTAATTCATCACTCTTCACCGTCAACTCTGTTGCTCAGAACAAGAACGAGGCAATATGGCTTGACATCAACGGAGTGCGTGACCTTACTGCCGATTCGCTCGACATAGCCAATCAGGCACGTCCAGTACCAGGGTCATCACGCAAGGGCAACAATCCTGTGTTGTTCCTTGTTGGTAACTCTACCATGCGTACTGGTACTCGTGGTAATGGCGACAACGGACAATGGGGTTGGGGCTTCTACGCTCACGAGTTCTTTGACGAGAACAAGGTGACTGTGGAGAATCACGCCCTTGGCGGTACATCTCCACGTACATTCTACAATAATCTGTGGGCTCCGGTTCTTGCTGCTGTCAAGAAGGGCGATTATGTGTTCCTCGAACTTGGCCACAATGACAACGGACCAATAGACTCCATCCGTGCGCGTTCAAGCTATCGTCCAAATGGTGAGCTGAGTATCACGGACGACTCAATCGAGATATACAACAAGGTGACTAAAAAGAATGAGGTGGTATATACCTTTGGTGGATATACACGTCGTTTCATCAATGAGGTTCGTGCTAAGGGTGCTATACCTGTACTCTTTACGCTCACTCCTCGTAATGCATACGAACCAAACGACCCGACAAGGATTCAGCGTAAGCTCAAGGACTTCACACCAGCTATCTTTGCCATTGCAAAGGAAATGGACTGCCCGGTAATTGACCTCAATGACATCTCTGCCAAGAAACTTGAGTCGTATGGTAAGTGGAAGACTGACTATCACTTCTACATCGACAAGATACATTCTTCTGCTTTCGGTGCTATGATGAATGCTCGTAGTGCTGCCGAGGGACTTGCTGCTTGTACAGACCCACGTGTCAAGGTGCTCAAGGATGCTATGAATGATCGTGTCATTCCTAAGCGTTGCGACCAGAAGCGTCAGAAAGGTAAGCCTATGGTGTTCCTCTGTGGTGACTCAACAGGAAAGAACTATGACAAGGACCTCGATGGTATGTGGGGTTGGGGCTCACAGGCATATACCGTCTTTGACTCAACAAAGTGCGTGTTCCAAAATCAGGCAAAGGCAGGACGTTCAACTCGTACATATCTCGAAGAAGAGCGATGGGAGGAAGTATATAATTCTCTTGAACCAGGTGATGTGGTGTTTATTCAGTACGGTCATAACGACATTGGTGGCATAGATAAGGATAAGGAACGTGGCGTTATTGCCTGTGCTCAGGACACAAGTCATGTGTATCACATGAAGAGTTCAGGCAAGAACAAGGTAATCTATTCCTTTGGCTGGTACATCAAGAAGATGGTACGCGACTGTCAGGAGAAGGGTGCAACACCTATCGTCCTCTCGTTCACTCCACGTAATGAGTGGCATTGGGGCAAGGGAGAGGTAGTTGGTTCTTTTTATCCTGTAAATGAGAAGAAGAATAGACAATATATTGAGCGTCGTAATGACAAGTATATCCCTGAGTGGGACAAGCAGATTGCCGAAGAGTGTGGCGTGGAGTTCATCGATGTTCATAATCTCACAGCAGACTACCTCGACAAGAAATGTGGAAAGAAAGGTAAGGCTGCTGCAATGGAATACTTCAACCATGACCACACACATACTTCGCTCAAGGGTGCTCGCCTTAATGCACAGAGCGTAGCAAAGGGATTGAAGCAGAATAAGTCTGCTGTTGCTAAGCTGTTGAAGTAACCCTTCTATGGTTGTAAGGTTATGAGGTATATGGTTTTCGGGTTTGTTATCAAGCTTGTACAACCATTAAAACTTCATAACCTTATAATTTGATAACCTTAATTAGTAGAATAATCACAAAACAATAAATCCGTAACTCAATTCAAATGTTCAATAGAATCTTAACACTATCCGTATTTGTCCTTCTTTCTCTCTCGTGTTATGCAGAGAAAGACTATGAAAAGGCAGCGAGGGACTTCCTCAAATCAAGATGTAATTTCTCTATCTCCTTTCTTGCTACAATAACGAAAACAGAAGATTGTATCGTGCTGTCATCAAAGAATGCCAGGTGCTTTGTCATCATGGCTGATGAGAAGTATGATGATGTGCTTGACAGCCCAATATTGGCTTACAGTACCGAGTCGTATATCGGTCCTGAAAAAGAAAAAAGGGTTGATGAAGAGAATATTCTCGATTATTATCGAAGGGTATTGCGCACACTCAAGGCTGATTCCGCTGTATATAAGCCACAGGACTATATGACAGGAGAGAAGCAACTCAAGACTGTCGTGTTTGGTCAGCAGAAGTTTGACATGCTCGTTATTGGTGAACGTGGTATGCGTGTGGCTGGATGTGTACCAACTTCGGCTACACAGATGATGTATTACCACAAGTGGCCGGACTATGCAACGGGCAAGTACCTGTTTTATTCTTCAGAGCATGGAGCCTTGTATATAAATGTGGATGGTATGCACCTCAACTGGCCAGAGGACTGTTCAATATACAATGGTACTACACGTAGGCTTGTTGCACCTTCACGTTTTATTGCTATCAACGGATTCCTTTTTGAGGCTAACTTTGGTCTTGAACGTACATCTGCAGACATGAGTTTCTGCAAGCGTTCGTTCGTATGTCATTATGGCTATTCACGTAAGATGGTTTATACCTATAATGATGACGAAAACAAGATGCTTCGTGTACTCAGAAACGAGATTGATGTTGACCGTCCTGTCATGGTAGGACGATGGGGACATGCTTTCATTATTGATGGTTATAAGGATGACTATTTCCACTTCAACCTTGGATGGTATGGCTATCGTGACGGTTTCTACCGTCTGTTCCCTGGTATTGGCAGAAAAGCTGAAAATGATGGATGGGAAATGATTACGGGTATCATGCCCGAACGCAAGACCGAGTTTACTCAGAAGACCATCACTCTTGTTAAGGCAGGAACACTTGCCGACCATATCACGGCAGAGGATTATGATAATCTCGGAAAACTGAAGGTTATTGGTCCTCTCAATGGTAAGGATATTTGCTTGCTTCGTAACCTTTCTGGTGGTGCAGCAATTGATGTGCCAATAGAGAAGCGTGGTGTACTTTCTGAGCTTGACCTGAGTGAAGCAAGCATCGTGGCATCGGATGATGTATATTATGAAAATTGGGAGTTTAGCGATGAGTCAAAGTCATATCAGAATTGTCATGAGTGGAATGATTCATGGCAGGAGGAAATCATTCCTCACAAGGCTTATCTCACCAAGTTTCATACAAAGAATAACAGCTTTGGAACGTATATGTTCTTTGGTTGTGACGGTTTGGAGAATCTTATCCTTCCAAACAGCATCACCACATTCGGGTGGTCTGTTCTCCATGGATGTACTTGTCTCCGCACCATCACCATTCCTGCATCTGTCAAGTATGTAAAGAATAATATGTTTCGCAAGTGTAAGATGCTCGAAGAAATCCGTTGTTCTAAGGATGCCATGTTCATCAAGGTTGATACTACTGCTACCGGTACAACTGTCAAGCATCCTTTCGATGGTCTTTATCCTTATACGTCAGTCACGCTGTATTAACGAAGACTTAGGATATCTTAGGAAGACCTAGGTGTTCATAGGATTTCATAGGATTTCCTAGGATTTCTTAGGATATCCTAGGTATTCCTAGGCATTCCTAGGGCTTCCTAAAAGCTTATCTATTTTAGCTTCAAGTTCTTTTATTTTTGCTTTTAGCTGATTGTTTTCTGCTTCAAGAGTTCGTATGTGGGTGTCTTGTTGTTGGCGGTAGCCTGTGCGGGCTGCGTACATACGCTCTTTGATACCTCCTTCGGTGACGAATTTGTGCTCTAGTTTCTCTATGTATGCGTACATCATTTTATCTGTCTGGTGACAGAGAGTCAACATAAGGTTTGCCATTTCTTCGTCGTTCATCTTGTCTATGAGGTGAGCATAGTCTGCATAGTCATTATGAGAGTGACAGTAGTCTCGCAGACGTTGCAGTCGTTCGTTATCTGTGGACCATACTGGCAAGTGGTGAGTGTTGAGATAGTCATTGTAGTCAGCTCTCAGTTCCTGAAGACTACCACGAGCTACGTTGAGCAACTTAATCTCCATCTCTGAGCTTGTCTGCCCATCTTCGCTACCTTCCACAATGTTTTGTTTGCCCGAACGTGCAGCTTGTACCATTTGGTCAACGGTTCTGTCTCCGTATGGAGGCAAGTATCGTTTGCAGAACTCAACTGTCAGTTGATAGATGGTATCGCTCTTGCGATAGAAGTATAGTTCTTTCCATACTACTGCTTTCTTCAACACTTTGCCTTTGGTATCGTAATCCATTCTTCTCAGTTTTATGTTATACTGTTATCTCTCCGTCCTGTAGGGGGGAATGTTCTTACTTATACAGATACCTCCTTATGCTGCGCTTAGGTGTCTTCTCGAACTCTTCGGATTTGAGTTCGATGGCTGAGATGTTGGCGAACTTTGGAAGAGCATCGTTGATGTTCTTGCGGTACATGTCGAGGTTGTTGTTGATGAAGTCAGGTGTGAGATTCTTCTGCTGCATCGTCTTCTCGGAGATATAGACGAGGGCAACGAGTTTCTCGCCACGCTGTACTACGACACATTCCTCAAAGTTGGTGAGGGAGAGTATCTTGTCTTCTATCTCCTCTGGGTAGATGTTCTGACCATTTGCTCCGAGGAGCATGGTCTTCTTGCGTCCACGGATGAAGAGATAGCCGTCCTCGTCGAGTGTACCGAGGTCGCCCGTGTGTAGCCATCCGTCTGAGTCGATAGCCTCTGCCGTCTCCTCTGGGTTTTTGTAGTAGCCGAGCATCACGTTCATGCCTCGTGTGAGTATCTCGCCTGGTATGTTGTGAGGGTCTGTGCTGTCAATACGTACTTCCATACGTGGTATTACTCGTCCGCAGGAGCCTTGACGTGAGGTCTTGGTTAGGTCGAAGCAGATGAGTGGGGCACACTCAGTCATACCATAACCTACGCTATATGGGAAATGGATGGTGCTGAGCAGTTCCTCTACTTCCTTGTTGAGGGCTGCACCACCTATGACAGCTTGCATTATCTTGCCGCCGAAGCCAGCCATGAGCTTCTTCTTTATCTGCCAATGGATGAAGTTCTTCACGATTGGTATGCTTAGCCAGAATCGCATCTTGTGAGTACGTATTACAGGGAATACGTTTGTCTGTACAATCTTCTCTATGACAAGTGGTACAGCTACTATCATTATCGGCTTTACCTGCTGGAATGCCTGTAGCACAATCTTTGGACTTGGAATCCTTGTGAGGAAATGTATGTGTGCTCCGATGCAGGTGCCGTACATGTATTCGAATGCGAAACCGAGCATGTGGGAGAGTGGCAGGAGCGGAAGAAGGTCGGAGTTGCGCTTCACGCTGAAGTATTCGTCCACGAAGATGGCATTTGACCATATTGCACGATAAGGTATCATGACACCTTTGGAGTGTCCTGTGGAACCGCTTGTGTAGCTTATGAGTGCAAGGTCATCTGGATTCTCACGGAAGAATGAAATCTTCTTTTTTGATAGCGTTCTCCATTTGCTCAGTTCTGGTGTTTTTCTACCGTCGAAGAATGAGAAGTTGGCGATGTCGAGAGCATCAGGAAACATGTCGCTGAGTTTCGTGCCGCAAATCATAAGACGTGACTCAGAGTGTTCGTATATGTTCTTGACCTGTTCGCTGCTGAAGTCTGAAAGAATAGGGACGAGTACTCCACCGTAGGTGATGACGCTAAGTGCGGCTATAGCCCATCGGCTGCTGTTCTTGTCGCAGATAGCAATGTGGTCGCCCTGTTTGAGTCCGAGTTCCTTGAAGATGCTGTGTAGGCGCATCATGTTCTTTGCCACGTCGCCGTATGTGAATGACGTGTCTGAGCCATAGTCGGAATAAGCTGGTTTTTTCCAATCCTTCCTGATTGTTCTTTCCAGTATTTCAAGGAGGGAGTTACTCTTCAGTTTTCTTTCTATAATCTTCATCTTCGTCGTTTTTATTTTCTTTCGCAAGTTTTCAACTTGCTCTTTATGTAGTTAAAGGGAGTTAAAAGAAGTAAGAAGGAGTAAAAAGACGATTGTCAGTCCGTTGATTATTCCCAACATGGTAACGTCTCTTTACTCCATTTTACTACTCTTTACTCCTTTTTACTTCTACAGGCGAAGCGCTTGTGGAAGTCTTATTGCTTTATCCTCCTGATTGAGGTGTAAATATTACTTATACAGATACCTGCGGATGCTCTGCTTAGGAGTCTTCTCGAATGGTTCGCTCATCATCTCGATGGATGCAAGGTTAGCGAACTTAGGGAGAATGACGTTAAGCTCGTTACGGTAGGTGTTGAGGTTCTTCTTTACCTCATCCATCGTGAGGTCATTCTCCTTGAGACGTGTATCGGAGATGTATGCGAGTGCTACGAGTTTCTCGCCACGTTGTACGACAACTGTCTCCTCAAAGATGCCCTGACTGAGGATGACGTCCTCAATCTCCTCTGGATAGACATTCTGACCGTTGGCTCCAAGGAGCATGGTCTTCTTGCGACCACGGATAAATACGTTGCCGTTCTTGTCCATCGTTCCGAGGTCACCTGTGTGCAACCATCCTTCTGCATCAATAGCCTCTGCTGTCTCCTCTGGGTTCTTGTAGTAACCGAGCATCACGTTTGTACCACGTGTCACGATTTCGCCAGCTACCTTGTGTGGGTTGTCGCTAAGGATGCGTACCTCCATACGTGGGGCAGGCTTTCCGCATGAGCCCTTACGGAAGCGACCGTAGTCCTCATAACAGATGATAGGACCACACTCTGTCATTCCGTAACCTACTGTGTAACGGAAGTGTATCTTACGCAGAAGGTCTTCTACCTCTTTGCTGAATGCGGCACCTCCGATGATTACCTCATAGAAGTTACCTCCGAATGCATTCTCAAGCTGAGCCTTTATCTTGTTGTATATTATTCTCCTGAGGAATGGTACCTTGGTGAGTACCCTCATTATTGGTTTCTTAAGTACAGGGAATACCTTACCAATGACAATCTTCTCGATGATGAGAGGAACGGCAATGACGATGGCTGGCTTGACTTCGTTGAATGCCTTGATTACGATTGCTGGACTTGGTACCTTTGTGAGGAAATGTACGTGTGCTCCTATACAGAACTCGAACATGAAATCGAAGGCGAAACCATACATGTGAGCCATTGGAAGGATGGCGAGTGTACGGCTGTTTTTAGGCAATCCAAGTCGCTCGTCGGCAAATATCACATTTGACCAGAGTGAACGGTAAGGAAGCATCACTCCCTTGCTGCGTCCTGTCGAACCGCTTGTGTAGCTGAGTGCGGCAAGTGTCTCGCCGTCCTCCCTGTCGTAGTTCACGCTCTCCTTTGTTACGCTTACTGCATCCATGGCAGCATATATGTCAGCATATTTCTCGCTGTCTTCAAAGAAATGCCAATCGACAATATTGAGAGTTTCCTTGATGTCAAAAGTGTTGCGACCTGAAATGAGAAGTTTTGACTCAGAGTGCTGGTAGATGTTTACAATCTGCTCAACGCTAAAGTCAGCCAAAATAGGAACTGCAACAGCTCCGTATGTGATAATGGAAATGAAAGCAACAGCCCAATGTGTGCTGTTCTTTTCACAGATGGAAATCTTATCTCCCTTCTGTATTCCGTATTTTGCGTAAAGTGTATGCAAGCGAGCAATATCAAGAGCTACATCACCGAATGTATAGTTTATTTCGGTACCATAATCAGTATAGGCAGGTTTGCTCCAGTTCTCCTTTATAGATCTTTCGATTAAGTCAATAAGAGACGAGTCTTTGCTCGCATCAAATAATCTTGTTCTTTCTGTCATATAAATGTTTTGTAGTAATGTGACAAACCGTTAAGACATGTTCTATTAATATGTTCTTTCTGCCTTATAAGGTTCGCACACTTTGCATTATTTTGTGCAAAGGTACGATATGTTTCATACAAATGAAAATTATTTTGAGAAAAATAGATATTATCTTTGTTCATTATCCTAAAAAACTTAATTTTGCAAAGTAAATAGGTAAAAAATGCTCACTATCTATACTAAATGAGCAAAAAACAAGGCTAAAACTGTTAAAAAGTGCAAATAGGAGATAAAGTTCGCTTCCTCAACGATGTTGGTGGAGGTGTTGTAAAGGCTTTCAAGCCAGGTGGAATTGTATTGGTAGAGGACGAGGATGGATTTGATATTCCATGTCTTCAGGATGACCTTGTTGTCATCACGACTAATGCGTACAATTTTGAGGTTCCACAGCATAAGGAGGCTCCCCGTGAGGAGCGAGTGGATGGACGCGAATACCTTGCTTCCAAGGGTGTGGCACAGAGTGTGAAGGATGATGATGACCTTGACGAGAACCTTGAGGCGCGTATCGTCCGTCTTGAGATGCTTGTGCATAAGCTTGAGGATCGTATCGCCCGACTCGAAGGCGACAAGGCTGCACGTGAGAAGGACAAGCTCCAGTCACGTCAGGTGCGTCAGCAGCAGAAGAACGAGATACTTGAGGTTGACCTTCATGCCCACGAGATTCTTGAGACAACCAAGGGTATGGATGCCCGTGCCATCAAGGATTATCAGTTGTCAGTCTTCACCCGTACCATGAACGAGCATATTCGTGAGAAAGGTCGTAAGATTGTCTTCATTCACGGAAAGGGTGAGGGTGTACTTCGCAAGGTAATCATCGACACGCTCAAGGACAAGTACAAGTCTTGTGAATATCAGGATGCCTCTTTCCAGCAATATGGATTCGGAGCAACGATGGTAATAGTTCATTAAAGCCCCCCATCCCCCAAAGGGGGCGTCCATCCGGAACATAGTGGCAAAGGAGCATTTTTTATAGCCATGCTTGGCTATTGCCCCAATCTATCCATTTTTTTCTGCATACTCAAAAACTCAAAAACTCAAAAACTCAAGAACTTAAAAACTTAAGAACTTACAAACTCAAAAACTTAAGAACTCAAAAACTCAAAATCTCATGAAAAGACAAGCATTCAAGATGTTCCTCAAGCCAGGATGCAAGGAGGAATACAAGCGTCGTCACGCAAACCTGTTTCCTGAACTCAAGGCTCTCCTGAGCGAGTCAGGTGTACGTAACTACAGCATCTATCTTGATGAGGAGACAAACATCCTCTTCGCCTATCAGGAACTGGAGGGCGAGGGAGGCAGCCAGGACCTCGGCGGAACAGAGATATGTCAGAAGTGGTGGGCTTACATGGCTGACATCATGGAGACAAATCCTGACAACAGTCCTATCAGCATCCCACTTCCAGAGATGTTCCACATGGACTAGCTTGCACCAGTCATTCTTCCAGGTGCAAGAGTTAAAAGTTAAAAATTAAAAGATAGAGTATCATTCATGGTGATAAATGTCATAGCTGATGTTTATCACCATGAATGATATAAATATGTGAAAATGGACAAATGATGGTGCTGCCCATCCGAAAATTGTAAGGGTGAAGTACTGTCAAAGTATAGACTAAGTACTGACTAAGTACTGACTATGAACATTCGAATAACGTATATCCAATTTTGATAATATAGGATGTGAGCAAAGTTGAGATGAATGTTTTGTTTAAGTCGTGAAAAGGGGTGGCAATAGTTTACTCATGTTCTCTTTTTGCAATCTCCACATTACACTCCTTCGTGACGAAATTTTATGACCATGAAAAAATTGAAAAAAAATATAGAAAAAACATGACGTGGATTTGCAAAACGGACAATCTAATTGTATATTTGTAGTACAATTTGGAGGCGAGAGTTCCGAATCCATAGTCAAAAGACGTGAGGTTTACGAAGCCGACACGAAGGGTTCACGAAGGGTTGCCGAAGAATTTTACACATGAATTGTGCCTTGGCGTGAGGGACATAATGTGAAGATATGGAAAATGTACTTTGCATAATGCTTTCAAACGTCCAGTTTGATTTTTTTTAGTACTGAAAATAGCAAAAACGCCCCTTAAATCCATTTAAATCACAAGAAAATAACTGATTGACATTTAAAAAGCCATAAAAATTTTGTCAATTCAAAAGTTTGCTGTAATTTTGCACCCCGTTAGACTCTGTGCGTTCGTCTCAGAATGTATAGACGTCTGCGAAACAATACATTATTTTATAAACAATCAAAAACAAAGAATCGAATGATTATCGTACCTGTAAAAGAAGGTGAGAACATTGAGAAGGCTCTCAAGAAGTTCAAGAGAAAGTCTGAAAAGACTGGCGTGATTAAGGAAGTAAGAAACCGCAAGCAGTTTGATAAGCCATCTGTAGTGAAGCGTATCAAGATGCAGCACGCTATCTATGTTAATCAGCTCCACCTCAACGAGGAATAATCCTGAGGGAGAGAAAAAAGAAATTTTTTTTGAAAATAATCTGCCAAAAATTTGGTTGTTGGCGGAAAATGTCCTAATTTAGTCGCGAATTAAAGACGCAAGTCACTTCAACGACGTAAAGATGGAGACATGGGTGGATTTATTTCTTGAATACCTGAAGTCGGAAAGGAACTATTCGCAGCGTACTGTTGAAAGTTATGCGGATGATATAGGTGACTTCCAGCGTTTCATGGATACCCTCGAGAGCAAGTGGACTTTCAGCTCCGTGACATCTTCGGATGTGAGAGAATGGATAGTCTATATGATGGATGAACGGCATTATGCAGTTGCAAACGTGAACCGTCATTTGAGTGCTCTCAGGACATTCTATCGTTATCTTAGGATGATGAGCTTCGTGGATGTAAATCCAATGACGAAGGTCACAGGTCCAAAAAAGGAAAAAGTCCTTCCTGCTTTCGTTAGAGAGGCGGATATGGACAGGTTGCTTGACATGACCAAGGACGATGATACGTACGAAGGAGTCAGGGACCGCACGATAGTAATGATGTTTTATGAGACAGGTATTCGACGAGCCGAGCTTATCGGACTGACGGATGCGAGGGTTGACCTCGGTATGAGTCAGTTGAAAGTGCTCGGAAAACGTAATAAAGAACGAATCATTCCATTTGGCAACGAACTATACTGTCAGATAGAGCACTATCTCGAAAAGCGACACGAAGTGGAGCAGGGAAGTGCTAAGGCTTTCTTTCTTAATAAGAACGGAATGCCAGTAAATGAATCTACAGTGTCAAGGATTGTCAAGGATGCCTTGTCTCAGGTGACCACGCAGAAGAAACGCTCACCACACGTGTTGCGCCATTCTTTTGCTACGGCGATGCTTAATAATGATGCCGACCTCGGTTCAATCCAGAAGATACTCGGACATCAGAGTCTCGCCACAACGGAAGTCTATACCCATCTGTCGTTTGAAGAACTTAAAAGTGTTTATAAGAAAGCGCATCCGCGCGAATAATATAGTATAAACCTTAATAAAAGAGCGACTATGGATATTTTAGTTAAAGCAATCCATTTTGAGGCAACAGATAAGTTGCAGGAATTTATTCAGAAGAAGGTTAGTAAACTGGATAAGTTTTGTGACAATATAAGAAAGGTCGAGGTGTCATTGAAGGTCGTAAAGCCGGAGACAGCCATGAACAAGCAAGTAGCACTTACTGTGTCACTTCCTGGTGATGAGTTGTATGCCGAAAAGATATGCGACACATTTGAAGAAGCAATTGACGATAGCCTCGCTGCTTTAGAGAAGCAGTTAGGCAAATACAAAGAAAAACAGGCAAAAAGCTAAAAAAAGCCTGAAAAATATTTTGCATTTGAAAAATAATGCCTAAATTTGCAGCCGTTTCGTATGAGTTGCTTGTACGAACGGCTTTTTCTGCCTCTTTAGCTCAGTTGGCCAGAGCACGTGATTTGTAATCTCGGGGTCGTTGGTTCGAATCCGACAAGAGGCTCTAAATAGAAGAAAATGCTGTGGTTGAGTACTTGTGCTCCGTTCAATCAAGCAAATAAGTGAACGAAATATGGGGGCATGTGGATTATGACAACATAATTTCTGCTGCTGTTATAGCTCAGCGGTAGAGCACTTCCTTGGTAAGGAAGAGGTCCCGAGTTCAAGTCTCGGTAACAGCTCTATGTACTTCAATAACTTGAAAATACAATAGAAAATTCATATTTAATAAC
>ODAI013878346.1_pt1 | contig 30056 bp, 17 predicted proteins | sample 1539321 | NCBI WGS metagenome assembly ODAI01 (sample SAMN02144231, study PRJEB22623) | gut metagenome | biome: sheep rumen | host: Ovis aries | place: New Zealand
AGCAGGTGCGCACCGTGCTGAACGGCGCATTCGTCAACACCATGGGCGACAAGAACGGCCAGGAGGCTAACACCAGCGTCATTGCCCTGGGTACCGACGGTAAGACCGTACGTATCTCTACCAACTGGAACATCGAGTCGAACAGCCCGACTGTTGACGACGAGGCTGAGACGATCCTCTTCAATGCCTTGAAGAAGGGCGGACTGGTATCGCAGTCCGACGTCGACTCGTTCAAGAATCCTGATGTTCGCGAGGGTGGTTCAATCATCAGCTCTTCGAAGGTTGGTCCTTCGGTGGCTAAGGATATCACCCGCGGTGCCTTCTACAGCGTGCTCATCGCCCTGGTGGCCATCTTCCTTTACATCCTGGTGCGTTTCCGCAACGTGGCCTTCTCGGTAGGTTCTATCGTAGCACTGGCCTTCGATGCACTCGTAGTGATTGGCTTCTACTCTATCTTGTGGGGCATCCTGCCGTTCTCACTCGAGGTCGACCAGACATTCATCGGTGCCGTGCTGACGGTGATCGGTTACTCTATCAACGATAAGGTGGTGGTCTTCGACCGTATCCGTGAGAACCTCGGCCTGTACAAGAAGCGCGACTACCAGACCATCTTCAACGACTCGCTGAACCAGACCCTGGCTCGTACGTTGAACACCTCAATCTCTACGTTGATCGTGCTGCTCTGTATCTTCATCCTCGGTGGTAACTCTATCCGTTCGTTCTCGTTCGCAATGATCCTGGGTGTCGTCTTCGGTACACTGTCGTCTATCTTCATTGCTGCTCCTACCGCTTACCTGACCCTCGGTCGTAAGATTCAGGAAGACGAAGAGGTTCCTGCCAAGGCTGGCAAGGCTGCTAAGAAATAATCACACCTTATTATATATAAGGCGTTTCATCGCTGTCAAGGGCGACATCCATCATGGGTGCCGCCCTTGATGCGTTTTCATACTTCTCAATGCCACGAAAGGCAGTTGGGTGAGAATTGAGAAGATGATGGGGGCGTTTTAGCAAAATCTATTGCCAAACTACGACTTTTATAAATAGTAAGGACGACGCTGACTCCAGTGCCGTCCTTACTTTTTTCATAGCTGTCAATGAGCTGTTTTACCGTTCATCATCAATAGATTTCCAATGAGGCATTAAATACACTCCAATTAGGCATTAAATACACTCTAATTAGGCATTAATTAGCCCCTAATTAGTCTATCAATTAGACCTTAATTAGTCTATCAATTAGACCTTAATTAGTCTATCAATTAGAAATTCATTTGTCCATCAGGTAGGAACGGCCTCTCTGCGTTACTCCTGCGAGGTGCGCAAGTCGCGGTCGGTCATGGCGCATACGCACGAGTCGCTCCACACGTTCTCGGCAGTTTCCAGCATGTCGATGATGGTGTAGATGGGGAGGATGATGCCCATGATGGCGATGTCTCCGCCAATTCCTGTCATGAGCGAGAGCGTGAGGAAATAGCAGCCCATGGGCACGCCGGCATTGCCGATGGCCGAGAAAACAGCGATGAAAAGCCACAAAATCATGGTGGGCAGCGTGATTGCCATGCCGCTGTTCTGCATCACAAAGAGCGAGGTGACCAGGATGAAGGCGGCACAACCGTTCATGTTGATGGTGGTGCAGATGGGCAATACGAAACGGGCCACGCGCGGCGAGACGCCGTTTCGCTTCTCCGCCGACTCCATGGTGACGGGCAATGTGGCGGCCGAGCTCTTGGTGAAGAGGGCCATGAGCACTGCCGGCGACATGGCGCTGAACGTCTTCAGCGGGTTGATGCCGCGCGCCAAGAGGAACAGCGGCAGCACGATGAAGAACTGGATGGCGTTGCCGCCGATGATGACAGCCACATATTTGCCCAGCGAGTCGATGACCACACCGGCTGTGACCTGTGCCGACAGTTGTGCCGCAAAGGCGACAATGCCCACCGGCAGGGTCCAGATAAGCCATCTGATGAGCATAAAGAGCAACTCCTGCAATCCCTGAAGCCCCTTTACGAGCACATCTTTGCGCTCTGACTCAGGCATTCGCGAGATGCCGATGCCGATGACAAAGGCGAGCAAAATCAGAGTAAGTGCGTTGCCCTCGAGGAACGGCCGTACGATGTTGTTGGGGATGACCGACAGGATATGGTCGGAATAACTGGTCGGCGTGTCGGCCGCCAGCGACTCCACGGCGGCGGTTTGCTCGGCCGTGGTGCTTGGATTGGCGCCAAGAGACAGGTTGCCCGGTGCGATGGCGATGTATAACAGCATACCGACAAGTGCTGCCGCGAAGGTGGTGAGCAGCGTATAAGTGATGGCCCGGACGAAGATGCGGCGCGTCTCACGCTGTTTTCCGAACGAGGCGAGGGTAGTGATGACGGCCAGCACGATGGTGGGCACGGCCAGCAGCTGGAACAAGCGGCTGTAGATGGTGGCCACAAAGTTCATCAGATGGTCGAGCCATGCTACTCCCAGCATGCCCAACAGCGCACCTACCACGAGTGCACCGCCCCATAGGAACACCTGCTTTTTCATTGCGAGATCACCTCAAGTCCTTTCTGGTAGATGTGGTTCTGGTCGTTGGCAATGTGGAAATACTCGCTCATGTCCCATATATCACGGGCGACAAGCGATTTCAGCTGATTGCGCAAGTAGGGCAGGGTGCGCTTCATCTCGGCATCGTCCTGCGGCTTGACTTTCTGTTTGTCGGCCTCGGCAATAATCTCGTCAATCAGCGACTGGGGCACCTCGAACTGACGGTTGAACTGCTCGAAGGTGGCGTAACGGCTCTTCAGCTGCTTGCGGTTGTTGTCGATGTAGCGCAGGCTGGCATTCAAAACAATGCTGCGGGCCGACAGCTGCCGGTGGTATTTTGTGTACTGAAGGGTGTCCAGTGGCACGAAGAAATCGGGCATAATGCCGCCTCCACCATAGACAACGCGCTGTTTACGCAGGGTGTAACACTTCAGCGAGTCGGCAAAGTGGATGCTGTCAGGATTGGTCAGCTCGCCATGCTTCAGGCGGTTGTCGAGGTCCATCTCATAGTCGCGCAAGTCACCTTTCTTATACGGTTTCTGTATGCAGCGGCCGCTGGGGGTGTAGTAGTGGGCAATGGTCAGGCGGATCATCGAGCCGTCGGGCAGGTCGATGGGGCGCTGAACCAGTCCTTTGCCGTACGACCGGCGGCCCACCACGGTGCCACGGTCCTGGTCTTGGATGGCGCCGGTGACGATTTCAGCTGCCGAGGCAGTGAACTCGTTGATGAGAACCACCACCTTCCCTTCCACCAGTTTGCCATTTCCTTTGGCGCGGTACTCGGCCCGCTGGCCCGTTTTGCGGCCCTGCGTGTAGACAATAAGGTCGTTCTTTTCCAAGAATTCATCGGCTATCTGGACGGCTGCCTGCAGGTAGCCGCCGCCATTGTCCTGCAAATCGAGCAGCAGGTCTTTCATGCCCTGCTGCTGCAGGGTGCGCACACCTTCCATGAACTCATCGTAGGTGGTGGCCCCGAAATTGGTGATGCGGATATAGCCGATGCCCGGCCGTACCATATAGACGGCATCAATCGACTTGACGGGAATCTTGTCGCGGGTGACGATGAATGTCAGCTGGTCGGCAATGCCGCGGCGCACCACGCCCAGTTTCACCTGGGTTCCCTTCTTGCCGCGCAGACGTTTCATGATGTCTTCTTTCGACATCTTCACACCGGCGATAGCGGTGTCGTTGACCGATACGATGCGGTCGCCGGGCATGATGCCCACCTTCTCAGAGGGACCGTTCACCACCGGCTGGATGACTATCAGCGTGTCCTCAATCATATTAAACTGCACGCCGATACCGTCGAAGTTGCCTTGCAGCGGTTCGTTCATGGCCTTCACCTCCTTGGGTGTGGCATAGGTGGAGTGGGGGTCCAGCTCTTTCAGCATGCCGCGGATGGCATCTTCCACCAGTTTCGACTCATCCACCGTGTCGACATATAAGTTAGTGATAGCCATTTCGGCAATCTGCAACTTGCGGATAGGACTGTTGTTGCCCAAATTAAAGCGAAGTTGGGCAAGACCCACCCCACCCCTCCCTATGAGGGAGGGAGTGATTAGCACCAGTAGCAATACGATAATTCGTCTTACAAGATGTTTTGATAATTTCATTTGAAATATAATTCTATTGTTTTTATTACGTTCTCAATATCATTCATCACTTCTTCGTTGCTAAAACGCAGGATATGGTAGCCCTGTTGCTCCAGCCAATCTGCACGCTGGCTGTCATACTCTTGCTGTCGCGGTTCTGAATGATAACCTCCATCTACCTCTATGATCAGTCCGTCGACTCTGCTTAAAAAAAATACGATATAGTCACCTATAATGTGCTGTCGCAAAAACGGATGACCCTCCATTCTTTTTTTGCGAAGAGCTTCCCATAAGAGATGCTCAGCCATTGTCATGTTTTTGCGATTCTTTCTGGCATTTTCCTTTAGCAGCGGATAGATGTCGGGATGGGCTGTCTTATACTCCATGATCAGTGTTTTACTACCAACAGGCTTGAAGCAAAAGAGCTATTTACCCCCTCCCTCATAGGGAGGGCTGGGGTGGGTCCTCTTCCTCAGGTCTGTCTTCTTCTACCACGAGGTTCTCGATAATAAAGTTCTGGCGCTCCATGGTGTTCTTTCCCATGTAGTATTCCAACAGTTTTTGCACTTGGTCGTTTTTATGCAGGGTGACCTGTTCCAGACGGATGTCGGGACCGATGAAACCGGAGAATTCCTCGGGGCTGATCTCGCCAAGACCCTTGAAACGGGTGATTTCGGGGTCGGGCCCCAGCTCGGCGATGGCCTTCAGGCGCTCCTCGTCGCTGTAGCAATAGCGCGTGATGAAGTCGCCTTTCTTCTCGCCCCGTTCGGCCTTGCGCGTGTCATCCTCGGCAATCACCTTCTTGTTTTTGATTTTTGTGCGGCGGTTTCTGACGCGGAACAGCGGAGTCTGCAGCACATACACATGTCCTTTCTTGATGAGTTCGGGGAAGAACTGCAGGAAGAAGGTGATGATGAGCAGTCGGATGTGCATGCCGTCGACATCGGCATCGGTGGCGACAATCACCTTGTTGTAGCGCAGGGTGTCCAGTCCGTCCTCAATGTCGAGGGCCGCCTGCAGCAGGTTGAACTCCTCGTTCTCGTAGACAATCTTCTTGGTCAGACCGAACGAGTTGAGCGGTTTACCACGCAGCGAGAACACCGCCTGTGTGTTCACGTCGCGGCTTTTCGTGATGCTTCCGCTGGCCGAGTCACCCTCCGTGATGAAGATGCACGACTCTTCCTTGCGGTCGTTCTTGGTGTCGCTGTAGTGGATGCGGCAGTCGCGCAGCTTGCGGTTGTGCAGGTTGGCTTTCTTGGCGCGCTCACGGGCCAGTTTGGTGACACCCGCCATGGCCTTGCGCTCGCGCTCGCTCTCCTTCACCTTGTTCTCGATGACCTCGGTCACATCGGTGTGGATGTGCAGGTAGTTGTCTACCTCGCGCTTGATGAAGTCGCCCACATATTTGTTGATCGACTCGCCATCGGGCGCCATCTGGGTGCTGCCGAGCTTAATCTTGGTCTGGCTCTCGAACACCGGCTCCTCCACATTGATGGCGATAGCAGCCACCAGACCGTTGCGGATGTCGCCATATTCGTATTTCCCGAAATACTCCTTGATGGTGCGGGCGATATGCTCTTTGAACGCACTCTGGTGGGTACCGCCCTGTGTGGTGTGCTGTCCGTTGACAAACGAGTGGTATTCCTCACCGTATTGGTTGGTGTGGGTGAAGGCTATCTCGATGTCTTCGCCCTTCATGTGCACAATGGGGTAGAGCACATCGACCGTCATGTTGTCGGTCAGCAGGTCTTGCAGACCGTTGCGGCTGATGATGCGCTTGCCATTGTACATGATGGTGAGGCCCTGGTTCAGGTAGGTATAGTTGCGAAGCATCGTCTCGATGATATCGTCGTGGAAGCGATACTCCTTGAAAAGAGTCTTGTCGTTGTCGGGCTCGAAGAAGATAAAAGTACCGGTTTCATCGCTGCTTTTCGAGGTTTCATCGGTTTGCAGGATGCCCCGTTCGAAGGTCAGTGTGCGCACCTTGCCCTCGCGATAGCTTCTCACCTCGAAGTGCGAGCTCAGCGCGTTGACGGCTTTCACACCGACACCGTTCAGACCGACACTCTTCTTGAAAGCCTTCGAGTCGTACTTACCGCCTGTATTCAGCATGCTGACGGCCTCGACGAGCTTTCCTTGCGGGATGCCGCGGCCATAGTCGCGCACCGACACACGCAGGTTGTCGTCGACATCGACCTCGATGCGCTTGCCGGCATTCATCTTGAACTCGTCGATGGAGTTGTCGATGACCTCCTTCAGCAGCACATAAATACCGTCCTCGGGCAGCGAACCGTCGCCCAGGCGACCGATATACATACCCGGGCGCGTCCGGATATGCTCCATGTCACTCAGGTGCCGTATGTTGTCGTCGGTATACTCCACCGTCTCAGGCGTTGATGCCGTCGTGTTATTGAGTTTGTTTTTATCTTCTGCCATGAATCCTCAATTCTCAATTCTCAATCTTCAATCTTCAATTGCCTTTGGCGATGATTGTCACGACTCGGTCAATCAAGCAAGCTTGTTGACGCGCGCTGCTCCAATCATTCTCAATTCTCAATCCTCAATTTCCTTCTTGTAGCATCTGCGGCGCTTGTGCTGGAGCGTCTCGAAGTAGCTCCACTGGCCCTGCACGTTCTCGTTCGACTCCATCTCCACCTGGCTTTCGCCCCATTCGATGCCATATTTGTTGTACCAGGGAATGAGGTGATAGAACATGAGTGCATTGACGCCTTTCGAGCGGTACTCGGGCAAAACGCCAATCATCTCCAGGTCGACGATGTTGGTCTTATGGAACTTCAGTGCGCGCAGCACGTGCCACCAGCCAAAGGGCCACAGGCGTCCGCGATGGCATTTCTGCAATGCCCGCGACAGCGACGGGATGGTAATGCCCACGCCCACCAGCTTATGCTCGTCGGTCGACCAGTCCTCCACAATGGGAATCAGGTTGAGGTCGGCAAAGGGCAGATACATGTCCACATACTGCTCGATCTGCTTGTCCGACAGACGGGAGAATCCGTAGAGGTCCTTGAACGTGTCGTTGATGAGTTCGAAGATTTTTTTGCCCATTCCACCGTCGAAAATCTCCTTCTTGGTCAGGGTGCGTATTTTCAGATGATAGCGCTTCATGATCATCTCTGAAATCTTCGTCATCTTCTCGGGCACCTTCTCGGGCACGAAGATCTTGAACTCCACGTAGTCGTTGTCTTTCTCAAAACCGCCCAGGCGCTCCATGTGCTCGGGGTAGTAGGGATAGTTATAGATGGTGGCCATGGTGCCCAGTTCGTCGAAGCCGAAGGTCAGCATGCCCTCGGGGTCGAAGTCGGTGAAGCCCAACGGACCGATCATTTCCTTCATACCCTTGCTGCGGCCATAGGCCTCTACGGCATCGAACAAGGCCCGGCTGACCTCTATATCGTCGATGAAATCGAGCCATCCGAAGCGTACGCTCTTCCGTTCCCACCGTTCGTTGGCGCGGTGGTTGATGATGGCAGCCACTCGTCCGGCCACCTTTCCGTCCTTATAGGCCAGATAATACTCGGCCTCGCAGAACTCGAAAGCGGCATTCTTGTCATGGCTCAGCGTGGTCATGTCGTCGCTGAACAGGGTTGGCACGTCGTATTCGTTTCCTGCATACAGGTCATAATGAAATTCGATGAAGGTTTTCAAGTCGTGCTTGCTCTCCACCTTCTTGATGATTACTGATGACATAGTGTTTTTTCTTAAATCATGCAAAGATAAGAAAAAAGTGGGATATAGCCAAAAATCACGCTTATTTTCAACTTATTTTAATAAGGTGTCAGCCTTTGGCGTAGTCAGTTTTGCATGCTTTTCCGGCAAATGAGCAGGATATGCTCTTTTTCTCTTGCGGTAGTGGCAAAGATATAGCAGTCGCCACCGTCGCTCAGTCGCAGTCGTTTGCGCAGTTCGGCCACCGCGAGCGGGAAGTTACGCACGGCGATATTGGCCTTGTTGATGCCCGCAAGGGCCGTTTTCAGCTCGCGTTTGTTCAGGGTTGTCACCCGTTCAATCACGAAAGAACGGCCTGGAAAATCGTCGATGGAATGGGCAGAAATGAACAAATGGCTGTTTCTGCCGACGGCCTTTACGTCGTAGCGGTCGGCCAATGCCTCGAAACATCCTGCTTTCATGATGCTGGCATTGGGCTCGTAGAGATAACACCCCAGGAGTGAGGAGTAGGCGGGAGTGAAAAGAGGGATGGCCTTGCAAAGCGGGGGTACAGCCGTCTGGCTGATATCCAGCACAAACTCTTTCTCGTCGTTCACGCAATAGATGGTTTTCTTTGGCGAATTGTGTCGTGCAAAAACTAGTAGTAGTTCTTTGCACTCATTGTTCAACGAGATGATGTGCACCTCTGTAACGTGCTTCTCGTGACCATCCCCAATGGTTTGTTCCAAGGCTGCGACGGCCTGGTGCCAGTCGAGCATGGGTGATAGTTTGATGATGCAGAAATCGCATTTTTCGGCGATTTCATCGGCTATTTTCGTAATGTCGGGCGTGCAGTCGGTCATGTCGTACGTGCGCTTGCCCTGTGTGTCGCGGCGGGCCGGGGCTAGATAGATAAGGTGGGTGGGCGTCATCTGGTGCAGGTAGTCCACCCCATCGCCGCAGACGACCTCAGCCTGTGGCAGGCCCAGCAGTTCGAAATTATGTCTTGCGGCCTCGCAAAGATGCTGTTGCTGCTCCACATACACGGCCTTTCTGAACCTTCGTGCCATGAATGAGAAGTCGACTCCGAATCCGCCAGTAAGGTCGGCCATGCCCGGCTCTGGCACATCTCCCACCAGTCTTTCGGCCAGCCGTGCCTTGTAGCAGGCCGTCTGTTCGCTGCTGCACTGCTCCATCGAGATATGTGGCGGATAGATGAGTCCCTCCATGGCCGCCCACGATGGTATTTTCTGCTGCGCTTTCTGCCTGCCCGCAATCTGGTTGAGCGCGAACGGCATGTCGACATGGGCTTGTCGTGAGGCTTGCAGGGCCAGTTTCCGAACGTCATCGGCTGCATGCTGCCGGATAAAGTCGAGCGTCTCTTGATTCACGCTGCAAAAGTACGGAAAATCGTCCGTACGACAAAATTATTGGTTTGCTTTTTGTGCTGATATGCTGCAAGTTATCTGAAGTTTTGACAAAATAGGCTGCAGCATGTATCATTTTGTAAAGAATATGGTATAATCAGCTAAGGTTATGAAATTAAGGTGCGATTTCTTAAGAAATTAGAGTGCGATTTCTTAAGAAATTGGGATGCGATTTGTTAACAAATTGAAGTGTAATTTGCTAACAAATGAGAGTGTAATTTGCTAACAACTGAAAAAACGACCCGGCATGAGCCATTTTTTTGAGCTCTCATGCCGGATCGTTCATATAGGTAGTGCCGTGTTATCGACATCATCATTCTGCCATCTCGGCGCATCATTTTTCCGGTTGACTGCGCATCATTCTGCCCTCTCGGCAGCTGGCGGTCTTACTTGCTTACCACCACTTTCTTTCCGCCAACGATATATACTCCGGCGGGCAGTCCCTGCAGACTGGTAGCGCCCGAGCGCACCTTCTGGCCAGAAAGTGTGTAGATGTCCATGGGTTTGTCGGCGGCAAAGATGTCGTCGATGGCCGTTGGGTTCTTCTCAATCTCGATGCCGAAAATCTTCAGTGTGCCGTCCGTTCCGTTGGCGCGCCGCATGCCCTTAGCCTGCTGAGCGGCCTTCGTGCTGCCGTAGATGTATACATAGGTTTCTTCTGTCACGTTGTAGGGGAACTTCACTTTCAGTTTTCCCTCAAACTCCATCTCCAGCGGTTCTTCGTTGCCCACCTTCATCTTCAGCACCATCGGTCCGGTGGTCTCGGCCTCAATAGCCACCTTGCCGCTGCCCTCAGCCACTTTGAGCACGATGCCCGTGAAGTTATCTTTCACGTCCTCGCCGAAGATATCCTTGCCTTCTAGGGTGCTCATGGTCTCGTCGGACGTGGGTTTGTTGATGACCAGACAGCCCTCTTGTGCATTATACTCACCGTTTCCGCTGCTGATGTTGTAGAGAATGTTGCCCACCACATTGCCGTCAAGGTTGGTGTCGGTGTTGATCTCGGTGCCGATATCGATCTTGTCGCCACCGTCAACGGGGTTAAGATCCTGTGGATCGCTGCCCTCGTATTCAACAGAATTGTAATAACCGTCAGACGTGGGTTCATATGCATAAACTGTCCATCCTTTTTCTTTAGCTGCCGCTACTTGCGACTTCGTGATAATGTTCTTGTCGCTATCATCCATCAGCATTTTCACGTAGAACCGTCCCTCGCTTACCTCTGGAAGGCTCTCCACCAACTTACCCATCTCCGTCTCACCGATTTGGTTATTGTAACACCTAATAAAGTTCAAAGCAGTGTTGTTCGTTAAATCGAGTGAGATCAGCTGGTTGCCATCGCAAACGAGCGTGATCAAGGCCGTATTTTTCGACACATCAAGCGAGGTCAACGGGTTGTTCGAGGTCCTGAGGTACGTCAATGCCGCATTGTTAGACAAGTCAAGCGAGGTCAGTTGGTTCTTTGAGGTATCGAGTTGCTCCAAAGCCGTATTATTCGACACGTCAAGCGAGGTCAACTGGTTCTCGATACACCAAAGTGAAACCAAAGCCGTGTTTTTCGACACATCAATAGAGGTCAACGGGTTGTTCGAGGTATCGAGCCACGCCAATGCCGCATTGTTAGACAAGTCGAGCGAGGTCAGTTGGTTATTTGCGCAATAGAGAACCTTCAAAGCCGTGTTCTTCGACACGTCGATTGAGGTCAGCTGGTTATTTGCGCAATCGAGTTGCTTTAACGCCGTATTCTTCGACACATCGAGCGAGGTCAGCTGGTTATTGGAACACCAAAGCGAAGTCAACGCCGTATTATTTGACACGTCGAGCGAGGTCAGCTGGTTATTTTCGCACACAAGATAATCCAAAGCCATATTTTTCGACAAGTCGAGCGAGGTCAGCTGGTTGTTTTTACAATAGAACATGTGCAAAGCTGAATTGTTCGAAACGTCGATTGAGGTCAGCTGGTTGTTGTTGCACCAAAAATCTGTCAAAGCCGTATTTTTCGACACATCAAGCGAGGTCAACAGGTTATCATAGCAATGGAGTACCTCCAAAGCCGTATTCTTCGACACGTCGAGCGAGGTCAGCTGGTTGTTTTCGCAATCAAGATCCGTCAAAGCCGTATTATTTGACAAGTCAAGCGAGGTCAGCTGGTTATTTTCGCAATAGAGTTCCACTAATGCCGTATTCTTCGACAAGTCGAGCGAGGTTAGTTGGCTGTCGAAGCACCAAAGCTTTGTCAAAGCCGTATTATTTGACAAGTCGAGCGAGGTCAGTCGGTTGTGATCACATTCAAGACTAATCAAAGCCATATTATTCGACAAGTCGAGCGAGGTCAGCTGGTTGCCATGACATTTTAATTCAGTTATACTGGTAAAATACTCTATTCCTTTCAGATCAGCTATGGATTTATAACTAACTTTCAGTTTCTTAATGGCCGTTATTTCCTCTTCTGAGAGATATCCGTCCTGGTCTTTGTCTATGTCTGATGCTGCCACAATAGCACGGAAGTTAGCATCAGGGAAGTTCTCCTCGTTGATAGCAATCTTCACAATGGGTTGATACTGTTCGACTTTTTGATAGAACTCATATATGGATTTATCAAGATATCTAAGTCTCTCTCTGAAATCTTTTGCATTTTGTATAGTTACACACCCTTCCCATATAATACGTTCAAAAAATTGTCCAATATAATTAATTTCATCAGAACAGTAATCGTATTCATTATAAAGCTCTGGCGCTTCACTCTGTGTGGCTTTCTTCACTAGATTTTCATGAGCTACATACAACATTTCTCTGAGATGCATAATTACTTCCTTAAACTCATTTAAATAATCTTCTTCCACACCTTGCTCATACCACTTAGAGAACTTGCTCCAACCCTTTTTCGATTGAAACTCCTCACCGCAGTCTTCAGGATAATATACTGTTGCCTGACTATAAAGCCCCTCAAATGCTGACTCGCTGATATCATAAGGCTGTCCGTTGCAGATAACTTTCACCAAATTGGAGCAGTCGGCGAATGCATTGTCATCGATATACGTCACCTCAGCAGGTATTGAAACTGCCGAGATCTTGCAGCCGCGGAAAGCCTCTTTCCCGATCGTCACCACCGTATAACCATCAAGGGTGCCCGGGATCGTGACATTGCCCGTTGTGTTCACATCGATGGCAGGATAATAGACGACTGTACCGTCGTCGCCTGTTGCACTGCCACCTAACATACAAGTCTTATCGCTTTCACTCACGATAGTATAGGTCCACTCCACGCCATCCACCGTGGTCTTCTTCACGTCGCCGTCGGCAGCAAAAGCGGGAGCTGACAGCAACAATGCTGCTAATAAGGTAAAAATCTTGTTCATCGTATTCATGGTTTGTTTTGTTTTTCCGATTATTTAGTTAGATAAGTATTTCCCTGCCTTTTCTTTGCAATTGGTATACAAACTATAAGGCATGGGGGAATATTGCGACAAAGATAATGAAAAAACTCGAAACAGCCAAGTGGCAGAAGAAGAAATTTAATGATTTGGATAACGGATTCTCGGAAATGAAAAGAAAAGCTAGCTTTCGTTTTGCATTTCGCTTAACTTTTCGTAACTTTGCACCCGCATTAAGAAGATATAGAATTTGAAGACATTTGAAGAACTGGGCGTGAGCAGCGAAATACGCCGCGCCATCGAGGAACTGGGCTTTGTGAATCCGATGCCCGTTCAAGAGGAAGTGATTCCCTATTTGCTGGGTAATAAAAATGATGTAATCGCACTGGCACAGACCGGTACTGGCAAGACAGCCGCTTTCGGCATTCCCCTTTTACAACGTATTAACCCTGACGACCCTACCACTCAGGCGCTTATCCTGAGTCCTACACGCGAGCTTTGTCTGCAAATAGCCGACGATCTGCGCGACTTTTCAAAATACATGACTGGCATTCGTGTGGTACCTGTGTATGGAGGTGCCGACATCATGCAGCAAATCAAGGCTCTGCGCAACGGGGCCCAGATAATCGTGGCTACGCCGGGACGACTCATCGACCTGATGAACCGCGGCAAGGCCAAGATTGAGCAGGTGGCCAACGTGGTGCTCGACGAGGCCGACGAGATGCTCAACATGGGTTTCTCGGAGAGCATCAACGAGATTTTCGAGCATGTGCCCGAAGACCGTAACACCCTGCTCTTCTCGGCCACCATGAGCAAGGAAATCGAGAAGATAGCCCTCAACTACCTGCACGACCACAAGGAGATTGTGGTGGGCAGTCGCAACGAGGGTGCCGAGAATGTCAACCATGTGTATTACATGGTGAATGCCAAGGACAAATACCTGGCACTGAAGCGCATCGTCGACTTCTATCCCCGTATCTTTGCCATTATCTTCTGCCGCACGAAGATTGAGACGCAGGAGATAGCCGACAAGCTCATCAAGGACGGCTATAATGCCGAGGCCCTGCACGGCGACCTCTCGCAGCAGCAGCGTGACCTGACCATGCAGAAGTTCCGCCGTCACCTGACGCAGTTGCTGGTAGCTACCGACGTGGCTGCCCGCGGACTGGACGTCGACGACCTGACGCATGTCATCAACTACGGACTGCCCGACGATATCGAGAACTACACCCACCGCTCGGGCCGTACTGGCCGTGCCGGCAAGAAAGGCACCAGCATATCGATTGTGCACACTCGTGAGAAGCACAAGATACGCGCCATCGAGAAAGAGATAGGCAAGGAGTTTGTCGAGGGCGACATCCCGACAGCTGCCGAAATCTGTAAGAAACAGCTCTACAAGGTGATGGACCAGATCCTGAAGACCGATGTCGAGGAAGAGCAGATTGCACCGTTCATGCAGGACATCAGCCGTTACTTCGAGTATATCGACAAAGAAGATATCATTAAGAAGATTGTGTCGGTCGAGTTCGGTAAGTTCCTGGCTTACTATGCCGATGCACCAGAGATCGAGAAACCTGCCTCGAAGAAGAAAGAGCGTGGTGCCAAGGGCGAGGAACGTGGTGCGCGCGGCAAGGAGCAGGGCGGTCGTTCGGGCAGCCGCCGCAAGGCCGAGGCCGGCTACCGCAGGCTGTTCATCAACCTGGGCAAGACCGACGGTTTCTATCCCGGCGAGGTAATGCAGTTCCTCAACAAGCACGTCAAGGGCCGTCAGGAAGTGGGTCATATCGACCTGCTCAGTAAGTTCAGCTATATTGAGGTGCCCGAGAAAGATGCCAACAAGGTGATGAAAGCCCTCAATGGCGTGTATTATAAGAACCGTGAGGTGCGCTGCAACGATGCCGACGACACGCAGAAGCGTGGTGGCAAAGGCGACGCCCGCGGCAGGAAAGACACTGCTCCCCGTGGAGGCAAAGAAGCCTCGTCGCGGGGCAAGAAGGCCGCTGCCGTGCCCAAGAAGTTCCGTACTGGCGACGGCACGGGCGACTGGCGCGAGCTGATGAAAGGACAACCCTTCAAATTCAGAGGCGAAGAGCCCGATTTCAGTGAGGAAGGCTGGGCCCGCCGCAGACCGAAGAGATAAAGCATGGAATGGTGCCAAGACGATTGTTTCGTTGGCGGCAGAGTGGCTTAAAGCCAACTCCAACTTCCCCAAGGAGGAGCGCAAGATGCTGTCAGAACAATCGCTCCGGCAGTTATTGATAAAGCAAGGAGCAAGAGATATGGTTACGCAACAGAACCTGATTCTCTTGCTCCTTGCTTTTTGTGTCTTGTCGTCGAAGTGCCCTGTTCTGAGGAACGGCATGATGATGCCACCCCGCAGCCGAAACAAAGTCATCTACAATAAGGCACTTTTTCAGGTACAATGAATACTCTTTTGCCGTACAACTGATGGCTGGAGAAGGTACAAACAGGCATCTTTTGGAAGCTATCACTCCAGTGATAGGATCCTCTCACTCCAGTGATAGATTGCTCTCACTCCAGTGATAGACTGCTTTCGCTATAGTGATAGACCGGAACGGCATCCTTTCATCGGCATCAACAGGGAAAGGATTTACAGTCGCAAAGATACAAAAAAATGGGCAGAAAAAAGAAAGAAAAAACGGTTTTTTGAATCAATATCAACAGCGGAAAAGACATCATATATAAAAACGATACAAGGAAACATTGGGAAGAAAAAGTGAATAGTCTGCAACGCATCACTCGTTGCTGATAACTGGCGATATGCCTCAATCTCGTTTCATAAATTGTGAAAGAGTCTTAAAAAATGAGGTTCTGCGGTTCAACGTATCGGTTCTTGTTGTAACTTTATCTTCAATTACTGAAAAAACACTTAAACACACCTAAACAATAGCCATGGATAGAAGACAATTTATGAAATCGTTGGGAGCCGTGGGACTGTTCACCATCGTACCGAGAAAGGTGTTGGGCGGTAATGGGTTTATTGCGCCCAGCGACCAACTGACGAAAGCCATCATCGGCGTAGGTGGTATCGGGCGTTCGTCCACCCATTTCTCCTCGTCGGAGGCTTGCCGCCTGCTGGCAGTATGTGATGTTGACAAGAAGCATTTGGAGAGTGCCGTGGATGGCGCGAAGACCAAACTGAAGGAAAACGTGAAAGCTTACGACGACTGGCGTGAGCTGATTCATCAGTCGGGCGCCGACATTATCCACATCGCCACGCCGCCCCATTGGCACGGTCTTATGGCGGTGGAAGCCGCCAAGGCAGGTAAGGACATCTGGTTGGAGAAGCCTATGACGCGCACCATCGGCGAGGGAAAGGCCGTGAAGGAAGCCGTGCAGCGCTACGGTCGCATCCTGCGACTGAACACATGGTTCCGTTTCACAGATACGTTCTATGGCCTCGGTACCCCCGTGAAGCCGTTGAAGAAACTCATTCAGAGTGGTATGCTCGGCTGGCCGCTGAAGGTTACCGTCTCAGGAGCTACGGGCTTCACGTGGAAATTCTTCTGGGTAGGCAAGGACAACCTCACCCCTCAGACTGTACCCTCAGAGCTGAACTACGATATGTGGCTCGGTCCGGCACCTTTCAAGCCCTATAATGCCCATCGTGTGCATCAGACTTTCCGAGGCTATTGGGACTACGACGGCGGTGGTCTGACCGATATGGGTCAGCACTATCTCGACCCTGTGCAGTATATGCTGGGCAAGGATAAAGAGTTCCCGGTGAAGGTGGAGATTGACGCTCCGCAGCAACACTACGATGCCGTGGGCATCTGGCATAAGATAACATACACCTATGCTGACGGCTGCCAGATTGTGCTCGAGGGTGAAGGCTATGAGAGCAAAGGCAAACTGGCGTATATCGAGGGCCCGAAGGGTAAGGTGTTCAAAGGCTTCGAATGCACCATTCCCGACGTGATGAACAAACTCAACGAACTGCCAGATCCCGAACCACAGCGCACCGACTTCCTCGAGTGTGTGCGAACCCGCCAGAAGTTCGCCCTCAACGAGGACAATGGTCACCACAGCTGCACCCTCGTGAATATGGGTGCCGTGGGTCTGCGCCTCGGACGCCGGGTGCTGAATTTCGACCCGAAGACACAGACATTTATTGGCGATGCTGCCGCCAACGCCCTCATCAACCAGCCCATGCGCGGCGAGTGGCGGTTATAGGAGCTGCATCCCCCAGCCCCCTCGTCTTCTGAGAGGGGAGCGGGGAAGGAATAAGAGATATGAGTGATGAACAAATTTCAAAATGATTGAACAATGACACACATCAAATATATTATTGTATTGCTGGCGTTGCTGATGCCGTTCCAGGTGTCGGCACAGGATAGCCGCAACCGCGAAGTATCGACCATCATCGCCGACGGTTTGGCACAGTTGCCCGCCCAGAACCTCGAGGCACTGGAGCAGGTGATGAACGAGATAGCAGGCACGGGTGCCGAGGGCATACAACAGCTGGCTGCCATGCTGGGACCCTCTGCCGAAGGTAAGAATGCTCCCTTCGAATATGCGATTGACGGTCTGACCAGCTATGTCACGGTGAAAGGTCGTGAGGCACAGTGCGCCGCCGTCAGGAAAGGCTTGGAGGCAGCCATCGCAAAGTGCAAGGATGAAGGTAATGCGGCTTTCCTTCGCTACCAGCTGAGCAAGCTCACTCCAGGCAGTCAGGAGGTACAGCTGGCCCCGGAAGACCTTACCACGATAGCACCGGCCTCGCGTGCCGTCGTAGAGTTCTGCGACAAGGCAGCCACGCTGCCTGTCAAGAAGAAGGCATCCTTGTTGTTGAAGACGCTTCAGAAGAGCAACGACCGCCAGTTGCGCGTCACAGCGCTCGGTCTGGAGGATGCCGCCGTCATCGCACCGCTTGTCTGCAAGGCTTTCCCGAAACTGAAGGCCGACGCCCAGGCCGACGTTCTGCGCTGGTTGGGCAACAACCACGACATCGCCAACATAGGCACCGTGCTTCAGGCTGTCAACTCCGGCAACAACGAGATTGCCACCGCTGCCATTGAGGCAGCGGGAAAGATTGGCGGCAACGATGCCATGGGTGTCCTGATCAACGCCCTCGACGGTAATCATTCCGCTGCAGCCCACGATGCCCTCGCGGCCTTCAACGGCCATATCGGCGATGGCATCCTCGCAGCCCTGAAAGCCAAAGGTGCCGCAGCCTCGCCCGCCCTTGTGGCACTTGCCGGTGAACGGCATCTCACTGCCGCTTACGAACCGCTGACCGCCCTGCTCGGTAACGACCAGTTGCACGCCGCTGCAGCCAAGAGTCTTGCCGCCATCGTAGGGGAGAGTCAGTTTGGCGACCTGCTCTCGCGCTTCCGTCCTTATCCCGACCTCTTCTATGGTCTGCTTGCCCAGCGAGCCAACAAGGATGACCTGCAGCAGATTGTCGGTGCTGCCGCCACCCATGTTGAGGCCCGAAACGCCCTGCTGAAGGTGGCTACATCCGATGCCGTGGCTCCGCTCATGAGTCTGGCAGCCGCTGAGAAAAGCCCCCGGAATGCTGATGTACTGCTCGGTCGTGCCCTCACCCTCATCAAGGGTGCCAACTGGCCTAGCCTGCAAAAGTATCAGTTGCTCAAACAGGCTCTCGAGATGAAGCCTGGCATAACAGTGACCAATAATATTCTCTCGGCGCTCGGAACGCTGAACAACGAGCCTGCCCTGAACCTCGCGGCATCGTTTATGGATAAGAAACAGAACGAACTTGCCGCCGCCTATGCCGTGACCGACCTCATCGATAAGAACAAGCCTTTCCAGCGTGGTGCTCACGTACGCGATATGCTGCTCGCGGCACGCGACGTGTTCAAGGCCCATGCCGCAAATGCCGGTGCCAGCTATGCCGTCGATCAGGTGAATACCATCCTGCCAAAGATTGTCGACGACCCGAATGCCGCTACCGAGAAGATTACCAAGCTCTCGGCTGAGGAGGAGAAGGAAGGTTTCGAACTGCTCTTCGATGGTACGAACCTCGACAATTGGCAGGGCAACAAGACCGACTACGTGCCCATCGACGGTAACATCTACGTCAGTGCCCACTACGGAGCAGAGGGCAATCTCTACACGACGAAGAAATACTCCGACTTTGTTTTCCGCTTTGAGTTCTGTTTCGTGCGTCCGGGAATCAATAATGGTGTAGGCATCCGCACCCGGGAAGGTGTCGATGCCGCCTACGAGGGTATGGAGATTCAGATACTTGACCACGACGATCCTATCTACAAAGGACTGCGCGACTACCAGCAGCACGGCTCTGTGTATGGCATCATCGTGCCTGAGCATGTCACCTTCGGCCCCTTGGGCACATGGAACACCGAGGAGATTCGTGCCGTGGGTGACCACATTACTGTCACCGTGAACGGCAAGGTCATCCTCGACGGCGATATCCGTAAGGCTTGTCAGGGACACAATATGGCCCCCGAGGAGGGCAAGCCCAATCCCTATACCGTCGACCACAAGAGCCATCCCGGCCTCTTCAACAAGGACGGTCTTATCTGTTTCTGCGGTCATGGCGAAGGACTGAAGCTGCGCAACATCCGCGTCCTCGACCTCTCCAATCAGAAGAAAGGCAAGACCAAAGCCCGCCGCAAGTGATTTCATGACACGCGCAAGTGGTTTCTTGCCCGACGAGGGAAACCACTACCTTTTTATAAAAAGAAATTACGGCTCCACCTGTTGGCGGAGCCGTAATTCTATTTTAGAATAATCATCGATGATGCTGGCTGTTGGTCCGTTATCAATACACCACAATCTTGCTGCCCTCTTGCTGCACATGGATTTTCTTCATGCGGTTGAGGGTGTTGATGACGGTCTCGATGCCGCTGGTGCGGTCGGCCACGAAGTGAATCTTATAGTCGAGCAAGGAGGTGTCGCGGAACTCCACCGACAGGTTGAAGTTGCGGCCGATGGCGCGCATGATATCCTGCAGCTTTACATTGTCGAAGTAGAAGAATCCGTCGCGCCACGAGGTGTAGGGCTCGATGTCTACTTGTGCGATGTTCAGTCCGCCCTTGTCGTTGATGGATGCCTGCTCGCCGGGGTTCAGTTTGGCATGATGCTGACGGCTGTTCACCATCACGCTGCCCGTGATCAGTGTCACATTGTCGGCGGCATTGCCATAGGCCCGCACGTTGAATTCGGTGCCGAGCACCATGGTTTGCATGGTGGGTGTGTTCACAATGAACGGGTGGTCGCTGTCGGCAGCCACCTTGAAATAAGCCTCACCCTCCAGCTGCACAGCCCTTTCGTCGCCAGCGAAGCGGGTGGGGAAGACCAGACGGCTGTCGGCATAGAGGTAGACACGGCTGCCGTCGGGCAGGTTGACGGTATAACTGCCGCCTTTAGGCACGTCGACGGTGAGCACATCCTCAATCTCCATATCCTCGATGGCGGGGGTGTATTCCTGCTGTTTTTCGGTAATGGTCTGTGCCACCTTGCCGGTGCGCTTGCTGGTGATGGTGATGGGCGACAGTTCGGCGTCGGCCTCATAGACCATCAGGGGCTGTTCGTCGTCGATGATTTGTTCTTTCTGCAGGAAGATAAAGCCGATGAATACGGCGGCAGCAGCGGCTGCGATGCCCCACCAGATGCTCATCTTGTGCTTGCGGCGCGGCTGGTGGCGCTGCTCAAAAGCCTTGTATTCCTTGTCGACATCGATGGCGGAAGCCTGCTTCTGCGCCATCATCTTCACCGAGTGAAGGTCGCGGCAGTCTTGCAGCAGCTCCTTGTCGGCGTCCAGCTCGGCCAGCTGTTCGTCGGTAATATCAGCAGCATTCTCGACGATGTCGAGCGCTCTCTGCATTTGTTCATCTATCTTGTCAAAATCCTCCATATGTTTTCCTTTTTTAGTGTCCTTTTATTAGTAATACAACTAAGTTGGGAAAAGGTTTCTGCTTTTACACATTTTTAACAATATACTCCTTGATTTGTGCTACGCCGCGGCTGATGATTTTCTTGACGTAGCTCATGGTGAGGTTCATTTCCTCGGCAATCTCACGGTATTTCTTGCCATTGGCATAGAGCTTGATGGCTACGTCGGTGGGAGGTTTCAGCTCGCTGATGGCGCGTTCGACCAATCGGTCGCGCTCGGTCTGTTCTATCAGGTCGTCGGGCTTGGTGTAGGTAGCAGTGATTTTCTCGCAGTAGCTGATGTATTGCTGTCTGACCTGCTGGTGGCGCAGGTAGTTGATACATCGGTTGCGCACCGTGGTGTAGAGATAGGCCCTGACGGTTTGTTCTTTGACATGCTCCATTTTGCTCCACACCTCTTCGAAGGCATCGCTCACGATGTCGTGGCATTCCTCTTCGCTGCTGACCATTTGCCGGGCGAAAAGGAACAATGGCTCATAGTGCTGTTTGAACAAATGCTGAAAGAACAGGTCTTTCTCCATTCTCCTATATAATATATTAAGGTGTGCTAGTTCTGTTAAAATTGCCTTTGCAAAAATAGTAAAAAAGTTGTATTTAATCATGAGTTTACTGAAAAATCATGTCAAAAAACGTCTTTTTTGCAGAAAAAAGAAAAAAATGGGCCTCATGTAGTAACATTTTTTAAAGTTAGGTGTATCATAATTATAGAGATCAATCAATATTAACCAAACAAATACCGTATGAGAAAGACCCGACTATTCATCTTTCTGATGGTTTGTCTGATGGCCTTGCCTGCCTTGGCCCAGACAAGCAAAGTGACGATGACTTTCAAGAACGAGAGTCTGCCGTCTGTTTTCAAGCGGCTGGAAAAGGCCACTGACTACAAGTTCCTGTTCGCCTACGAAGACGTGGGCAAGTTTACCGTTAACGGCGAAGTGAAGAACGCCACCATTCAGCAGGCCATGGACTATGTGCTGCGCGGCAAGCCCCTCTCTTATACCATTGAGGGAAAGATCGTGAACGTACAGTCTGCCAACGAAAAGAAGAGCGGTCGCATGCGTACCATAAAAGGATACGTGCGCGATGAGGCCGGCGAGCCGCTGATGGGTGTTCCCGTGTGCATCGGCGAGACCCGCGTGTGCACCGTGACCGATGCCGACGGCTTTTACACCTTCAAGATTCCTGTAGAGCGCACCGTGCTGAAGTTCTCTTACGTAGGAATGGACAACAAATACGAGGCTGTTTTGCAGGGAACGTCCGACATTGAGCGCAACGTCGTGATGAGCTCGAGCACCCAGCTGAAGGACGTGGTGGTGACCGGTATCTTCAACCGTAAGAAAGAGAGCTTCACCGGTTCGGCAGCCACTTATAATAAGGATGACCTCATCCAGATGGGTTCGAGCAATGTGCTGCAGTCGTTGAAAACCCTCGACCCCGCCTTTGCCATCATCGAGGACACCCAGTTCGGTAGCGACCCCAACCGTCTGCCCAACATGGAGATTCGTGGTAAGTCGTCAATGCTCGGACAACGTGATGAGTTAGCCACCGACCCCAACCAGCCATTATTTATTCTCGACGGTTTCGAAAGCACGCTCCAGGCCATCAACGACCTGGACATCAACCGTATTGAGAGCATCACCATCCTGAAAGATGCCGCCTCTACCGCCATCTATGGTTCGAAGGCTGCCAACGGTGTTGTGGTTGTAGAGACCGTGAAGCCTAAGGCCGGACAGTTGCAGGTGAGCTATACCGGAAACTTCAATATGACCGTTCCCGACCTTTCTTCATACAATATGATGGACGCAAGCGAGAAAACCGAATTCGAGCGTCTTGCCGGAAGATACGATGCCAGTATTGTAGAGACACCTAATCTCACCCAGACTGATATCGCCCTGACGGAGCAATATTATGCCCGTCTGCGCTCTATCGCACAGGGTGTGAACACCGACTGGCTGGCACAGCCCATTCGTGTGGGTGTGAACCAGAAGCACTCACTCTATGTGCAAGGCGGTAGCGAGACCTTTATGTTCGGCATTGGCGGTATGTATAATGGTAACACCGGTGTCATGAAAGGTTCCGACCGTGAGGTGTTCGGTGGCAACATCGACCTGATCTATCGTGTAAAGAAATTCCAGTTCTCTAACAAGTTCTCGGTGAATAATGCCGACTACAACAATGCCCTGGTAGGTTTCTCAGAGTATGTCAGTGCCAATCCTTATTATCGCATTTATGACAGCGATGGCAGATTGGTGCAATGGCTTGAGAATAACGATCAGGTACAGATGGCCAATCCGCTGTGGAATGCCACTATCAACAGCCGCAACCATGGCAGCTCGCTCACGCTTACCAACCAATTCCAGGCCGAGTGGACACCCAATGAGATGTGGAAAGGCCGTGCCCGTTTTGGTGTTACGCATACTGCCGATGGCACAGATGTCTTCACTTCGCCCGAGAACACCAATCAGGTGATGACCAAAGCCAGCGGTCTTCGTGGTGAATACACCAAGACAAACACAAACTCTCTGCAATACGAAGGCGATGTGAGCCTTACTTTTGCCAAGTTGCTGGCAGAGTCACATCGCATCAATGCCGTGATAGGTGGCGACGTCTATCATGTTAAATCTACCTCCGAAGGCTATACAGCCGAGGGTTTCCCCGTTGGTGATTTCGATAAGCCCTCTTATGCTGCTGGTTATAAGCAAGATGGTGTACCTTATTATTTAGAGAGCATCTCGCGCTCGCTGAATGGATATTTGAACCTGGGCTACGCTTTCAAGGACCGCTATCTGTTGGACTTCTCGCTGCGCGAGAATGGTGCCAGCGTGTTTGGAAGCACCTCCAAGTGGAACACCACCTGGTCGGTAGGTCTGGGTTGGAACATCCACATGGAGCCGTTCATCCAGAACAATGCCAAATGGATTAACTACTTCAAGCTGCGTGGCTCATGGGGTAACCCTGGTAACCAGAGCTTCGATTCAGGCCGCACACTCATCACTTATGCCCTGCAGGCCGGTCAGCTGAATTATTTCGGCCTTGGTGCCATGCCCAGCCAGATTGGTAATCCCAACCTGAAATGGCAGATCACACAGGATAAGAACGTGGGTCTTGACCTGACATTGTTCGACAATCGTTTCTCACTCACCGTTGACTACTATCACAAGAAGACCGACCCGTTGCTCATCGGTATCACCATGCCGTTGTCTTCGGGTACAACCAGTTATTTCTCGAATGCAGGTAATCAGGTGTCGCAGGGTCTGACCTTCACCGCCCAGTACTATATTCTCAGGAACCTCGAGAAGCGTCAGATATGGAGCATCCGTGCCACAGGCCGCACTCAGAAGAACAAGATTGACGGCATTGGCAACAAGCTCGACTCGTTCAACAACAGCGGACGTGGCAGCAGTACCACACGCTATTTCGACGGAGCCGACCCCGATGACATCTGGGTGGTGAAGTCGGCAGGCATCGACCCCTCTACGGGTAAGGAAATATTCTACGACCTGGAAGGCAATATGCTCTACGACTACAGCTATGACAATGAGCAGGTGTGCGGTAACACCCGTCCCGACCTGGAGGGTGTGCTCGGCACATCGTTCACATGGGGTGGCTTCACAGCCAGTGTGAATTTCCGTTATCAGCTGGGAGCCGACGTCTTCAACACCGCTCTTTGGAATAAGGTTGAGAATATTGACTATTACTACAACCAAGACCGCCGCGCCTTGTATGAGCGCTGGCACAAGGCTGGCGACGTTGCTTCATTCAAGGATGTACGCGACTACAACCCGTCGCCCATGACCTCTCGATTCATCCAGAACGAAAAGACGCTCACTCTGGAGTCTGTCCACCTGGAGTATCAGTTCTTCAGCAACAGCTGGATCAAGCATCTCGGACTGGGCAGCCTGCGCATCTTTGCTGATGCCCGTGACCTGTTCCGCCTGTCTACCATCCGTGCAGAGCGTGGTACCAGCTATCCCTACGCCCGCACCATTGAGGCCGGTGTTTCGCTGAACTTCTAATTGATAACTAATAAAAGAAGAAACAATGATGAAAAGAAACATGATATATAAGGTATTAGGCGGAGCATTCTCTAGCCTCTTGCTTCTTGGTTCCAGTTTCCTGACAGCTTGCAGCGATTATCTTGACGTGGCACCGAGCGATCAGCAGACCGCCGATCAGCTGTTTGCCACTCCTACGGGATTTTATGTTGCCGCCAATGGCATTTACGATAAGCTGTCGGGCGATGACCTCTATGGAAAATACATGACGTGGGGTGGAGTTGACCTTATGTCGCAGAGCTACAATACGGCCAATCTGAGTCTTCTGTACTCAGAGCTGGGTAACAATGCTTATACGGGCACTTATGCGGCACCCGTGTTGTCGGCAACATGGGGAACAGCCTATGAGTCCATACTTGCAGCCAATTTGCTTATCGAGCGCATCGACCAGCAGAGCGGCATTTTGTCGAAACAAGAAGCCGACTGTCTGAAAGGCGAGATGCTCGCCGTGCGTGCATTCCTGCATCTCGACATGTTGCGACTCTTTGGACCTTCACCCGTGTTTGGGTTAGACCAAAAGGCCATTCCTTACAATGAGTCGACTAATATCACCACGCTCGACCTGCTCAGTATCGCTGAAGTGGGCGAGAAAGTAATCAGAGACCTGAACGAGGCAGAAGAGTTGCTCAAGAGCGATCCTATTATCGAGAACGGACCGATGATGAGCGAGCCTGCCATAGGTGAGAGCGTGCAAAACCGCTACCGCCAGTATCGTCTGAACTATTATGCCGTGATAGCCCTGAAGGCACGTGCCTACCTGTGGGTTGGCAACAAGGAGAAAGCCCTTGCTGAGGCCAAGCGTCTTATCGGTGACAGCAAGGTGCAGACCATGTTCCCGCCTGTTGATCCTAACCAGTTGCTTGCCAATAGCTATAATCCCGACCGTGTGTTCTCAAGCGAGGTGTTCTTTGGCGTTTACGACAAAGACCGCGATCAGGTTTACGACCGTTTCTTTGCTTCTTCGGCACCTGCCACACAGCGTCTGCAACCCTATGCCGGATACATTGGCGGCTCTTACGGTCTGTTTGGCCATTTGCTGCTGGGCGTAGAAACCAACGACTATCGTTACCAGTCGCAGTGGGAGCTGGCGTCAGGTCTTGGAGCCACCGGTCACTCGTTCATCAAGTATAAGGCCATCAACAAGCCCGACCAGCAAGACGAGAACTCTGAGTACTATTACGCCAAGATGATTCCGCTGGTGACCATGCAGGAGATGTACTATATTGCCTGCGAGTGCGAAGAAAATCCTGTTGACAAGGCAGGATGGTACAACAAAGCCCGCGTTCGCCGAGGCTGCATAGACCTCGAAATGATGGGATTCTTGCCCACACTTGCCGCCTACTGGGCACAAGGCTATGGCAACATATTCCTCTCTAACGAGTATCGCCGTGAGTTCTATGGTACAGGCCAGTGGTTCTTTATGGCCAAACGAGTGGAGATACTGGGTGCACTGGGTATGCCAGGAGTAGGCATGAGCTACTATTTCGACTGTGGTCTAGGCCAGAGCATTGTGCAATTTGATGTCCGTCCGCCGCTTCCGGCAGGGGAAATGCGATAGTTTACACACATATCATCTCAACTTAAAATATGTACTTATGAAAAAATTATTATATATAGTATTGGCTGCGCCGCTGTTTTTCGTGGCGTGCAACCAAGACGAGATAGCCACGTTTGACAGCGATAAGGACGGCATCTACTTCCAGACTGGCGGTCAGACACGCTTTTTCATCAACATTGACCAGTATAGGGATTCAGTGAGATTTACTTTCAGTACGTCGGATGTGTCGATGACCGACACCGTGTTGAGCGCACGTTTGCGCACAATGGGCAAGGTGCGCGACTACGACCGCAAGGTGCGCGTGGTGGTCGATGCAGAAGGAACCACCGCCATCGAGGGCACTCATTTCCGCATTGACTACGACAAGATTTTCATTCCCGCAGGAGAGTCTGAAGTCCAGGTGCCGGTGACCTTCCTCCGTACTCCCGACTTGCGCACCAACGAGTATCGTCTGATGCTCAGAGTCGAGGCTAATGAGAACTTCACAGTTCCGTTCAAGTGGCAGAAAAACACCAACGTTTATTATGCCGCTGGCGACACCATCATGGCCGACCGTTTCTTGTTCGTGTTCAATGAGTTCTATAAGGAGCCGGAGATATGGTCAATGTTCGGCGAGAATCCATGGGGAGCATGGTCGGTAGCCAAGCAGAGAGTGATGTCCGATCTGTTCGGCCTTACACCTTTCGACTGGAGTCTTGAGGGATGGTCGAGTGGAAACGGCAAACTGCTTCCTGCCCGCTATCCCTACTTTGCGGTGAAACTGCGCAACTATCTGCAGGCGATGGCCGACGCCGGAACGCCTGTCCGCGAGGAAGACGGCTCGTTCATGCAGCTGGGCAGCGGATATGAGGTTGACTACTCTAACTGCTTGTGATAATGATAGATAATTAAAACATGAACCATCAACACACATACTATATGAAACAATATATGTTCAATAAGGCCGGCAAGGCATGCGTACTGTTTGCCAGCCTCATGCTTCTTACTTCTTGTTTCTTGTCGTCATGCATTAACGATGATGGCAGTTACGACTACGTTGAGCTTGCCGACATCACCATCGAGGGCATTCCTGAGGTTACAGAGGTCATTGCCTATCTGGACCATATCAAGATGTCGCCACGCTTCATCTCCTCTACTGAAGGAGAAATCAAGCCGGGTGACCCCAACTATACCGTACTCTACAGATTCGGTCATAAGGGAATGGGCTCCATGGGCTATGACGCCGAGAAGCAGCAGGTGCTTACCTGGAAAGAGTTTATTCCCAAATCGGGATTCGAGATTGACGAGCCGTCGGAGTATTCCACCGGTGCCTACCAGTTGTGGGTGACGATTACCGACAACCGCAACGGCGCTGTCACCTCCAAGCAGTACGACATCAACATCAGCTCTGCCACCTATGAGGGCTGGATAGTGCTCTGCAACGAGGGGGCTGAGGAGCGTGCACGCATCGACATGATTTCCAAACTGCCGGGTAACCGCATTGAGGCTGTCCATGACATCTGTTCTGGAATTCCCTCTCTGCATCATGCCACCTGCTTTATTATCTGGACACAGGATGCCAGTCCTGGCGACCAGGCCTATCTCTTTACTCGTGAGGGATCTATCGAAATCAATCCTCAAACCATTGAGGCTTATCCCGACCGTGACTTCAATCTGGTGCAGTTTGTTTTTGATCCGGGAGAAACAATTATCAAGAAAGACAATTTTGCCGGACCCTATTACTCCTGGACCACCCGCTATCACTTCTGTTTTGGCGAGAACGGCAATGCCTACGCATTTAAGGCAGGCACCTACGGAGCAGCTTTCTCACTGCCCATCAATACGCTTCAGGAAGGACAGGACGCTCAGTTCAAGGTGGCTCCCTATTGCGGCTACAGCTGGGTAAGACCTTGGTCAAGGGAATATGGCGAGTATGCCTTGTTCTACGATACCACCAACCGCCGTTTCCTTCTCTACGACGGCACGCTCGACCGTTTGCAGCTGAACGCCATTCCCGAGCCGGGCAGCGACGAGGTGAAGCTATTCTCATATACCACAGGCAAGGACTTTGTCTATATGCAATCCACACGTCGCTCCAATGGATTGGTCTATACCATTCTGCAAGACCCCTCAACAGGCAAGCGCTCTATCTACGGCATCAACCTCGGCGGATCGCACTATGCCCAGGAATTGTATATACCTGACGTGAATGCACCAGGCTTCGAGCAGGCCACGCAGTTTGCTTTCGATACCCGTTTCCCGATTCTTTTCTATAGTGTTGGCAGCAAGCTCTACTGCTACAATATGGCCACTCAGATGACGTCGGAGATTAATACCGGGCTGAAAGCCGATGAGGAAATCACCAAGCTGAAGTTCAACCTCTATCTCATTCCTGACTACAACAATCTGGCCAACCAGAGCGAGGAGTTCATGAACCAGCAGTACCGCCTCATCGTCTGCTCTTGCGACGGCAATACCACCAGCGGAGGCAAGGTGACATTCTTCGATGTTGACGGCGTGAACAGCACTGCCACACCAGCAGAGCACTATGAAGGTTTCGGAAAGATTGCCGATATCATTTATCGTGAGCGCTCTATTTAAAGGTAAAAAAACAGAAACAAAAAATGAGAAAACTATTGATGATAGCTGCCATGGCACTCCTCACAGAGGGTGCCATGGCTCAGCGCCAACAGCACGAGCTGTCGGCAGCTGACAAGATTATGATGGATCAGAAGAATGCTTTCCTCGCCGGTATGGGCGATGTGAAGGAGAAGATGGAGCAATATAATAAGCTTTATTACCAGACGAGCAACCGCGACTCTGTGTCTCGGCTGATGGAACCCTATCGAAAGATTTATCTGGAGCGCATGACGGACTATGTGAAGAAATATCCTTCTACGGCGCTGGCAGCCAACTTCCTGTGTATGAACACAGGAAGGATGACGCTTGAGCAGCTGAAAGAGGCATACAACAAGCTGGATGAGACGGCCAGGCAGACCTCTGCCGGCAAGGAGATTGCTGCCGAGATTGCCACGCTCGACCGTGTGGCTCCCGGCAATCCCGCTCCCGAGATTGCCAAGAACGACCTCGTGACGGGCAAGCCTTTCGCCCTCTCTTCGCTGAAAGGCAAGGTGGTGCTGCTCGACTTCTGGGCCTCTTGGTGTGTGCCCTGCCGCAAGAGCAACCCGCACGTGAAGGCTCTCTACGAGAAATATCGCAAGAAGGGCTTCGACGTGGTGTATGTGGCCGACAACGACAGTCGTCCTGAGGATGCTTTGAAAGCCATCGATCAGGATGGTATCAGGAAGTACCATCACGTGTTGCGTGGCTTGAAAACCTTAAAGGATGCCAATGGCAAGATGACTGGCTACGACAAGAGCGAGGATGTGAGTGAGCAATATGCTATCCACTTCCTGCCCACCAAGTACCTCATCGATCGTGAGGGAAAGATCATCGGCAAGGTGAACGACGAGGAGCTTGACGCCAAACTGAAAGAGATCTTCGGATTTTAAAAATTCGGAGTGTCTTTTGGTAAAGAAGAAATCGGGAATGCCGACTGGCATTCCCGATTTTTCTTTATTTGATGGCAATCTTAGCTCTTCAGCTTATCTGTTGTCCGAGATGAGGTTCTCGCCGGTCATGTCGGCGGGCTGCTCCAGACCCATGATGTGCAGGATAGAGGGAGCCACGTCGGCCAGGCGGCCGTCCTTCACAGTGGCCGAGTTGTTGTCGGTGACATAGATGAAGGGCACTGGGTTGAGCGAGTGGGCCGTGTTAGGTGTGCCGTCGGGGTTGATGGCATTGTCGGCATTACCGTGGTCGGCAATGATAATGGCCTCATAATCGTTCTTCTTGGCAGTCTCGATGACCTCGCGCACGCAGTTGTCGACGGCCCATACGGCCTTGGCAATGGCATTGTAGACACCCGTATGGCCCACCATGTCGCCGTTGGCGAAGTTCACCACGATGAAGTCGTA
>ODAI010211183.1_pt1 | contig 30054 bp, 25 predicted proteins | sample 1539321 | NCBI WGS metagenome assembly ODAI01 (sample SAMN02144231, study PRJEB22623) | gut metagenome | biome: sheep rumen | host: Ovis aries | place: New Zealand
ACATTCGGCTCGATCGTGCAGAAGGGGTAGTTGGCCGACTGGGCGCCGGCGTTCGTAATGGCGTTAAAGAGCGTGGATTTGCCGACGTTCGGCAGTCCCACAATTCCGATTTGCATATCTTTACTCCTCTTTCAAGCAGATTGATTGTGTCATTATATCACGGGTGATTTGGTTTCTCAATACAGTTTTTCGCAAATCCCCTCAACAGCTTTACAAATGCGGCGTTTCAAATTATAATAAGTGCATGATATCAAGCAAAGGTGGTTTCTGCCATGAAACATACTGTATTCCCGCGCGTGCTGGCGCTGCTGCTTGTCTGCTGCCTGCTCTCGGCCTGCGCGGCCGGGTCGCTGCTGCCCGGCGTCAAAGAGAGCGCCGCCGAGCAAGCGCCGTCCGCCGCCGCGGACGAACCCTGGACGCTCAAAGAGCGGCCGCAGATCGTAAACACGGCGCTGTTGCGCTACACGACAGGCGATCAGCCTTCCGTCCCGGCCTATACGGTCTCCGCCGACGGCAGCGACATTATCAACTGGAACCGGGCCTATCTGAGCGATGAGGCGAAAAGCGCCCTCCTGGGCAACCTGTTTGTCGTGACGGACGGCCACAACCGCGAGTTCTTCGAGATCTATGAGCAAAACCGCTACAACCAACAGCCGAACTTCGTGACTGTGGATTCGATGATGCACACCTACCACCTGTACTTCAGCTACCTGATGAAGACCACCGAGCGCGAGCATCTGGCCGCCAAGCTGACGGAGCTGGCCAAGACTATGCTCGAGAATACGCAGGCGCAGTGCTATACGCTCAACGGTACCGACTGGTCGAAGGCCGCGCAGCGCAATCTCGCCTTCTTCGCCGTGGGCGTCAAGCTGCTCGACCCGCTCGCCACCGTTCCTGCCTCGATCAGCGAGACCGTCACCTTTGAGGTCGACCATATCAACGACGCCGCCGGGATCGACGTCAGCGCGCTGACCGGCGCCTACGAGGACTACAGTCAGTACAAGGTGCGCGGCTATTATGCCGACAGCAGCGAGCTGCAGGCCTATTTCAAGGCCATGATGTGGTTCGGACGCATGAATTTTGCCCAGGAAAACGAGTCGCTGGACCGCTCGGCACTGCTGATGACGCTGGCCGTCGGCGGCACCGCCGAGGAGCTGTGGAGCGAAATCTACAGCGTGACAGCCTTCTTCGCCGGAGCCAGCGACGACTACAGTTATTATGAATACCGGCAGCTGATCGAGCGCGCCTACGGAAAGCTGCCGACGATGGGCGAGCTGATGGGCAATCAGGAGGCATGGCAGACCTTCCACCGTCTGACCGCCGCCCTGCCCGCCCCGAAGATCAACTCGGTGCCTGCCGACGACGCTGCGGGCGATGCGAACAGCCAGAACAAGGGCTTTCGCTTCATGGGCCAGCGCTTCACGCTGGACGCGGCGATCTTCGACCGGCTGACCTATGACGACATCGGCGAGGACGCCGCCGGGAACCGCCGCATGCTGCCGATGGCGCTGGACGTGCCCGCGGCGCTGGGCTCGGATCTTGCGCTGAGCATTTTAGAGAGCCAGGGAGCTGCGGACTTTGCCGGCTACAGTGAGGCCATGCAGAAGCTGCGCCGCGACAATACGCTCTCAGACGATCCGGGCTGGAGCAATTCGCTCTATGCCGGGTGGCTGAACACCCTGCAGCCGCTGCTGACCGTGAAGGGCGCGGGCTACCCGAGCTTCATGCAGGGGCAGCTCTGGGCCACGCGCAGTCTTGAGAGCTACTGCGGCAGCTTCACCGAGCTCAAGCACGACACGGTGCTGTACGCCAAGCAGATCATGGCCGAAATGGGGGGCGGCGATCTTCCCAATGTTGACGATCGCGGCTATGTGGAGCCGGAGGTCGCCGTATACGCGAGTTTATCGGCGCTGGTGGAGCAGACAGCCCAGGGGCTCGGCGGTTTTGGGCTGCTCTCGACCGCCGATGCCCTCAACCTCAGCCGCCTCAAGGATCTGGCCGACCGGCTGCGGGTGATATCGGAGAAGGAGCTGCGAAACGAGCTGCCGACCGAGGAGGAATTTGAGCTGATCCGCAGCTACGGCGGCACGCTCGAGCACTTCTGGGAGGACACCGTGCGCAGCGCCAACAATCCCGAGGGCTTCCTCGACGCGGCCATGTTCCCCGCGGCGATCGTCACCGACGTCGCGACCGACCCGAACGGCAGCGTACTGGAGCTCGGCACCGGCAATCCCTCGGTGATCTATGTGATCGTGCCGGTGGACGGCGTACTGCGCGTGTGCAGCGGTACGGTGTTCAGCTTCTATGAGTTCACCCAGCCGCTCGCGGAGCGTCTGACCGACACCGAGTGGCGGCAGGCCATGGGCATCGAGCTGACGAACGCGGGCCGCTACGTCGAAACGCCGCCGCTCTCGCAGCCCAGCTGGACAGTGAGCTATCGCAAGTAATGAAAAAACAAAGACTTCTGATCGGCACAGCGGCGGTATTCGCCGCTGTTGCCGTTTGTCTGTGGCTTCTCTGGCGCGCCGGGGACCTTCTGCCGCGCTGGGCCGTCCTTCAAGACAGGGAGAGCGAGCAGTTTACGCTGCATGGCGGTGTGCTGACGCTGCGCGGCTTTGCCGACTGGTCGCCGGGCGAAACCGTCCGCGTGCAGGACGCGCTGATCGGCGACATCGACGGCGACGGCGCGGACGAGCTGGTGCTGCTGTGCTGGCGCATTGGCAGCTATGGCGCGCACCGCCCCTTCTGGGTAAAGGCGAACGACCGCCGCTGGGGACAGCACATCTTTATCTACGACCTGGAGCCGGACGGCCCGCGCCCGATCTGGATGTCCTCGGCCCTCGGCTTTCCCATCGCCTCGTGGAAGCTGGAGCGCGGACGCTATCTTTCGCTGCTCTCCCCCGACGGGGCGGAAAGTCTGTGGGGCTGGCTGGGCTGGGGGCTTGAGAAGCTGGACCGGCTGCCGTGCAGGGACGGTGAGGCGGAGCTTGTCGCCGTCGGGGATCTGCTGTGTCACAACGCGATCCTGGACCAGGGGCGGCGCGAGGGCGGCTTTGATTTTCTGTTTGCCCATGTACTGCCGCTGCTCGAGAGCGCGGATCTGGCCGTACTCAACCAGGAGAGCGTGCTTGTCTCCGACCCCGGTCGCATCAGTGCTGCTCCCCCGTTCGGCGCCCCGCTCGCGCTCGGGCAGGCCGTCGCGGACGCCGGTTTTCACGCGGTGACGCTCGCGAACAACCACGCGCTCGACCAGGGATCGGCCGGATTGACGGACACACAGTCCTTTTATGAGAACGCCGGTGTGGCCGTGCTCGGCGTCGGCGGTGCCTGTACGGTCATAGAAAAAAACAGCGTCCGTCTGGCGCTGCTGAACTACAGTTATGGTACGAACGGCCGTCCCCTGCCGGAGGGCGGGGCCGTCAGCCTTCTGGACGATGAGGCGCGCATCCGCGGTGAGCTGCGCGCGGCCCGCGCGAGTGCCGACGCCGTGGTCGTTTTTGTCCACTGGGGCACCGAGTACGCCGCCGCGCCGGAGGACGGGCAGCGGCGCTGGGCGCAGCTCTTCGCCGACGAGGGGGCAGATCTTGTGATCGGCACGCACCCGCATGTGCTGCAGGGCGTCGAACGACTTACCGGGGCATCCGGGCATGAAACGCCGGTGTTCTGGTCCCTCGGCAATTTTGTATCAAACCAGCAAAGCGCAGAAACGAATCTCGGCGGTCTCGCGCGCGTGCGCTTTTTCAAGGATGATAATGGCTGCCATATCGTGGACTACGCGCTGGAGGGGCTTGTCACACACCAGGAGCGCGGCCTCACGACCGTGTACCCGCTCGCGGAATACACCGACACGCTGGCCGAAAGGCACAGTCTGGGGCTGACAAGGGATGATCTGGAAAACCTGTATGACAAAAGGATACATGGATAAAAAGCTTCTGCCCATGCTGACGGGCAGAAGCTTTTTCGTTCACTCAGATTTTTTATCCTGTTCTTCTTCAGACACGGCCGGTTCGGTGGTCGCATCCGCTTCGGCAGGGGCTTCGGGTGCGGCGGGCGTTCCCGTCTCATCCGTGCTGGCGGCCTCGCCCTCCGGCGCGTCCTCGGCATAGCCGTCGGTCATCGAGATGTGGCGGGCCGGGCGCTCGATCGAGTCGTCGTCGCGGGCCTTTTTCGCGTCGGCCTTGTTTTCGGGCATGAACTCGCCGTGCTCGAAGTAGTAGTTGAACTGCTCGCCCTCCATGGTCTCGTGGATCAGGAGATATTCGGCCAGGTCGATCAGCTGCTGGCGGTGCTCCTCGAGGATCTGCTCGCAGTCGGAGGCCGCGCGGTCAAAGAGCTTGCGGACCTCCTCGTCAATGGCGGCGGCGGTCTCCTCGGAATAGCTCTTCGTGGTGCCGAAGTCGCGGCCGATGAAGATCGAACGGTCGGAGCTGTCATACAGGATGGGGCCGAGCCGGTCGCTCATGCCGTAGCGCATGACCATATCGCGCGCGATGTTCGTGGCCTGCTGGATGTCACCCGAAGCGCCGGTGGAGATATCGTCTAGGAAGTGCTTCTCCGCCATGCGGCCGCCGAGGGCGACGACGATATTCTCGTACATCTCGGCGCGGGAGGTGAAGTTTTCCACATCCTCCTCGGGCCGGAACAGCGTGAAGCCGCCGGCGGCGCCGCGCGGGATGATCGTGATATAGTGCACCGGATCGACGTGCTTGAGATAGTGGCTGACCAGCGCGTGGCCGCTCTCGTGATAGGCGGTGAGACGGCGGGCCTTGTCGCTCATCTTGCGGCTCTTCTTCTCGGGGCCCATCTGAACCTTGAGGATCGCCTCGTCGATATCGTCCTGGTTGATGAAGCGGTGCTTGCGGCGCACGGCCAGCAGCGCGGCCTCGTTCATCAGGTTCTCGAGGTCCGCGCCGGCAAAGCCGGGCGTACCCTTGGCGATCGAATTGAGGTCGACGTCCTCGCCGAGCTGCTTGTCGCGCGCGTGGATCTTCAAAATGGCCTCGCGGCCCCTGATGTCCGGCAGGCCGACATAGACCTGGCGGTCGAAGCGGCCGGGGCGCAGCAGCGCCTGGTCGAGGATATCGGCGCGGTTCGTGGCCGCCATGACGATGACGCCCTCGTTGTTGGAAAAGCCGTCGAGCTCGACGAGCAGCTGGTTGAGCGTCTGCTCGCGCTCGTCGTTGCCGCCGCCGAGACCGCTGCCTCTCTGGCGGCCGACGGCGTCGATCTCGTCGATGAAGATGATGGCCGGGGCCACCTTCTTGGCCTGATCGAACAGATCGCGCACTCGGCCGGCGCCGACGCCGACATAGAGCTCGACAAAGTCAGAGCCGGAGATCGAGAGAAACTGGACGTTCGCCTCGCCGGCCACGGCCTTCGCGAGCAGCGTCTTGCCGGTGCCCGGAGGGCCGACCAGCAGCACGCCCTTGGGGATGCGCGCACCCATGGCCGTGAACGAGGCCGGGTTTTTCAGAAAATCGACGATCTCGGAGAGCTCTTCCTTCTCCTCATCGCAGCCGGCCACGTCGGCAAAGGTCTTCTTGTTCTTCTCGTCGATACCGACGCGGGTGCGGGCCTTCGAGAAGCGGGCCACGCCGCCGGCGCCGCCGCCCTGCTGGCGCATCATGGCATACCAGAGCCACATGGCGCCGCCCACCAGCACCAGGTAGGGCAGGAAGGCGAGCCACCAGGGGGCCACAAAGCCCACCTTGTAGTCATAGCTCTCGAGCACGCCGGAGGCCTTCTGCTCGGCGATCAGCTCGTGGAAGTCCTCATAGAAGACTGAGAAGCTGTACATATTATAGCTCCGGGTGGCCGTCAGCTCCTCGCCGGTGGCGGGGTCGGTCTCGCCGGTGCGGACCTCCATGACGAGCTCGCCGTCCTCGGTGTAGAAGGACTTGACCTTCTCCTCGGTGAAAAGATCGACCAGCTCGGAATAGGTCATCTTTTCGGTGTCGGGCGTGCGGGTCATGACGTAGATTGTCGCGACTAATATCACGATCAGCAGGATATAAAATCCCAGATCGCGGCTGCGGTTGCGGTTTGGTTTCAAGCTGTTGTCACATCCTTTGTGTGGGGATTGCTCACTGGTAGATCTCGGGTTTCAGCACGCCGATGTAGGGCAGGTTGCGGTATCTCTCGTTATAGTCGAGACCGTAGCCCACGACAAAGGCGTCGGGCACCTCGAAGCAGGAATAATCGGCGTAGATATCAGCCTTGCGGCGGGCCGGCTTGTCCATCAGCGTGGCCACGGTGATTGAGGCGGGCTTGCGGACCATCAGGTAGTTTTTCAAGTAGTTGAGCGTGACGCCCGAGTCGAGAATATCCTCGACCAGGATCAGATGGCGTCCCTCGATGTCGCTCTTGAGGTCTTTGAGGATCTTGACGGCGCCGGTGGAGGTCGTACCGGCATAGCTGGACACGGCCATGAAGTCCACCGAGCAGTGGATCGACACATGGCGCATCAGATCGGCCATAAAAATGAAGCAGCCCTTCAACACGCCCACAAAGACGGGGTCCTTGCCGGCGAAGTCCTCAGAGATTTTTTTGCCGACCTCGGCAACGTGGCGCTCGATTTCTTCCTCGGTGATCAGAACTCTCTCGATGTCGTGTTCCATGTTTCTCCCTTCGGCCGGGACTGATGCGTCCCCGCCTTTATATTTTTTCAATAATCTGACTCTCTATGCGCAGACAGCGCGCGCCAAACTTCGGCACGGCCCGCTCGTCCACAGCGAGCCCCCAGACGGCCAGAACACCGGCAGCATCCCGCAGCACGGGCGTGCGTGCGCGCTGCTCGCGGGTATAGCCCGCCTCGGAAAACAGCCTGCGCAGACTTTTGCTTATATTTCGCCGCGCCGGGCGCATCGTATCGCCCGCGCGCCAGGACGAGACAAGGAGATTGCCCTTTATATTGTCACAACTGAGCGTCAAAGTCTTGAACTCGCTGTGAATTTCTGATTCAAATTTCGGTAAAATCGACGTGTTCAGCACAAGACCGCATTCCGGCAGCTCTGTACGGCCGCCGATTATCAGCGTCCGCTCCGGGATCGTCTGTACGGACTCGTCCGTAAAATACAGTCTCCCACGCTCGCGCCGCAGCCGGATGCCCGGCAGATCAAGATAGCCGCGCTCGCTCCCGGTGCAGAAATCGAGTGCCTGCGAGACCTGCTCAAAACTCAGCGTCCGCGGGCAGAGGCGGCGCAGCACGCGCGAGGCCACGGCCCGGTGCAGTGCAAGGAGCGGCGCCGTCGGCAGGCTGCCGCAGCGGTATTGCTCAGTAATAAACTGCTCCGCCAGCGCGCCCAGACAGTCCTCGTCGTCAGCGAGCAGCGCGGCGGTGCGCCCCATGCTCTCATCGAGACGGGGATAGCTCACACGCAGCAGGGGCAGGACCTCCTGCCGCAGACGGTTGCGGGTATAGTCACTGGAGGCGTTGCTGCTGTCCTCCACATGCTCAAGGCCGTTTGCCGCGAGGTAATCAAGGATCTCGCTTCGCTCCGCGTCCAGCAGCGGCCGGACGATCCGGCCTCGCTGCCGCGGGATGCCCCGCAGGCCGGCAGCGCCGCTGCCGCGGCAGAGGTTCATCAGCATCGTCTCGCTCCGGTCCCCGGCGTTGTGCGCCGTGGCGATGCGATCACAGCCAAGCGCATCCGCGCTCTCTTCCAGAAACGCATAGCGCAGCTGGCGCGCGGCCACCTCGATGCCGAGCCCCTGCGCGGCGGCATAAGCGGGCACATCCACGCGCTTCACTGTCAGCGGTACGGCGAGCCTGTCGCAGAGGGCGCGCACAAAGTCCATATCCCGCAGCGATTCCTCGCCGCGCAGTCCGTGCTCGCAGTGGGCGGCAAAGACCGTCAGCTCCCGCTCGCGCGCCGCTTTTGTCAGCAGGTGCAGCAGGCAGACCGAGTCCGCCCCGCCCGAGAGGGCGCAGAGCACGCGGCTGCCCGGAGGCAGCAGCGACCAATCAATATTCATCTTCCCTGTGCCGTTCGACCGAGCCGAAAGAGGTGTACTCCGGCAGCCAGGTCAGCTCGACGGTGCCGGTGGAGCCCTTACGGTTTTTCAGCACAATGGCCTCGGCCAGGTTGGGGTTTTCGCATTCCTTGTTGTAATAGCCGTCGCGATAGAGACCGATGACGACGTCGGCGTCCTGCTCGATGGCGCCGGATTCACGCAGGTCGGAGAGCATCGGGCGCTTGTCGGTGCGACTCTCGTTGGCACGGCTGAGCTGCGAGAGGCAGATCACCGGGACGTTGAGCTCCTTGGCCATGATTTTCAGCATACGGCTGATATCACTGACGGCCTGGGTGCGGCTCTCGTTTGACCAGGTGTGGCCGCTGCCCGCGCTCTGCATCAGCTGCAGATAGTCGATCACGACGAGATCGAGCTTGCGGATGCGGCGGCACTGGGCGTTCATATCGGCCACGGTCAGCATCGGGTTGTCGTCGATGAGGATATCCGTGGCACTCAGCGCCTGGGCGGCCTCGGTCACGCTGCGCCACTGCTGCTCGCTGAGCTGCCCGGTCAGCAGGTTCTGCGAGGCGACCAGCGAGGCGCGCGAGAGAAGGCGCGTCACCAGCTGCTCGCGCGACATCTCCAGCGAGAAGATCGCAACCGTTTTATGCTCGTTCATGGCGACGTGCATCGCCATGTTCAGCGCAATACTCGTCTTGCCCATGCCGGGGCGGGCGGCGATCAGAATGAGCTCGGACTTGTTCAATCCGAGGATCTGGCTGTCCATGTCCGGCAGGCCTGTCGGGATGCCGGGGATCTTGCTGCCGGAGTCGGCCGCGGCGGAGAGATCGTCAAAGACGGTCTGCATGACCTCGGAGATCGGCTTGAGACCGCCGTTTGCGCGGCCCTGGCGCAGCGCGTAGATCTTGCGCTCGGCCGATTCAAGCAGCGTCTCGGCCTCACCCGCGCCCTCGTTGACCATAGAGGCAATCTCGTCGGCGGCGTCGCCCAGACGGCGCAGCAGCGCCTTGTCGCGCACGATGGCCGCGTACTCGAGGACGTTGGCCGCCGTGGGCGTCATGCTCATGACCTGGGCGAGATAATTGTCAAAGCGCTCCTCATAGACCCCGCGGATCTTCATCTGCTCGAGCACGGTCACGGGGTCGATGGTCTGCGCATAGGAGAACATGGCGTAGATGGTCTCGAAAATGTCGCGGTTATCCTTGATATAAAATTCGTCCGCCCTGACCTTTTCCAGCACATCCGGCACGCAGCGCACGTCGATCAGCATAGAGCCGATGACGGCCTGCTCGGCCGTGGCGGAGTACGGCACATGCCGCCCCAACAGTTCTTCCATAGTCTCTCCTACTGCATTTTGCCCTATTCAGGCTGAGATTTTCTTATCCTTCAACGACCAGCACGTTGATATTTCCGCTGACCTCGAAGCCGAGCTTGGCCTTGACCGTAAAGGCGCCGAAGGTCTTGATCGGATCAGCCTGGACGATCTTGTTCTTCTCGATATCCATGTCGAACTGCTCTTTCAGAGCCTTGCTGATCGCCTCGCTCGTGACGGCGCCGAAGAGCTTGCCGCCGGCACCGGCCTTGGCCTTGATGACGACCTGCACGCCCGCGAGCTGTTTGGCATATTCCTCGGCCTTGGCCTTTTCCTTGGCAAGCTGCGCCTGCTTGGCCTTCTCCTTGAGCTTCAGGGCGTTGATGTTGTCGGCCGTGGCCTCGGTCGCCAGGTTGCGCGGCAGCAGATAGTTGCGGGCATAGCCGTCGGAGACGGTTTTCAGCTCGCCCTTTTTGCCCTGTCCTCTTACGTCAACATTGAAAATAACCTGCATAGCAGTTCCTCCTGTCTCCGCCGGAGAGAATCCGGCGTGTATCTTGTATCTGATTGATTAGGGAATCAGCTTTCGTCAGCAAAAGGATAAAGCCGCACCCGTAGGGGCCGTTCACGAACGGCCCGGCGAGATAATCTCTGCCGTTGGCGATAACCCCGGGCGAAAGTGTACCATGTTACTCGTACTGTGCGGGCGATTCGTAAATCGCCCCTACGTTTGTCCGCCCAGCTCTATGCGCACTAATTCAAATAATCGTCGATGACGGCCTTTAATCGTTCGACAATAGCCGGGATATCTTCGTCGGCGAACGCGGCCGCGGCCGCGCTGCGGTTGCCGCCGCCGCCGAGCTTTTCCATCAGGATCTGCATATTCATCTCGCCGATCGAACGGGCCGAGGCAAAGGCTCCGCCCTTGCCGTCCCGGGCGATGACGACCGAGGCATCCACGCCGGAGATATTCAAGAGCTCGTCCGCCGCCTTCGCCGCTACGACGCGGTTGTGCGTCTCGTCGGACGCGGCGATCGCGACGCCGCGGTAGAGCTCGGCGCTCTGCAGGATCTTATACTTGGCGATCGTATCGCCGACGTCGCTCTGCAGCAGGCGCTTGACGTCGGCCGTGTCGGCCCCGAGCCGACGCAGATAGGCCGCCGCGTCGAAGGTGCGCTCGCCGGTGCGGATCGAAAAGCTCTTGGTGTCGAGCACGATGCCGGCGAGGATGGCTTCGGCCTCGACCTTCAGGATGTCGGTCGGCTCGGCCACCTCCTGCAAAAGCTCGGTCATCAGCTCGCAGGCGGAGGAGGCGTAGGGCTCGATAAAGCTCAGCGCCGCGTTCTGGATATAGGTCGCGCCGACGCGGTGGTGGTCGATCACGGCCACGCGGGTGCAGCTCTCCAGCAGGTCGCGGTCCTCGACCCGTTCGGGGCGGTTGATGTCGACCACGACGAGCAGCGTGCGCCCGTCGGCGCGCAGCATGGCCTCCTCTGGCGTGATAAAGGCGTTTTTATACTCCTCGTCCTTTTTCAGCCGTTCGATCAGCTCGGTGGACGCGGTGTGCTCCTCGTCGACGATGATGTTGGCGGGCGTGCCGCACTTGCGCGCCAGGCAGCACACGCCGACAGCGGCGCCGATGCAGTCGAGATCCGAGAAGGTGTGGCCCATGGCATAGACGCGGGACGAATCGCGGATCAGTGAGGAGAGCGTGGTGGCGACGACACGGGATTTGACCTTGGTGCGTTTTTCCACCTCGTTGCCGCGGCCGCCGTAGAATTCGAAGCTGACGCGGTTTTTGACGGCCACCTGGTCGCCGCCGCGCGAGAGAGCGAGTTCGATGGCCATCGTGGCAAACTGCATGGCCTCGCCCATCGTGCTGCCGTCTACGCCGAGACCGATGCTGATCGTGGCGTTGATGCCGTTGGGGCTCGTAATGCCGTGGATATCCTCGAGGATCGGGAACTTGGCGTTCTCGAGTTCTTCAAGATAGCGCTGCTCCATCAGCAGCAGGAAACGGTCGCGATCATAGCGGCGAAGGATGCCGCCACGCTCCTCACACCACTGGCTGAGCCGGTCGGATATCGCGTCGCGGATGTCGTTTTTCACGCGGTCGCTCTGGTTGCGGTAGAGCTCCTCGAGATTGTCGATAACGATGATGCCGGCGATCGGACGGGAATTGAGATACTCGATGCGGGTATCGTCGTACTCGGTGACGTCGACCCAGTAGGTGATGCCCATATAGGCGCTATCCTCGTTCTCATCCTCCGAGCGGATGATGTTGCCGTGGACCTGGTATTTGCGCCCTTTGACCTCGAGCAGGCCGGGGTACATGCTCTTGCCCTCCATCAGCCACTTGCCGCCGAACTGCGGCACCATGTCCGAGATATGGGTGCCGATCCGCGAGATCTCCTGCGTGCCCATCGAAAAAAACATGTCGTTGCCCCAGACCACGCGGGTGTCGTCCAGACGGAAGACCGCGATCGGCAGAGGGAAGTTGATGAGCGTGTTGTTCCTCGCGCTGTCGGTGTCGTAGGTGAGCTCCTCGATAAAAGCCGCAAGCTGCCTGGCGCGCGCCTTTTTGGCAAAATAGCTATAGACCAGAAGCCCCAGCACGACAAGCCCCTCAGCCACAGCGAGATAGATCGGAGTCAGATTGAGCACGCCGATCGCCAGCGTAGCCAGAGCAAACAGCACCAGAAAAAACATATACATGCCGACGGCCGGTTCGGACAAACGCTGTATTTTTTTATTCATGGGGCACCCTCCCTTCCCGTTGGATGAACCCGAATGGAATACAGGTAAACAGTATATCAAATTACAAGCCTTTTTACAATAAAATTATTAATATTTTGTTCCGATCGGCAGATACTAAACCGTGATCACAATTCGCATCGGCAGCAGTTGCCGTGCGAGGAAGGACAAGCTTATGAAAGCGATTCTGATGGCCGGGGGCGAGGGGACGCGGCTGCGCCCGATCACGCACGGGGCGCCGAAGCCGCTGGCGGAGCTGCTGGGCAAGCCCATGATGGGCCATATTCTCGAGCTGCTGCGCCGCCACGGCTTTGACGACGTCTGCGCCACGCTGCGCTATCGGGGCGGCGACATCATCCGTGCCTTCGGCGACGGCAGCGCCTGGGGTGTCCGGCTGCGCTATATGCTCGAAACCGAGCCGCTCGGCACGGCCGGCGGTGTAAAAAACTGCGCGGATTTCATCGACGGCGAGGATGTGCTCATCATCAGCGGCGACGCGGCCTGTGATTTTGACCTTGCGGCCCTGTGGCGCGCGCACCGCGCGAGCGGCGCCGCCGCGACCGTGGCGCTGCGCCGCTCGTCCGAGCCGCTGCGCTACGGGCTGGCCGTGACCGACGAGAGTGGACGCATACGCTCGTTCATCGAAAAGCCCGACTGGCCGCACGTCGTGACCGACTTTGTCAACACCGGCATCTATGTGCTCTCCCCGCGCGCACTCGACGCGATCCCTGCCGGGCGGCCCTACGACTTCGGGCGCGAGCTGTTCCCCGCGCTGCTCGCATCCGGCGAGGTCCTGCACGGCGAGGTGCTTGAGGGCTACTGGCGCGATATCGGCACGCCGCTGAGCTACTACCGCTGCTGTGTGGATGCGCTCGAGGGCCGCCTTCAGCTGACACCGGGCGAGGCCTTCGCAGCGTCACCGGAGACGCCCGGCTGCCCGGAGGACACGGGCCTGCGCTGCGATTGCCGCGACCGGGCGGCGTTGATGGGGACGCTTGCGGAGCTGTTTCTGCCGCTGGGCGCCGATTTCTCTGACGGGATCGGGCTCGAGAGCGCGCGCTTTTCGCTGCACATCCGCCCCTCGGCCGTACGGGACGCCGTCTGCGTGGATGTGCGCTCGCCGGACGCCGAATTTGCGAAAGAACTCAGTTTGTCGGCCAAGGCTGTGATCGACGCCTTAAACATGTAGAATAATTTACCTTTAAGAATTATTAATTTGAAAAATACCCGTGACAGGACTATACTGAACCTGTATTCTTGCAGGTATGCCCTTTTCCGCCCTTTTTCGTAAGGGAGGAGCACAAGAAACAGGAGGTACTGTCATGAGCCGTTTACAGAATATGCCCCTGGCAGGGGCAGTCGTCATCGTCATCATCCTCGCGCTCTTTGTCCTCGCGGTTTTGCTGCTGGTGCACTGCTGCACGCGCTATCGCCGTCTGGCCAGGCGCTCGAGCGGCGAGGACATCGACAACGCGCGCGGCTTTCGTGCGGCGGTGCTGGACGCCTATGAGGACGCCTACCGCAAGTTCGGCCGCGAGGTCAACACCCCCGCGATCATCGAGGAGGTCATCGCCAATCGCCTCTCGGGGCTGATGTTCTGTGAGCGTTTTCTCAATAACGCCGTCAGCCTGTTCGTCACGCTGGGCCTGTTCGGCACCTTTCTGGGCCTGAGCCTTTCGGTCTCGTCCCTGACGGAGCTGCTCGGGACCGGCAATTCCCGCGAGTGGCTGAGCGTGCTCGACAACGTCGGCAGCGGGCTGCTTTCGGCACTCGGCGGCATGGGTGTGGCCTTTTACACCTCGCTGACCGGCGCGTTCTGCTCGATTTTGCTGACGCTGCTGCGCACGATCTTCAGCCCCCAGGCCGAGCGTGAAAAGCTGGAGACACGGCTTGAGCTCTGGCTGGACGAGGAGGTCGCCCCGAATCTCGAGACCGAGTCGATCCGCGACAACTACGACATGGCCCGCCAGGTCGTCAAGGCCATGAACGGCCTTGTCAAGGACATGGGCGCCGCCCTGGCCGACGCGGCCACGGCCTACGCCGACACAACCAGGCGCGCCGCCGCCGCGCTGGACAAGTCCGCCCAGCAGAGCATCCAGACCGCCGCCGCCTACGACGCCGCCATCGGCAAATTCAACGCCGGCGTGCAGGACTTCCAGGAGGTCGACTACAACCTGCGCGGCAGCGTGGAGCGTCTCGACCTGGCTGTGCGAGATCTGACCAATGATCTCAGAAAGCTTGAACGCCGCACGGAGGCGGCGCGGCAATGAGGCGCCGCTCGAATCGCACCGGCGGTCTGACCGAGACCGCCCAGGGCGAACAGGGCTTCTGGCCCTCCTATGCGGATATGATGTCCGCCGTGGCGCTGATTTTGTTTTTCCTGATGCTGCTCAGCTACATACAAAACCTGATCACCGGCAACACACTGAAAGCCACCGAGGACGAACTTTCCTCCACCAAAGTCTCGCTTACCGAGACACAGGACACCTTATTCACCACCCAGGCGACGCTGGATACCACAAAAGAAGATCTCTACGCCACACAGGATCTGCTGGCGGAGACGCAGCAGAGCGTGGAGCAGGCCCAGGCGCAGCTTGCGGCCATCACGGCCGACCTGGATGCGTCGAAGCAGGCGCTGGAGGCACAGAGCCAGCAGCTTCAAGACCAGGACGCGAAGCTTGCCGCCCAGGCGCAGCTGATCGCCGATCAGGAGGCATACGTCCGCGAAGCCGGCCAGGAGCTGAGCGCGATGCGCAGCCAGATGCAGACGATCGCCGTGCTGCGGCTGTCGATCCTCGAAAAGATCCGCGACGCGATGGTCGACGTCATGGGCGACGGAAGCAAGGTGTCGATCGGCGAGAACGGCAGCATCCTTTTAGACGAGAGCATTCTGTTTGACACCGGCTCCTCCGAGATCAAGCCCAATGCCCAGCCGATCCTGCAGCAGCTGATCACGGTTTTCAGCCAGTTCCTTTCGAATGAGGAGAATACCCGCTACGTCGATACGATCGTGATCTCCGGCCACGCCGACAGCACCGGTTCGGACGAGGCCAACCGAAAGCTCTCGACCGAGCGCGCAAACTCGGTGCTCAACGAACTGATGACCCGCTCGGGCGGTGCGCTGAGCCGCTATGCGAGCTACTTCTCCGCCGCGGGCTACGGCGAGAGCCGCCCGGTCGCCACGAACGACACCGCCGAGGGCCGCGCCGCCAACCGCCGCATCGAAATATCGATCATATTGCGCGATGATTCGATCATGGACATCGTCGAGCAGTATCTCGAGATGGAGGTGCCCGGCGTGACCGTCGTCCCGGCCGAGCCGTAACTGATCGGCAGGATACTGTGCTATGCGAACAACATCCGTATGGATTCAAAGCCTGTGTGTACCATGCCATAACCATTGCAGACACTGCCTTTTATCATGGAACGGGCACACCGAAGGCGCCGACTGGGATCACAGCATCAGAATCGCGGAGCGGTTTCTGGAGGAGCTGCGGGTTCAGATGCCGGAGGTCAAAAGCGCTTTCACCTTTGGGTATTCGATGGAGCACCCCGATCTTCCGAACGCTTTTCGTACACTTCGCGCGCTGGGCAGCCCAATGGCGGATTTTCTGCAGTGCGACGGTATGCGTATGCGCGACAACAAAGCGTGCACGGAACTGATGCGCATGCTTCGCGACGAGGGTTTGCGGCAACTGAATTTCACGCTTTACGGACTTGCGGACTATCACGACCGTTTCGCCGGAAGAGCCGGTGATTTTGATTTGATCCTGCGGATGATGAAAGCTGCAAAAGCGTCCGGTATTCCTTTCAGCACCGGCATAACACTGACCGCCGAGAACATACACGAGGTCGATGATCTTGTATGCCTTTTGCAGAAAGCGGGAAGTGAAAAAGTGTTTCTAATGATCCCGCATGAGGAAGGGCGCGGGAAACTGCTCCGGGACGTGCGTCTCAGCAAGCCGGACTTTCTGGAGCTTTCAGCTGAGACGCAAAAGCTGCTGGACAACACCATCTATCGCACCGAGGGAGAATGGCTTCGGGAATCGGAGCCTGTTCACGATACCCGGCGGATGATTCTCATCTCCCTGCGGAAAGACAACATAGATGCGTATGAACGCCGCGGCGCAGTATCCGTTGTCCGCGAAATCGAAGCGCTTGACGAAAGCTACTATTCGTCGTTTCCAAGCTTTCATGAGCTATCTGCGATCTACGGGGACCCATACGGTGACAAACTGTACCGTATCAGGGATCTTTACTATCATTACCGCATACAGTATGCGGAAGATCACGGTATCCGTGTCTACGACGTAACGGATGAGCGGCAGTCCGGAAGCAGGCGGCACTGATTGTGGGACAGGTGGGACTCTCCCCCACCTGCCCCATTTTTATCCGCTGCATTACGTTGGTAAATCAATCAACCAGCAATACTATTATCTAATACCGATTATATATCTTATCGTATATATTAATGCTTACCGGTATATACTAAACTATATTTTTATTGACTTCTACTATCTTTTTGCGTATACTTCATTTAGAAGGTGATGTTTGAATGACAGATTTCCAGAAGTACCTTGATCAAGCGCTAAAAACAGTAGAGATACCTTCCGATACAAACGAGATTACTGTTCCCGAATACGATGTTTTTTCTGAAATAATCGAACAATTAATTGATGCAAGAAGTTCTATTGGCATTACACAAAAAGAATTGGCACAAAAAACCGGTCTTACGCAAGCACTTATCAGCCGCATTGAAAGTGGAAAAAGCCATCCAACTATCGAAACACTGAAACGAATTGCAGATGGTTTAGGCCTAAGACTTGTTGTATCATTGGAAAGATTCGAAGGTGGTGAAGAAGAATGATCAATTCTTTGACTATTCAGGATTTTCGTGGCATTCATGCTCTTTCGATTCCGGCACTGAATCGGATCAATCTTATTGTGGGCGACAATAACTGCGGAAAGACGAGTGTTTTAGAGGCTATCCTTTTACTGAGAAATCCAGGCGATCTTTCGAATCTATTTAGAGTAGCAAAGCTAAGGGATGCCTCTGTTTTTTTCAGTGGCATCACCCTATATGAGAACTTCACATACATGTTTCCGCAGAAAGAAGCGCATCTCTCTATAAGTGTGTCTGCAACCTGTGATGGCTCGCCTGTTGAATGCAGTATTTCGGGTGAGAAAAAGCAAATTCTCTTGGATGCCTCTGAAATGAGAAGGTATTTCTCCCCGCAATATAGTAAAAGCTCCATTTCAAGCAGCGGTGAAATGGAAGCTGAAGCATTTAGTGGGACAATTATTTACACCCAGGATGATAATTTCGGAGAGATCCCTGTCAATTTGAACGCTTACTCAAGGCTTTCGGGGACACCTGTTACAAGAAAAAAAGCTATCAATATCAGTTATGTTTCTCCTTTTGAGCACTTGCACGGCAATATTGTGAACCGCATCATTAAGGAAAGCTCGTATAAAGAAATCTGTATCGCAGCTCTTCAATTATTTGATCCTGACATCATAGATATTTTGCTGCTCAAAAGTTTTGAGGGCAATCGTCCTGTTGAATATCTAAAACACGCCCGTTTGGGCCTTATGCCGATCTCAACATATGGTGACGGCATCAAGAAAGTCCTCGTGCTGGCCAATGCCATTGCCAGTTCTGCAGGCGGTGTATTGCTGATTGACGAAGTTGAGACTGCAATACACAAGAAGTATTACGATGACATCTTTAATTTTCTAGTAAAAGCAAGCAGGGCTTTTCATGTGCAATTGTTCATCACAACACACAGCATCGAAGCGATCGATGGACTCCTTTCCACGCAAAACTATGAAGCTCAGAATGATATGGATGAAATCAATGTTGTGACAATTAAAAAAACAGAGCAACGGAGCTATTCGCGTGTCCTTTCCGGCAGAAATGTCGCTGAAGACCGTGACGCCTTTGGATTTGAGGTGCGCCTGTGAATAGCCTGATTCTTTGTGAAGGTGCAACAGATGCGATCCTGTTAAGCTATTACCTTAAAAAAGTCTCTGCTTGGGCATACACCGCGAAAGCTCCGTCTGGCTTGAACATCAGACGTTCCGGAGGAAATGAAAGTGTCAATTGGTATAAGCGCGGGAATGATTATCTGCTAATCTGTGGCGTCGGCGGTAAAGATAACTTCAAAAGGTTTTTCCATCAAGCACTGGAAGGCCCCATTATTCATGCCGGCGCTTTCGAGAAGATCGCAGTTATTACGGACAGAGATAATAGAGAGACTGCGAGCATTAAGAACTCTATTACCAGTGCATTCAACGGCTTGATTTCCAATCTTGAAGACCGATGCTGGAAGAAAAACAGATTCTCCGACGCCTTTGAAATGGAGATATATCGGGAGTTTCTGCTGCTTATCATTCCCGAGACGCACATGGGCGCTTTGGAAACTGTAATGCTGGACGCTATCTCCGAGGATGAGTACGACAGGAGCATCGTTGACCTCTGCAAACAGTTTGTTGCCGATATGCGTACGAAGGCCGACAAGTACATATCAAACAGCCGACTTCAGTTAAAGGCAGAGCTTGGTGTCACCTGGGCCATACAGTATCCGGAGAAGGTGTTTTCTCTGATCAACGAGGTGATCGAGAGCGTCCCTTGGGAAACCTATGAGACCTTAAGAGAATGCTTCAAGCCCCTGGAGGCAATATAAACCCGTATGGATCAACGCTTGATCCGTTCTCTCCGTCCTGCGCAAATATTATAATCATGCCGAATCGCAAACTATTGTTTTGATTAAGGCACGTAAACCCGTTAATAAATGGAGTCTATTTCTTCAAGCAGAACCAGATGCTCCTCCACCTGAGGAGCTGGCTCTGCTTTTTTACGCCTATACTAACAAAAATATTCCGAAATCCTGTAAGATTCGCTCTCCGATCCCGTGATATAGGGTGAGGCGGAAAGGAAGTGACGCGAATGGAGGACAGTAAAATCATCGGCCTGTTTTTTGAGCGCTCAGAACAGGCCATTGAGGAACTGAACCGTAAACATGGGCCTGCCGTCAAGAGAACGGCAGCCAACAGATAGGGCCGGACGCTGTTTTCGCTCATGATGACCGGCCTCCGGTCGTGAGCCGCGCTTTATGGCAACAATGGATACTGCAGTTTTCGCAGAATGCTCTCAACCTGCTCAATCGCGCGGGAGAGGTTGGCGCGGGCCTCATTGATGCGGCTCAGCATAGCTGCGTCAGCCAGAAAACCATCGAAGGCTAAATCCGCAAAGCCCCAGAAATCCTGTGTGTCCAGATTGATGCTGTTCAGGCTTCCAAGATCGCATAATTCTTCTCTGAAGTGTCGCAGGCTGTTCTTCGCATTGGAAATATACTGCTGCGCTTTACCCATGCGCCTGTGTTTAATAAGCGAAGAAATCAAGCCGCCGCCAAGGATATCATAGATCCCCCAATTTCTGGCACTGTTGAGGCAATTCATAGCCTCCCGTAAATCGGCCAAGGCTTCGTTACCTGCGGCAATTGCTTCCCGCCGTTCTTTCTCATAATCATATGCCATGCTCTGCGCCCCTTTTCAAGACAAATGCTCCGTCCCCTTGTCTTCCCACAGCACAGTCCTCAAATATCCAAGATCGAAAAGTTAAAATGCTCAATATTATTCCTAATGTACTCTGCATTCAATGATTCCAAGTCTTCCTCACATTCATAGAACGCATTGTCACACGCCTCTAGAATACTGGCAACACCTTCGTCTTCGATTTTGTCTAGCAGAGCGCGTCTTTCCTCCCAATCAGTCGGAAGCTTATGTTTAAACGCTCCGACAGCCTTCGCGCAGATTTCAGCGGTTTTTACTGCGCCAATTATAGAGAATGCTTGAACGATTTCGTATGCAAACTGCCCGCTTGAGTTGTCGAAAAATTGGGAAAAGCCGCCGTTGTTCACTTCATTTTCCAATTCCTGTGTAATGAAAATCGTCCTTTCATATGCATTTAGCAAATCGATATTCTGCCCATAATCGCATATATTGCATAAACCAAGATAAATGTCGTTAACGCTCTCGCCGTTAATCGTCTTATCCATTGTGACTCTCCCTTTCTATGCGTTTCCAAGACTAGGAGACGGTTCTTCTGTCTTTTCCACGAAGACGAAAGCTCCGTCCTTTTGTCTTACGTCCCCCTCGTCTTGAAAGACATTCTATGGTTTTTCTGCAGGAGCAGAAAAACGAATAAGCTTCAATCGTTCTGTCAGAATGCTAATTTCAACGAGCAGGATAACGAGTATTATCATTATTTCAGAAAAAGAAAAATGATATGGTTTGTAATAGTATATATATTTTGAAAGGGTTATGTATAATACAAACCCACATGGGGCAATCATCAGCGGTAAATCAAACCAATGAATCCATTTACATTGACCATAAGATAAACGTTTACAAAGATAATAATCCGCACATAGAAGAATTATTGCGGTGATAAAGGTGATTGCTTTTTGAGCAATGGAGATTTCATTATAAAAAATATAGTTTACTATTGCAGAGACATGGATAAAAAAACTACATACCAAATGGGATAGCAGAATAATTATTTTTTCCATCTCAAGCTTCCTCAATAAACTGCACCCGCTTCTTTTTGCATAAAAACGGAAGACAAGGGGACGGTTAATGCGAAAAAAGAAGGGCTACGCCCCCTGAAAAAGAGCGCAAAAACCAAACCCTGTCCCATGGATTTCTGTAAAGCTACTTATTGCTTACTTGATTTCTAACAGGACATCTATCACATTCCCTTTGTAGTCGAGCTTGTAGATATTACAATTCTCGTCACAAGCAATTATTCCGCTGTCATCAAAGATGTACAAGCCGTCAAAAATCATATTGCTTACCTTTTTTGCGCTTAAATCTGTTAAGTTAATAATATAGCAGCCTTCGACTTCGTCATTTTCATAGCGCGTCATTCCGATCTCGCCATACTTTTCATAGCGCTTCATGGAATAATACAGTTTTTCATCAAAGATGTTGATTGCCGAAACGGAATAAAGGCAAGGAAAGCTCAACAGCTCAACTGCCTCGCCGGTAGGCTGTATCAAATACAAGTGTTGTTTGCCGCCTTTGGAATAACCGCTGCAGTGAACGACCAATCCATATTGCGTTGAGATAAGCGTGCATTTGTTTCCGCAGTCCAACCCGGTATCCTGCCATTCACCGCCCCTTTCCCGCATTAGCAGACACGGATCATATCCAGGTTCATAATTCAATACATATTCTTTCCCGCCGAGGTAATAAGGTCTCAACGCATTGCTGACAACCCGGGCATTTCCTTCTTTTACAAGCAGATAATCTCCTTGAATTCCATCGTCAAACAACCGCAGCCAAAGTTCTCCGTTGTTTATAAACATGTCATTGCGGGAAATCCGCTGTTGACCGTTCCAGACGGTTTCTGTTTTTCCCGTATCTATATTCATCATATACAAGCTGCACTTGTCATCTGCTGTGCTGAAAAAATACAGTTCACTTCCAATCTGCCCAGCAATCGTAGTCACATCCAAAAATGTTTCTCCAGCAACCATTAGCTTACTGATTTTTCTCAGCTTTCCCGGCTCCAGCCGACTCAGATACTGTCCAGTTGCTCCAAAAGCGAGAGGATGATAAACTGGATATACATACACCCACCCCTCCCAGCAACCGAGCCATAGACTCGCTTGGTCCTGAATAATCAAAGGTCTGTTTTCCACGGAAGGACTGACAAAAACAGTCTGATTCGTAACAGATACGCATGAAGCAAGGCTGGCACCAACGCTCAGTAACACAATAACCATCGTTACTATGCCAGTAATAGTTCTTTTCATAAAGGCTGCTCCTCTTATGCTACAGCGAAAAAATCATCTGCATCATTGGGAAACACGAGCGAAGACAAGGGCGGGAAGACAAAAGGACGGTTCTTCTGTCTTTTGCTACAAAGACAAAAGCTTCGTCCCCTTGTCCGTTTTGTGCAGATATTTCAGTAAAATATGTCTATTGATACGTATTTGCCTGAAATTTATGCAATTATTCCGTTTTCAGCCGGGTCGCCGAGGGGCGTCGGCCCCTGCGCTTAATACAGACTGGACGCGCGAAAAATGTGTTTGCTGCAAGCCCCTAATATATTACTTTGATGGATCACTCGTCGAGCTTCAGCACCGCGAGGAAGGCCTCGGTCGGGATCTGGACCGTGCCGAGCTGGCGCATCTTCTTTTTGCCCTCCTTCTGCTTTTCGAGCAGCTTCTTCTTACGGGTGATATCGCCGCCGTAGCACTTGGCGAGCACATCCTTGCGCATGGCCTTGACGGTTTCGCGCGCAATGATCTTGCCGCCGATGGCCGCCTGGATCGGCACCTCGAAGAGCTGGCGCGGGATGTTGTCCTTGAGCTTCTCGCAGAGCTTGCGGGCGCGCGCATAGGCCTTTTCCCTGTGGGCGATAAAGCTCAGCGCGTCGACGCCGTCGCCGTTTAAAAGCAGATCGACCTTCACGAGCTCCGAGGGCCGGTACTCGCTGAGCTCATAGTCGAGCGAGGCATAGCCCTTCGTGCGGGCCTTGAGCGTGTCAAAAAAGTCATAGATGATCTCATTGAGCGGCATCTCGTAGTGCAGCTCGACCAGGCGCTCGTCAAGGTACTGCATGTTCTTATAATCCCCGCGGCGATCCTGGCAGAGCGGCATGATATTGCCGACAAACTCGTTCGGCGTGATGATCGAGACCTTGACATAGGGCTCCTGTGCCTCGGCGATCGTGGTCACGTCAGGGTAGTTGTGGGGGTTGTCGACCATCTGCACGCTGCCGTCCGAGTGGATGATCTTATAGATGACCGAGGGCAGCGTCGTGACAAGCTCGAGATTGAACTCGCGCTCGAGCCGCTCCTGGATGATCTCCATGTGCAGCATGCCAAGGAAGCCACAGCGGAAGCCGAAGCCCAGTGCCACCGAGCTCTCGGGCTCGAAGCTCAGCGAGGCGTCGTTGAGTTTCAGCTTTTCGAGCGCGTCGCGCAGATCGGGGTATTTCGAACCGTCCTCGGTGTAGATGCCGCAGTAGACCATCGGCCGCGCCGGGCGGTAGCCGGGCAGGGCCTCGTCGCAGGGGCGGGCCGCCTCGGTGACGGTGTCGCCCACCTGGGTATCCGAGACCGTTTTGATGCTGGCCGTGAAGTAGCCGACGTCGCCTGCGGCGAGCTCGTCACAGGGGTCAAGCCCGATCGGGCGCAGATGGCCGAGCTCCACGATCTTGTAGCGCGCCCCGCTCGCCATCAGCAGGATCTCCTGGTCGCGGCGCATCACGCCGTCGATCATACGCATAAAGACGATGACGCCGCGGTAGTTGTCGTACTGGCTGTCAAAGATCAGCGCGCGCAGCGGTGCACTGCGATCGCCCTTCGGGGCCGGGACGTTTTTCACAATGTCCTCAAGCACCGCGTCGATGTTGATGCCTGTCTTGGCCGAGATCTCCGGCGCGTCCTGGGCCGGGATGCCGATGATCTCCTCGATCTCGTCCTTGACGCGCTGCGGCTCGGCCGCGGGCAGGTCGATCTTGTTGATGACCGGCAGGATCTCGAGATCGTTGTCAAGTGCGAGATAAGTGTTCGATAGCGTCTGCGCCTCGACGCCCTGGCTGGCGTCGACGACCAGCACCGCGCCCTCGCAGGCCGCGAGCGAACGGCTGACCTCGTAGTTGAAGTCGACGTGGCCCGGCGTGTCGATCAGGTTGAGGGTATAGTTCTCCCCGTCGGCGGCCTTGTAGTTCAAGCCGACGGCGCGGGCCTTGATCGTGATGCCGTGCTCGCGCTCGAGCTCCATATTGTCGAGGATCTGGTCCTCCATGATGCGCTGCTCCACCGCGCCGCACTTTTCGATCAGGCGGTCGGAGAGCGTGGACTTTCCGTGGTCAATGTGGGCAATGATCGAGAAATTGCGGATTCTGGACTGGTCTGTCATAGCTGCTTCTCCATAAATTCTTTCAGGGCCATCTCGGCGCGGTCGGTCACGCCGCGGATCTGTTCGAGGAAGGCCACGGCGGCCTCGGCCGTGCTGGCGGCGGCGTTCGGCGAATCGCTGCGGCACAGCAGATAGTCCGCCGTTACACCGTAATAGTCGCAGGCGCGGCACACAAAGTCGAGTCCCGGCTCGCGTGCGCCGTTTTCATAGTGGCTCAGCAGCGCCTGGCTGATGCCGAGGTCGAGCGCCACCGTGCGCTGGTTCAGATTCTTCTGCCGCCGCAGCGCCGAGAGCGTCTGGGCAAAGGTTCTCTCCATGGTTTCACACTCGTTTCTGTATTAAATCCCCATGCGCGTACCGTGTGCGCCACGATAAATGCAAGCGAAGGGCGCAGGGGGATTTATGCGCATGTTTTTCGGTTGCCCCGCAGGGGCGAGAAAAACGCGCTATTCAAAATACTGTGGAAGCGCAAGCTTTCACAGTAACGCTCTGTATTATACTTGGAAAATGGACGCTTGTAAACAGAAAGATTGCCTGCTGCCGGCGTCCCGCCGTCTTTTTTGTGCAAAAAAACAATCGAACCTTGAAAACCGGACGAAAGCGTGGTATTCTTAATCTGTTGAGATAATCTTGAACGCATGCTTATGATTTATAACTACAATTACAGGAGGAACACAGCAACATGTTTGAAAATCTGATTGAGATCCTGAAGGCCAATCCCCGCAAGATCGTCTACACCGAGGGCACCGACGCCCGTATTCTCGAGTCCGCGGCGCGCCTGAAGGCGGGCGGCTTCCTGACCCCCGTGCTGGTCGGCAACGTTGAGGACGTAAAGGCCGCGGCGCAAAAGGGCGGCTTTGACATCGATGGCCTGGAGATCATCGATCCGCTGACCTATGACAAGATGGACGAGATGGTAGACACGATGGTCGCGCTGCGCAAGGGCAAGCAGACGGCCGAGGAGTGCCGCGCGCTGCTGCAGAAGAGCAACTACTTCGGCACGATGCTCGTGAAGATGGGTCTGGCCGACGCGCTGCTCGGCGGCGCCACCTATTCGACGGCTGACACCGTGCGCCCCGCGCTGCAGATCGTGAAGACCCGCAAGGGCGCCAATCTGGTATCCTCCAGCTTCATTCTGGTGCGCGGCGACGAGATGCTCGCCATGGGCGACTGCGCCATCAATATCTCCTATGAGGACCGCAAGGACAAAGAGGGCAACGTAGTGCTCTCCGCCGCGCAGCAGCTCGCCGAGGTCGCCGTCGAGACCGCCAAGACCGCCAAGGTCTTCGGCATGGACCCGAAGGTCGCCATGCTGAGCTACTCCACCAAGGGCTCCGGCAAGGGCCCCGGCCCCGATCTCGTGCGCGAGGCCACCGCGATCGCCAAGGAGATGGCCCCCGACGTGGCCATCGACGGCGAGATGCAGTTTGACGCGGCCGTTTCCCCGGTCGTCGGTCAGCTCAAGTTCCCCGGCAGCAAGGTCGCCGGCTATGCCAACACCTTCATCTTCCCCGAGATCCAGTCCGGCAACATCGGCTACAAGATCGCGCAGCGCCTCGGCGGCTTCGCGGCTTATGGCCCGATCCTGCAGGGCCTGAACGCCCCGATCAACGACCTCAGCCGCGGCTGCGACGCCGAAGAGGTCTATCAGATGAGCATCATCACGGCCGCCCTGGCGTAACACAGCCTCGATTAAACTTCATACAACACTTCCCCGACTGCCAAAAGCCGGGGAAGTGCTCTATCCGGGAGGTCTCTATGGAGTATTCGGCGTTTGAGGGATATATGCGCGAGGCGCTGTCCCTGGCGCGGCAGGCCGCCGCGCAGGGCGAGGTGCCGGTCGGTGCCGTTGTTGTCGGGCCGGACGGCGCGATTCTCGGCCGCGGCCGCAACCGGCGCGAGGAGCTCCCCGACGCGACGGCCCACGCCGAGATCGAGGCGATCCGCGAGGCCTGCCGGACGCTTGGCAGCTGGCGGCTCGAGGGCTGCACACTGTTCGTGACGCTCGAGCCTTGCCCGATGTGCACCGGCGCGATCATCATGAGCCGTCTCCCCTGTCTGGTCTTCGGCGCGAGAGAGCCGCAGACCGGCTCGGTCGGCAGTGTGATCGACCTGTTTCAGGAGCGCTACCGGCACGAACCGAAGGTGTACGGCGGGATTTTAGAGAACGAGTGCGCCGCGCTGCTGCGCGACTTTTTTACAAACCGGCGCTGAGTTGCCCCCGCCCCTAACAAAAAAGAGAGATGAATTTTACGAATTCACCTCTCTTTTTTCTTTCATAGCTGTTTGTAGCGAATCGCTCAGTTTTTCAGGCTCTGCATCGGGGCTGGGATGCGGCCGCCGCGCGCAATGAATGCCTCGGCGCTCTCTGCGTGGACCGGCATGACCGGGGCCGTGCCTAAAAGGCCGCCGAACTCCACCGTGTCCCCGACCTGCATGCCCGGAGCCGGGATCAGGCGGACGGCCGTGGTCTTTGCGTTCACCATGCCGATCGCCGCTTCGTCGGCGATGATGGCCGAGATTGTCGAGGCCGGAGTATCGCCGGGAATCGCAATCATGTCAAGCCCAACCGAGCAGACGCAGGTCATGGCCTCGAGCTTGTCGAGCCGAAGCACGCCCTTGCGCGCCGCGGCGATCATGCCCTCGTCCTCGGACACCGGGATAAACGCGCCGGACAGGCCGCCGACCGACGAGGACGCCATGACGCCGCCTTTTTTGACCGCATCGTTGAGCAGCGCGAGCGCCGCCGTCGTCCCGTGGCCGCCGCAGGTCGAAAGGCCCATGCGCTCGAGAATGCGCGCCACCGAATCGCCGACGGCCGGCGTCGGCGCGAGGCTCAGATCGACGATGCCGAACGGCACGCCGAGCCGCCGCGAGGCCTCCTGCGCCACAAGTTGGCCGACGCGCGTGATGTGGAAGGCCGTCTTCTTGACGGTCTCGGCCACGGCGTCGAGCGGCTGGCCCTGCATATCCTGCAGCGCGTGATAGACCACGCCCGGGCCCGAGACGCCGACGTTGATCGCCCGCTCGGGCTCACCCACGCCGTGAAAGGCGCCGGCCATGAAGGGATTATCCTCCACGGCGTTGCAGAACACGACCAGCTTCGCGCAGCCAAAGCCGCCGCGGTCCGCCGTGAGCGCCGCGGTCTGCCGGATGACGCGGCCCATCTCGGCCACGGCGTCCATGTTGATGCCGCTTTTGGTCGAGCCGACATTGACGCTTGCGCAGACGAGCTCGGTTTCCGCCAGTGCCTCGGGGATCGAGCGGATCAGCGTCAGATCCGCCGCGGTCGCGCCCTTGTGCACAAGGGCCGAAAAGCCGCCGATGAAATTGACACCGCAGTCCGCGGCCGCGCGATCCATGGCCCTGGCCAGCGGCACATAGCTGTCGCTCCGGCAGGCTGCACCGACGAGCGCGATCGGCGTGACGGAAATGCGCTTATTGACGATCGGGATGCCGAGCTCGCTCTCGATCTCCTCGGCCGTGCGCACCAGATCGCGCGCCGAGCGCGTGATTTTGTCGTATATCTTCTCCGCGCAGCGCTGCACATCGGCGTCGGCACAGTCGAGCAGGCTGATGCCCATCGTCACTGTGCGGATGTCGAGATGCTGCTGGTCGATCATGCGAATGGTCTCGAGGATCTCTCCACTGTTGATCATAGCCATGGTCTCACCTCAGATGCGGTGCATCGCGTTGAAGATGTCCTCGTGCTGGATGCGCACGGACAGGCCCCTGCTCTCGCCCCAGGCGCGCAGCTCGTCGGCGAGTTCCCCGAAGGGCAGGCTGCAGCGCGCAGTATCGACCAGCATGATCATGGTGAAATACTCCTGCATGACGGTCTGGCTGATATCCAGGATATTGACCTGCTGTCCGGCCAGCAGGCCGCAGACCCCGGCGATAATGCCGACGGCGTCCTTTCCGATCACGGTGACAATGGCTCTCATTGGATGTACCTCCTGTGGTTATTACTTGGATTATACAAAGAATCGGCGCCAATTTCAACCGCGTTTGACCTTGACGCCGGATTTGCCTTTCTGTTAAGATAAATCAAGAAACAATAAGGGGCTTTTCTGATGAAAAAACGACTGTGGATTCTGCTCTTTCTGCTGCCGCTCGGCGCGGCCTGGGCCGGAACGGATTTCAGTCCCGGCTTTACGATGATGTTTCTGTTCGCTGGCCTTGTCTGCTGCGCCGCGGGCGAGGCCGCCGAGCGCTGTCTGGCCGGGAACCTTTGGCGCTATGCCGGCCGCGCGCTGACAGCGGCGGGCTTTGTGCTGGCCATTCCCGCCATTTTGATCTACGCGGCCGGCGACGACGATTTTTCGCTCGATCTGCTGCTGGCCGTTGTGCTGGGGCTGCTCTTTGCCGTGCTGGTATCGCTGCTGCTGCAGCGCGCACACGCGCTGACGGCCTGGCAGCCCTGCGAGAGCTTTCTCGGCGGTGCCGCGGCGGCGCTCGCGCTGCTGTGCGGCAGCAGCAGCACGGCCCTGCTGCCCTGCGGGGCGGGTCTGCTGCTGCTCGCCATTGCCCGCGCACTGCCCGCAGACCGCGCGGCCGCGCGGCGATATTGGCTGTTTTTTGCCGGGCTGTGTCTTGCGGCGGTCTTCGCCGCGGCGCCGCTGTGCTTTCCGGGGAGGTGAGCGGACATGAAAAAGACGATTTGGGCGTATGGTATCGGCGCGCTGGCACTACTGCTTCTGGGCGTGTTCTTTTCACGCAGCGGCGTCTACGCGATTGCGGGTGCGTTCCGCTTTCTCGGCCGCGGGCCGGAAACAGTCTATGCAAACGACGCACGCAGCGTCAACGGCGACGAGAGCGAAATCTTCCCCGGTGCGCGCTGGCTCGCCACGGACGGCAGTGTCATTCAGGCCCACGGCGGTCAGGTGCAGCGCATGGCACTGCCCGACGGCAGAGAGACCTATATCTGGATCGGCGAGGACAAGACGAGCGGCCATCTCGGCAACGCGGCGGCGGTCTATTCCTCCGATGATCTGCTGCACTGGGAAAACCACGGCGACGTGCTGATCCCACCCGAGACCCGGCAGCAGCTGGACACCGACCCCTATTTTGCCGCTCTCTACGGCGCGCTCAGCAGCGAGGAGAAGGACGCGGTTTTTGCCGCCTACAACCGCGGAACTGTCAACGAGCGGCCGAAGATGCTGCACTGCGCGGCGACCGGGCAGTATGTGCTCTGGTTCCACTCGGACGACAGCACGAGCGACAATCCGAGCTATAAATACGATGTCGGCATGGCCGGTGTGGCCGTGTCGGACTCGCCCTTCGGGCCGTTTCGTTTCCTCGGCCGCAGCCGCCTGTCCCAGTGTCCGCCGGGACAGCTGGACTGCTACCCCGCCTCCAAAGGCGAGGCGCGGGATATGAATCTCTTTCTCGACAGCGACGGCAAGGGCTATGTGGTCTACACCAGTGAAAACAATAAGACCCTATATATCTCCAAACTCAACGAGAGCTTTACCGCGCTCAGCCGCGATCCCGCCGAGGCCGTCTGCGGTGAGGACTATATCCGCCTCTTCCCCGGCGCCATGCGCGAGGCGCCGGTGCTGATCCGCGGCGAAAACGACCGCTATTATCTCATGAGCTCCTCCACGACCGGATGGATGTCCAACCAGGCGCGCATCTGGTCATCCGACAGCATTTTCGGCCGCTGGCGCAGCGACGGCAACCCCTGCGTCGGGAGTGGGCGCGGTGTGACCTTTGACACGCAGAGCACGAGTCTCTTCTATACATCCCAGGGCCAGCTGATCTACTGCGGTGACCGCTGGAACGGCGAAGAGCTCGCCGACAGCCGCTATATCTGGCTGCCGGTGCGCCTCAACGGCGAGCGGCTGGAGATCGCCTGGGAAGAGCACTGGAAACCGATGGCGTAAAGGACTGTCGGCTTTCCTCACCCCCCCCCCCTTGCGCGGGTAGGGGGGGGGGGGGCACGAAGGGACGGGGGGGGGTTGCCTCGCCCCCCCCCCCGCGCCTTGCGGGGGGAGGGGGGGAGGGGTCTCGAGGGGCCGGGGGGGGGCGGGCCCCCCCCGCCCGCGGGCGCGGGGGCGCCGGGGGGGGGAGAGCGG
>ODAI011637353.1_pt1 | contig 30045 bp, 24 predicted proteins | sample 1539321 | NCBI WGS metagenome assembly ODAI01 (sample SAMN02144231, study PRJEB22623) | gut metagenome | biome: sheep rumen | host: Ovis aries | place: New Zealand
CAGAGGATACAAAGAAGGCTGAGGCAGATGCCGCATACAAGATCCAGGAGCAGCAGCAGAGAAAGACCATCGAGATCACAAAGACCGAAGCCGATATTGCAAAGCAGCAGAAGGAAGTTGAGCTGAAGGCAAGAGAGGCAGAGGTTCGCGAGCAGGCTCTCGATGCAGAGATCAAGAAGCAGGCCGACGCAGAGAAGTACCGCCAGCAGCAGATCGCAGACGTAGAGCTTTACAAGCGTCAGAAGGAAGCCGAGGCCAAGAAATATGAGCAGGCTCAGGCAGCTGAGGCCAAGAAGATCGAAGCGGATGCAGCCAAATATCAGCAGCAGCAGGATGCCGAGGCAAGAAAGATACAGGCCGAGGCCGACATGATCAGGATGCAGAAAGAGGCCGAAGGTATCAGGGCCAAGGGCGAGGCTGAGGCAGCTGCGATAAGAGCCAAGGCCGAGGCCGAGGCAGCCGGTATTGATAAGAAGGCTGAGGCAATGAAGAAGTACGGCGAGGCAGCCATCATCGAGATGCTCTGCAAGATGTATCCCGAGGTTGCACAGGCGATCGCCATTCCTCTTGCAAATGTTGATTCCATCACCATGTACGGTGACGGCAACACCGCAAAGCTGACCGCCGATATCACAAAGTCTTTCAAGCAGACAATTGACGGCATAAGCGATTCCCTGGGAATCGACTTCTCACAGCTGGTCGGAAACTTTACAAATTCAAAGCTTTCCGGAAAGCCTGAGGAAAATTCCTCAAAGGCTTCCGAGGCACAGGAAAAACCCGTTGTAAATACCGATACCTCGGATTACAGCGAAGTTGAAGAATAAAAACAAAGGGGGCAGATGTCTTAAGACATTCTGCCCCCTCTTGACATATCCGTGGAAAATTGTTACAATTCCCACATGAATGCAATAAACAATGAGGCTTTCCTTGGCGAAGAGGAGGCCAGAAAATATAAACTTAATCTGCGGGAATGCCTGATCGGGGACAGAAAATTTTACCGCCGTGTCACCATGGTTGTCCTTCCCATGATCATTCAGAATACCCTGACCAATATCGTGAGTCTGTTGGACAACGTGATGGTGGGACAGGTGGGTACTGTGCCCATGTCTGCCGTCGCAATCGTCAACCAGCTCTTTTTTGTATTCTATCTTTGCGTCTGGGGCTCGCTTTCGGGCGCAGGAATCTACGGTACGCAGTACTACGGCAAGGGTGATAATGAAGGCATGAAGATCACCATCCGCTTCAAGACAGCGGATATCATTTTTGTGGTGACGGCTGCCGTTCTTATCTTTATTTTGGCAGGAAACGCGCTCGTAAGGCTTTACATCGCAAGCGACACGACCCCGGAAGATGCGGCCGAAACCCTGAGGCTCGCAAGGCAGTATATGCTTATCATGCTTATCGGCTTTGTACCCTTCGGCGCCGGGCAGGTTCTTGCCGGAACAATGCGCGAGAGCGGCAAGACCATGCTTCCTATGAAGGCCAGCATCGCCGCAATGATCGTAAACTTTGTTTTCAACGCACTGCTGATCTTCGGCCTTTTTGGCTTTCCGGAGCTCGGAGTTGCCGGTGCGGCGGTCGCTACCGTTATCTCGAGATTTGTGGAATTTACAATAATCGCCGTCGGCTCGCTTGACAGGGAAAAATACCCTTTCTTTAAAGGAGTGCTGAAACACTTCAGGATTCCGCGTCAGAATTTTTGTGCCATTTTTATGAAATCGCTGCCGCTCATGATAAACGAGTGCATGTGGGCGCTCGGCATGGCTGTGCTTCTGCAGTGCTATTCCGTAAGAGGCCTTGCGGTCATCGCTGCCATGAACATCAGCAACACGATCTCCCAGATATTCAATGAAGTATTCATTTCTCTCGGAAATTCAACGGCGATCATCTGCGGACAGGAGCTGGGGGCAAACCGGCTTGTGGAAGCAAGAAGATGCTCGTGGCGTATCATGTCGCTAAGTATTGCTGTGTGCATCGGTCTGGGAACAATTCTTTTTATGCTGGCTCCGTTCATACCGCACATCTATAACGTCGAACCCGAAATAAAGAAAATGGCATCGGGCTTTATCAGGGTGCTTGCAGTCTGCATGCCGGTAAATGCCTTTGCCAACATAGCCTATTTCACGATACGCTCCGGCGGAAGGGTGTTCATCACCATATTGTTCGACAGCTGCTTTACATGGCTCGCAAGCGTTCCGGCGGCATATGTCCTGGCGCACTTCACCACATTTCCGGTGCTCATGATCTACCTTTTTGTATCGCTTCTTGAGCTTGGAAAGTGCTTTGTGGGCTTTTTTATGGTGAAAAAAGGCATATGGGTGAGAAATATTGTTGAAAATTTATGATTTCATAGTATGATTTGTGATAGAAATGTGATATAATAATGATTACTGCAACTATTGGGGCAATGACGATGATCGGGGGATTATTATGGGTAAAGTCAGCAATAAAACGTACGAATCATTACTTGAAAGACTGATAAGAATCATCCACGAGGAGCCTTACGACCGCGAAAGCTACGTGGATCTGATATGCGAAATATGCTATATTTACAGGCTTGCAAAGGGCGAGACCGAGTTCTACCGCACACCTATGTTTGAACAAAGAGGCGAGGGTGAGGTCTTCTGTGATTTTGACAACGGCAGGGCAGATAAGGTTGTGCTGAAAATAAGAATCTTATCCGCGACCAAGGCCGTTATCATCGGAACCTTGTATGAAGAAGCGAAAGCGGAGGAACGGAGCGAAGAGGAGATCCTTCAGCTTGATACCATGCTTCGTCTCATCCTTGGTTTTGTGAGCAGGATGCGTCTTTTAAGAAAAATCGAGGAGTTTGGTTTTTCCGATCTCGACGGTTTTCATAATTTCCGTGCGTTTGCACGTTATCTTGATATTGAAAATTCCGAATACCGTCTCGGCGGTAAGGTTGCTTTCCACATCGACCTTCACAATTTCACAATCGTTAATCAGGAAATCGGACGCGAAAACGGCGATCTTGTGCTCAGAAATTACTATAATCTGCTTCAGGAGGCAATCTGCGGAATGGGGATAGTTGCCCGTCTCGGCGGAGATAAGTTCATCGGCGTATTTGACAAGGGGCTTGAGGAAAGAGTGTACGAGGTTTTCTCGGGCGTCCCCGTTGCCTATGATGAAGAAGGCCGGAAAAAGATAATAATTTCGGCCGCCGCCGGAGTTTATGTTCTGCCCAGGCCATTTATGATGAGGATGTACGGCGACATAATGGATAAGATCATGCTTGCCGGCAACATCGCCAAGAACGAGAACGGCGGCAGCATCGTATTTTACGATGATAAGATGAAGGCGGAGATCAACAATATAAAGAAGGTACAGAGCAGCTTCCGCCAGGCTCTGAAAAAAGAAGAATTTCAGGTATACTACCAGCCAAAGGTCAATATTGAGAAAGGGGTCCTTACGGGCGCCGAGGCACTCTGCCGCTGGATAAAGGACGGCGAGGTCATTCCGCCGATGAAGTTTATCCCCATACTTGAAATGAATACATATATCTGCGATCTTGATTTTTACATGCTTGACCATGTCTGCGCCCATATAAGAAAATGGCTTGACGAAGGACGCGGCGCAGTGAGGGTTTCGGTAAATTTTTCAAGAAAGCACATGGTCGACATCGATCTCGTGGACCATATAATCGAGGTCATCGACAAGCATAATGTGCCTCATGAGTACATTGAAATAGAGCTTACCGAAACCACCACCGACGTATTGTTCTCCGATCTCAGGCGTATAGTTAACGGCCTGCAGGAACAGGGAGTGTGGACGGCCGTGGATGATTTCGGTGTCGGTTATTCATCGCTGAATCTGATCCGCGAAATCCCCTGGAACGTGCTTAAGGTCGACAAGAGCATAGTGCCGGTGGACGACGGGAACAGCGATTCCGTTTCCAACAAGATGTTCGGCCACGTTATTTCGCTTGCCGGCGATATCGGACTCCAGTGCGTTATCGAGGGAGTGGAAACCGAAAAACAGCTGGAAATATTAAAGCAAAACAATTGCAGAATTGTACAGGGCTTTTATTTTGACAAACCTCTTCCTCTTGAAGAGTTTGAAACAAGGATAGACCGTAAGACCTATATAGTCTGATTCCGGTCTTAAACCACTTCGATCATATAGCCGCCGGACCATTCTTCGCCGGCATCGATATGGTTATCGTGCTCCCTGTCCTGCCAGTCTCCCGAAAAGTCGACGGCATCACATCTGCCGTACCAGGGCTCAATGCAGACGAAGGGGGCATGTTTGCCTTTTGCGGACCATATTCCGTAAACCGGAGTGTCAAAATGCACGCACAGATAATCGTTTCTGTCTTTGTCTGCCAGAGCGACCGTGCGCATCCTGTCGTTATACATTACATAAGCATCATGGTCGAAGAAATCATCGGGCAGGGAAACATAGCCGTTATCGGTAGAAAGACTAAGCATTTCGGGCTTGCAGAGCCCGTCGTCTGAAAGCCGGTTGTATGAAAGAGGGCCTTCCTCGTCAAAGTGAAGGCAGCACTCACTCTGCTTACCCTCGCCTGTCGGGCACATGAAAGCCGGATGGCCGCCGATCGAAAAGTGCAGTTCGCAGTCATTCGGGTTGTAGACCTTCCAGCCGACCTGTATGTTCTTTCCCTCAAGGATGTAGCTGAGGTACAGCCTGAAGGAGAAGGGAAAGACGGAAAGAGTTTCGGCATCTTCTCTGAGCTCAAGCGTTACCGAGTCGGGTGTCCTGTCAAACAGTTCGAATTTTTTGTCCCTTGCAAAGCCGTGCTGGCCCATAGAGAAGTGCTTGCCGTTCACACAATAGCTCTTGTCCTTTAGACCGCCGACGATCGGAAAAAGGACGGGAGAGTGTCTTTTCCATGCATCTCCCGCATTCCAGAGCATTTCGCAGTTCTTCTCTTTGTTGTAAACCGAAACCAGTTCTGCTCCGTTTTGTGATATCCTGAGTCTTAAATAATCGTTTTCAAGCGTGACAACCATTGTAAACCCTCCGCTGATATATATTTGTTACGATTTTACTGTGATTTTATGTTTTTGTCAAGCACGCCGGCAAAAGAAAAAACTTGCCCCGACGTCAAAAAAATGGTATAATAATTTATCCTATGTTAAAGTCGGAGCAGTGTGTGAAAAAGCCGGAAGGAAAAATCAGTTCTTCGGAGTTTGACCGTGTGGCCGTTAAGGTTGCGGGCGAAACCTATTTGGGAAAGCCTTTTTCCGCAAGAAGAGAAGGCTTAAGCGTTTCGGACCATGTTATGTTTGCGGCCGGAAGCCTTTCGAAAAGAATGATCTTTTCGGCACTGTGCCATGATGCGGGCGAAGAAGAAAGTGCTTATACGCTTATGCGTGCGGCCATGAAGTGCACTGCCGCGGGAAAAATTCCGAAGCAGGCTTCCCTTAACCTGTCGTTTCCGCAAAGTACGGAGGAAAAGTTTATAAGGGAGCAGGTAAGGGCACTCAGGGAGACCGCGGATGTGCTTAAAATAAAGCTTTCCGATATCGTGATTTCAAGAAACCGGTCGGAAACGGCAACTTTAAGCGTTTCGGTCTGCGCAGGTGAAAGCATATTAAAGGCAGAGAGTGAAAACGCCTGCTTTAAAAATGCCGGTAAGGACGCGGCGGAAAGCATCATAATGATCGGAAGCGCCGGCTGCGAGGGCGCGGCGGTGCTTGGAAAACGAAATCCGGAGGTGCTTGAAGCAAAGTACGCGAAAAGCTTCCTTGAGACCGGAAGGTTTTTGAGAGAGTGCGAAATGCTTTTTGATGAAGGCTTTTTAAGAAAGCTGTGGCCTTATGTGAACTACTCTGTCGCCGCGGGCGAGGGCGGAATTTTTGCGGCACTCTGGGAACTGTCGGAGCAGACCCACCTCGGAATGACGGCAGATCTTCAAAGCATACTGCTTGACACGCTGACGATAGAAATATGCGAAACCCTCGATACAGACCCCTATGTTCTGCTTTCGGGCGGATGCATGATCCTTGTAAGCGATGAACCGGAGGCCGCAGTCGCGGTCTGCGCCGAGGCGGGAGTTGAGGCGGCCGTCATCGGCACTTTGGAAAAGGGTAACGATAAAAAAATAATAAACAATGACGAGCTGCGCTTCCTTGAACCTTTCAGGGAGGATTCCCTTGGGAAAGCACAGGAATAGGCGGGCCCGGCACGGAGGAAAAATGGAGACAAAAATCTTAAAGGCAATAGACCAGAACTCAAAGCTCAGCGTCAAGGAGCTGGCGGAAATGCTCGGAGAGAGCGAGGAAAAGATAAAGGCTGAGATCGAGCGGCTGGAAAAGGAACGCATCATCTGCGGTTATCCGACCCTTATCAACTGGGACAAGGTTGAGGAGGAAAGAGTTACGGCTCTTATCGAGGTTAAGGTAACGCCCCAGAGAGGCATGGGCTTTGACAGGATAGCCGAGAGAATATATAAATTTGACGAGGTTGAGGCGCTGTATCTGATGAGCGGCGGCTTTGACCTTTCGGTAACCATCGTCGGAAAGACGCTGAAGGAAGTCGCGGAGTTCGTGGCCCACAAGCTTGCGCCCATGGAGGCGGTTGTTTCCACTTCCACAAGCTTTGTGCTGAAAAAATACAAACAGCACGGCCTCACGCTTATCGGCGAAAATGAAGACGAAAGGATGCTTATCACACCATGAGAAACCCACTTAACCATACCGTTGTTGACATCAAACCCAGCGGTATAAGAAAATTTTTTGATATAGTAAGCGAAATGAAGGACGCTATTTCACTCGGCGTCGGCGAACCTGATTTTGAGACTCCCTGGCATATATGCGAGGAGGGTATCTACTCGCTTGAGCGCGGACATACCCACTACACTTCAAACTCCGGTCTGGCCGAGCTTAAGAAGGAAGTATCGCTTTATTTAAAGCGTCATTACGGCATTGAATATAATCCGAAAAAGGAAGTGTTCATCACGGTCGGCGGCAGCGAGGCGATAGATCTTGCGCTCCGCGTAATGCTCTGCCCGAAGGAAGAGGTCATCATTCCCCAGCCTTCCTACGTTTCCTACGAGCCCTGTGCAATACTTACAGGCGGAAAGCCGGTGATCGTAAATTTAAAGGCCGAAAACGAGTTTAAGCTTACGCCGGAGGAGCTGCTTGAAGCAATCACAGATAAGACAAAGCTTCTGGTGCTTCCGTTCCCGAACAACCCGACCGGGTCGACCATGAACCGAGAGGAGCTTGAAAAAATTGCAAAGGTCTGCATTGAAAAGGATATTTTCGTAATATCCGACGAGATATATTCCGAGCTTACCTACGGCGAGGAAAAGCACTGTTCGATCGCATCTATCCCGGGAATGTGGGAGAGGACGATAGTGATCAACGGTTTTTCAAAGTCCCACGCAATGACGGGATGGAGACTGGGTTATGCCTGCGGACCGCAGCTTATAATCGAGCAGATGTTAAAGGTACACCAGTTTGCGATCATGTGCGCCCCCACCACGAGCCAGTATGCCGCTGTGGAAGCGCTCCGCAACGGCGACAAGGATGTGGAGCGTATGAGGGATGCATATGACCAGAGAAGACGTTACCTCATCAAAGAGCTTAACGACATGGGACTTGAAACGTTTGAGGCAAAGGGCGCTTTCTATGTATTCCCCTGCATCAAGAGCCTTGAGATGACGAGCGATGAGTTCGCGACAAGACTTCTTTACGAGGAAAAGGTTGCCGTTGTTCCGGGCACCGCGTTCGGCGACTGCGGCGAGGGCTTCCTTCGTATATCCTATGCCTACAGCATTGAAAACATAAAAATAGCGCTTGAAAGAATTAAGCGCTTTGTTGAAAAGAGAAGGGCCGAACTGGGAAAACAATGAAAAAACAACGGACGCTTAAAACCTGCCTGATGCTTGCATTGCTTGGCCTTATCCTGTTTGCCGCAGGGAAAATGTGCCTTGTCGCAAAAGCGGAGGAGCAGTCCGGAGTTTATCACATCAACCAGGCGGGAGCGGTGGTTGACGCGGAGCTTTCCTATGATACCCCGGACGATTCGTGGTTTATGTCCGGCGAAAAGGAGTTCAACCCGTCCGTTGCAAGGCTTTCCGCGATGCTTTCCATGCTGTGCTACAAGGAATATTCCGGAAATCCGTCGGTTTTTACGCTCGGCGGCAGACAGATGGATGCGATAGCTTTCATGGAACACCTCGGTTTTTCGGATGTGCGCGATGTCGAGCTTCCGAAAGCAGGCGAGGCTGACAGCATACACCGCACCGAAATATATATCGGTCATAAAAAAATAGGCGACAGAACCCTTGTGGCTGTCATGATCAGGGGAACGAACGGCACTGCCGAAGAGTGGCTCAGCAATTTCGATCTCGGCTTTGACAACATAAAAAGCGAAAACGGCTGGGACATGATTAATCATGAGGGCTTTGAGATCACCTCGGGCCATGTATATGATTATGTACGCGAATACAATGAGGAGCTTGGCATTAACGGCGAGACCTACTGGATAAGCGGTCATTCAAGAGGAGGGGCGGTTGCAAATCTTCTTGCAGCAAAGCTTATTGACGACGGAAAAAGAAGTTATGCCTATACCTTTGCCGCGCCCGGCTCGACTATGCACAAGGATGTCGGCGAGGAAAAGTATCAGAGCATTTTCAATATAATAAACAGGGACGACATGATACCGGTTGTTCCGCTCGGAAGCTGGGGCTTCATGCTTTACGGAAGGAGCGCCCTGCTTTCCATGTCAAAGGCTGACAAGGAAGCTTTTAAGGACAGCTGCACAAGAGACGGCAAAGCCTTTAAATACAACGGAGACGAGAAAAAAATAAGAAGATTTTCCGATGTGTTTGCTTCCTTTATCGCGAAGGGCAGCTCACCGGTGAAATCGCTCAACACCCTTCAGTGCGTGCATATAACAGGCGTCAGCGGAAGCGGTGTGTCGATACTTCTCGATACAAAAGAGGCAGGACGCATTTTTGAGTCCATACCCGAGAACGCAAGAAAGAAAAGCCACCTTGTCGTTAAAGAGGACGATCCGGAAAAATCATATATCTGCATGCCGCCTGTTGCGCTCATACAGTGCTTCAGGGCGTTGTTTGACCGTAATCTGACGGCTGAATCAAGGAAGGATAATCTTACGCTTCTTTTAAACTGCGATCAGCTCGGCGATCTGGTTACGCTGCTGATCCAGCTGACACTTAATGATTTCGTGACCTCGCCGCATATGCCATACAGCTACTACCTGCTGGCAGACTCTGTAAAGGCAGATGATTTTTTTGCGGAGCCCGTAAAGAAGCCCTACGACCCTGACGGCAGGACGCCGGAGGATAAGGAAAGCAGTGCCGGAAAAGATCCGGATCCGGGTGCCGGTCCGGGCGGTGAATCAAGTGCGGAGTCAGGTTTGGAATCGAGTGCGGAGTCAGGTCCGGAATCGGGAACAGAGCCGGATACCGAAAGCAGCCGGTCAGGGGAAGAAAGCAGTGAAAAGTCTTCGGATAATTTGATGCCGATCATAATCATATGCGGCGCTGCAGGCATATTGATATCGGCAATGCTTGTACTGGCTGTCAGAAGCCGCGGCAAAAGCAAGGAGAAAGGGAACTGATAGGTGAGAGACGGGTTTATAATAATATATATCATATTATTATTCGCACTCATAAGCTGCGCGGTCACTGCGAAAAAATCGCGCAAGCCGATTGCTGTGTATGTTTTCGGGATCGAGTGTGCCTTTTTGATACCCGTTATCGGAAATTTCATCATAATCCTGACGTCAAGCAGACGTCTCGCAACCGCAGGCTATTATATTTTCTTCATGGGAATGGATATAGTGGTGGATTCCCTGCTCTCTTTCGCTTTTGTATACTGTAATCTCAAATGGAAAAATTCCAGGTTTAAATGGATGATATATACCCTCATGCTGATAGATTTCATTCAGTATGCCTTCAATCCGTTTTTCCATCATGCCTTCACGACCGGGCAAAAGGATGTCGGCAACAGGGTTTATTACACTCTGGAACCGCATACATGGCAGCTTTATCATCGTTTTCTGTGTTACGGCATTTTATTGAGCGTTATAGCAATCTTCATTGTGAAGATGATGCGTGTTTCGAAAATCTATTTTGAAAGATATTTTGTGGTTTTCCTTACCATATTGATAGGAGCCGCATGGCAGGCAGTTTATACCATATCCGGTCTGCCGGTCGATACGTCGATGATAGGCTTTGTGATCTGCGCAGTCCTTATTTTCTATTTTTCACTGTTTTACCGTCCGGTGCGGCTCAGGAATAAAATCCTTGTCAATCTGGCCGAGAATCTGACCGAAGGCCTGATCTTCTTTGACGAAAACAAAAACTGCATATATGCGAACCGTAAATGCCAGGAAATAATGGATATTAACGAAAAGACCTATGTCAATGCCGCAATGATATTGTATGACATGTTCGGAGATCTTTCCGAAATCGACACCGATATACCGTTCAGGCGTGTGGTGGGCTTCGGAAGCGCAAACGAGAAATACTATGTGATCATCAAGCATTACATAACAGGCGAAAACGGAAAGAAGGAGGCTGTATCCTTCCGTATCAGGGAAAATACAGAAGAACAGAAGTCTATTGCCGACAAGATATACAATGCCACACACGATACGATGACGGGCCTTTTTGCAAGGGAATATCTTTTTGACAAGATACATGACAGACTTGTGGCAGTGCACAGGCTTAGGTACCTCGTTGTTTATGTTGATATCAACGGCTATAAGATCATAAACGATACCTACGGAATCGCATTTAGCGACCTTGTTGTGAAGGAAGCCGCGAAGTGGATGATCAAAACCTTCGGCGGAAAGGGTGTTTACGGCCGCATGACCCATGATACCTTCGGCCTTTTCATCTCCAAGGATGAGTTTGATACGGAGGCTATCGAAAAGGAGCTTAACGATTTTAAGGTAAGCGACGGGAATGTAGAGCTTCATGTCCTGATCCAGCTCGGTGTTTATGAGGTGAACGACAGAGACTATGAAGTTTCGGATATGTTCGACTGTGCCCATATGGCTCTGTCTTCAATTAAGGGCCAGTACGAAAAGCACATTGCGGTCTATGACGATAAGCTCAGGGAAAGTATATTTACCGAACAGAAGCTTAACAGCCAGCTGACCTCCGCAATTGCCGAAAAGCAGGTAAGGCCCTATTTCCAGCCTCTTGTTGATAAGGACGGTGCCGTGATCGGAGCGGAGGTCCTTGTAAGGTGGATACATCCCGAGCTCGGTTTTTTGTCGCCCGGTGTTTTCATACCGCTGTTTGAGAAAAACGGCAGGATAGCCGAGGTGGACAGGTTTATGTGGCGTTCGGCCTGCGAGGTGCTTTCCAAATGGAAGAAGCAGGGGAGGAAGCTGGTGCTTTCCGTGAACATATCCCCGAAGGACTTTTTCTTCCTTGATGTGGTGGAAGAGATAAAGGGACTTATAAAGGAATATGATCTGGAGCCTTCGATGCTCAGAATCGAGATTACCGAAACCGTGATGATGAATGATGAAGGGAACAGGCTTAAAACCCTGGAGAAATTCAGGGAGGCAGGCTTCATTATCGAAATGGACGATTTCGGCAGCGGCTATTCCTCGCTTAATCTCTTAAAGGACATGCCTGTGGACCTTCTGAAGATCGACATGGTATTTTTAAGGCAGAGCGTGCAGAATGTAAAGGCAAGCAAGATAATCAAAAACATTATCAGGATGACGGAGGATCTCGAGATGATCTCCCTCGTGGAAGGCGTCGAGACCGAAGAGCAGTTTGAGCTGTTAAGGGGCATGGGTTGCAGCCTGTATCAGGGTTATTATTTCTCAAAACCTGTTCCTCTTGAGGATTTTGAGGCATATGCGGATAAGCATCCCCTGGAATAATTGATATTTTGTGCCGCTTCCGGCGGAAATACTATATCTTGTAGTGGATAAAAACGTCGTTTTGTGGTATACTCATCTTTGCCGTCAAAACGGCGTTTGATTTGGAGGTGAATTTCGGGATGGGAAAGATTATTTCTGTTTCCAATCAAAAGGGCGGAGTCGGAAAGACCACTACCGCCATAAATCTGTCGGCATGTCTTGCCGAAGCAGGGAAGAAGGTTCTTTTGGTGGACATGGATCCCCAGGGCAATGCGGGTTCCGGACTCGGCGTTGACAAGGAGGAGTCGGAATACTCTGTCTATGACCTGCTCTTAAATGAATGTACCTTTAACCAGGTAAAGGCAGCCAGCAAATACGAAAACATTGACGTGCTTCCCTCAGATCCCGACCTTGCAGCCGCGGAGCTTGAGCTTCTCGGCGTTGAAAACAAGGAATATATTCTGAAATCGAGGCTTGCGGCCTATAAAAAGAATTATGATTACATAATAGTCGACTGCCCGCCTTCACTGAATACACTGACGCTCAATGCCCTGTCGGCGGCCGATTCGGTCATAATCCCGATCCAGTGCGAGTATTATGCGCTCGAGGGACTGGCCCAGCTTTTAAATACCATTTCTCTTGTGAAGGAAAGGCTGAACCCGAGGCTTAGGATAGACGGAGTGCTTTTCACTATGTACGACGGCAGGACAAACTTAAGCCTGCAGATAGTCCAGGATGTAAGGCAAAACCTGAGACAGCACATATACCAGACCATAGTTCCGAGAAATGTGCGTCTTGCCGAGGCACCGAGCTTCGGCGAGCCCATAAATATATATGATAAAAGATCTGTCGGCACTGCAGCCTACAGAGCGCTTGCAAAAGAAGTAATTGCACAAGGCTGAAAAATGAGAGGATGACCATGGCAAAGAAAAGAGAAGGCAGGGGACTCGACTCCCTGATTTCAAATAAACTGGATGCACGTATCGAAGAAGGTGCCGAAGAGGTTCTTGCAGCAGGCAGCGGACAGGTGATGCTGAGACTTTCGGACATTGAACCTAACCGCGAACAGCCCAGAAAGGTTTTCGAGGACAAGGCGCTTGAGGAGCTTGCCGATTCGATCAAGGTACACGGCATCATCCAGCCCATAGTTGTCAGACAGAACGGTACAACTTATGAAATCATCGCAGGTGAGAGAAGATGGAGAGCCGCAAGGCTTGCCGGTCTTACCGAGGTGCCGGTCATTGTCGGTAACTATACCAGGCAGGAGGCTGCTGAGATCGCGCTCATTGAAAATATTCAGAGGCAGAACCTGAATGCGATAGAAGAGGCGGTCGCCTACCAGAAGCTGATCAACGAATATTCCCTCAAGCAGGAGGATGTTGCGGAAAGGGTTTCGAAGAACAGGTCTACGATCACCAACTCGCTGCGTCTTTTGAAGCTTGACGACAGGGTGAAGCAGATGGTGATAGACGAGCAGCTCTCGGCAGGACATGCGAGGGCTTTGCTTGGCGTAAAGAATGCCGAGCAGCAGGTAAAGCTTGCCTATGAGGTCATTTCAAAGGAATTAAGCGTAAGGGATACCGAGCAGCTTGTAAAGCAGCCGGAGAAAAAGGTTAAGAAGCCCGTTGAAAAAACTCCCGAACCCGATTTTCTGGAATATGAAAAGCTCGAGGAAGAGCTCGGCGGCGTGCTCGGAACAAAGGTAACGATTAAAAAAGGGAAAGACAAAAAGGGACGTATCGAAATAGAATATTATTCTCAGGACGAGCTTGAAAGACTGCTTGCCCAGTTAGGTGTGTCTCTCTAGAGGACAGATAATGCTTGAAGATTTAGGAATAAAGACGGATGTGCTGGTCATCGTAATGATTGTTTTTATCTTTGCGCTGATCGTCATGGTGCTTATGCTATCGTCAAAGGTGAGCAGGCTTACCCGCATCTATAAAAATTATATGACAGGAGCCAACGGAAAAAGCCTTGCTGAGCAGTTCAAGGAGAATTTCGGCGAGCTTGACGATATCAGAGGCGATCTTACCGAGCATAAGGCAAGGATAGTAAGGCTTGAGGGCGACAAAAATGCCGGTTTCTGCAAGTTTGCGATCAGGAAATATGATGCCTTTATGGGCGTGTCGGGGAAAATGTCCTTTTCTCTGTGCATGCTTACGGCAGGAAACGACGGCTTTGTGCTTACTTCGGTGCATAATGCCGACGGCTGCTATACCTATATCAAGGAAATAGTTAAGGGAAAGGCCAAGTTCCAGCTTTCGGCAGACGAAGGCAAGGTGCTTGAAGAGGCAAAGATATACAACGATCCGGTTGCGGAAGTAATGAATAACAGCAGAAAAAAGTTTAAATGATCGGAGTCATATGCACAGTTTCTTAAAAAGCGTGGGTTTTTCAAAGCTTTCGACCGCCAAGCAGGAAAAGCTTCTGATCGACAGCATACTTGAAAAGCCGCAGAAGAAAAAAATGATAACAAATCCGGCCGATTCGGAGACCATGTATGCGGAGCTCTCAAACGAGTACGCCCCGGGTGTCGGCGTGCGCATAGTAGGTCAGATCGATGAATATGAGCAGTTCCGTCTTGAGTTCTACTACCCCTATTACAGAGGCAGGTTCAAGAGTGCCGAACAGGACTGCTATATCGGCCGCAAGCTCGATAATGTGGCATATTCGGGAATATGCGAGGATGAGAGGATATCGGTTTCGCTTATTTTTCATGTGATCGACACTATCGACTGCATTAAGAACGATGAGCCGAACACAAATGATAAAAAGAGGAAGATATATTTTTCGGGCCTTGCATCCGAGGGTGTCGTGCTTCTTCCCACAATCTATACCGAGGAAGCCCGCGAGGAAAACAATTCCTATTCCAAAAGGGCAGGTACCATAGCGGAAGCAAAAGAGGGCAGCACGGAAGCCCTTGAAAAGCTTGCGCTTGACGACATAGATACCTTTACAGGCATCGGCTCGCGTCTTAAGGACGAGGATGTGCTGTCGATAGTCGAGACCAGCTTCATTCCCTTCGGAATGGAAACCGAGCTTTATAAGGTTCTGGGCATTATTGAGAGCGTAGATACCGTCATAAACCCTGTTCTGGGCGAAAAATTATATATTTTAAAGCTGCTGTGCAACGATGTTATCTTCGATATTTGTATAAATTCTATAAATCTTTCAGGAGAACCCTTGCCAGGAAGAAGATTTCGTGGTATACTATGGCTTCAGGGGAGAGTAGAATGAAACAAGTCTCCGTAGCTCAGTAGGATAGAGCGTTCGCCTCCTAAGCGAAAGGCCGCTGGTTCGACTCCAGTCGGGGACGTAAAAAAGCACCAAGGACCGTAAAGTCTTTGGTGCTTTTTATTTGGCGATTTTTATTTTGTGTTTTTTGCAAGCATTATCCCTTTGCGTTTTTCTCCTGCGCTTTCGGTTCGCTTGTTATCTTTTCCGCCCATGCAAGTGCGTCCTGAATAGTTGCCCTGAAGTTTTCCTTTCCCACCTTTTCAACGAAGCCGGATTTTTCCATGGTTTTATAGGGCTGCTCGTTTACATGCGAAAGCACAAGAGTGATATTCCTCTGTCTGCAGCGCTCGTAAAGCTGGTCGAGAGCCCTCATCGCCGAAATATCAAGTGCCGGCACGGCTCTCATTCGAAGAACCATCGCCCTTGTGAAATCCTTGAAGTTGATACCGGCAAGGCGGTCGGCATCGCCGAAGAACATCGGACCGGTAATCTCATATACGCGCACCTGCTGTGCGACCTTCATCAGCTCGATACCGTCCGGATCCTCCTCGGGATCGTAGTACTTCCATGCTTTGATGGCCGATTCGTCACTCATTCTCTTCATGAAGAGCAGGCAGGCCATGAGCATGCCGATCTCAATCGCGATAACAAGGTCGAACACGACGGTGAAAATAAAGGTAACGACAAGAACCAGTATATCGCTCTTTGGTGCGGTCTTAACAAGCTGTACGAAGGTTCTCCACTGACACATGTTGTAGGCAACCATGAAAAGTATGGCAGCTATCGTAGGCATCGGAATCAGTGCGGCATAGGGCATCAGGAACACGAGCACGAGAACGAGCACCAGCGAATGTACCATGCCGGCAACAGGAGTTCTTCCGCCGTTTTTAATGTTTGCGGCAGTTCTTGCGATCGCGCCGGTTGCGGGGATACCGCCGAAAAACGCAGAGCCTATGTTGCCGCAGCCCTGTGCGATAAGCTCCATATTGGAACGATGGTGCGAATTGATCATACTGTCCGCCACAACACAGGAAAGCAGGGATTCGATCGCCGCAAGTATCGCGATGGTGAAGGCGTCGGGAGCCAGGTCCGCAACCTTTGAAAAGCTCAGTGAAAGCCCGCGGAATTTAGGCAGGCTGTTGCTTATCTTGTAAAGATCGCCGATCCTGTTAACATTTAAATTAAGTCCTTCAACAAGTCCGGTTCCGACAAATACCGCTATCAAAGAGCCCGGGATTTTTTCGCTGATATAGGGCCATATGATGAGTACCGCAAGGCAGGCAAGGCCTACAAGCAACGCCTGGTAGTTAAAGGTTTTGGTGTTTTTTATCAGTGCTTCGACCTTTTCGGCGGTTTCGATTGTTTTGGTACCTGCAGGAAAGCTCATGCCGAGGAAATCCTTGATCTGACCGATCACAATCGTGACAGCTATGCCTGCGGTAAAGCCTGTTGTGATGGTGAAGGGAATATATTTTATCAGCGAACCAAGTCTGAAAAGACCCATCAGTATCAGAAAGACGCCCGCCATTATCGTTGCAAGCATCAGTCCGTCCATTCCCTTTTTGGCTACTATGCCGGCAACTATCGTCGCAAAGGCAGCGGTCGGTCCCGCAATCTGTACGCGGCTTCCGCCCAAGAAGGAAATGATGAATCCGGCAACTATCGCCGTATAGATACCTTCCTCGGGACCTACGCCCGAAGCGAGCGCAAGAGCAATAGAGAGCGGCAGGGCGATTATCGCAACAATGATACCCGAGATAACGTCGGTAAAAAATTTCTTTGCGTCATAGGTCTTTATGACGCTGAAAAGCATAGGTTTCAGCTTGTCCTGTTTCATGTTTTTTCAGCCTTCCAAAATAAAGTCAATACCAATATTATAATCTCTGTTGGGGGATTTTCAAGTAAAAACTTCAATTGGCGCAAATTTCATTAAATATGCTAAAAAAACAGGAAAAACAGTATTGCAAATGTAAAAATCGACACAAAAACAAGGGTCTTTACCATTGCCGGAAAGCTGCTTTTTTTCTTTATTTTCTTCTGGGAAGGACCGGGTTCTTTTACCGGCACCATTTCCTCCGCTTTTTCGGCTTCGCATTCCTTTTTTACCTTTTCGATGCCAAGGAGCAGGCTCTTAAAGGTGCAGTTGTCATCCTTTGCCGATACAAAGGCGGAATAGTAGCAGACAACATCCTCCTGATTCCTTATGTCGATCAGGTTCATAAGGTACTCAAGAAGAGCAAGCAGCTGGCTTCTGAAATTTCTCGAAAAGCCCGGTAGATAACAAAGCTGTATTCCGGTTTCGGAGAAGAAAACGGTATCGGGATGTATGACATAGTCATCTTCCTCGAACATGTAGTTCCTCCCCCTGATAAATATTTTTTCCATTTCCGACAGAAGCAGGTACAACAGGGAGACATCGGGAGCGTTTTCGGCAAGCTTTTCGGAAAGAGAGGTTTTTCCCGAAATATCATATCCCAGCTTTTTCATATACCCGTCATCAAAAAAACTGGCATTAAGAAATCCCGGTATTTCGTTTTCGCAAAGCATTTTAAGCCTGAAATCAGACTCCTCATCTGCTTCAAAAACCATATACCGTCTGCTCATATCCCCGCTGTATTCCGGATTGACATTTTCAAGCATATGAAATCACCTCAGACGTTCAAAAGTTTTTTCCCGAACCGAAAGACCAGGGTGGTAAGCCTCGCATAGGCGGCATAATTTCCCCTTTCTCCACGGTTTTCAAGATAAATATCTTCTTTTCCTTTAATATCCACTCCCACGGTAAGAGAGTTTTTTTTAAGCTCCGTGCTTACCGTAAGCAAAGGTCCTGACATGCATATTCCGTCAAGTCCCTTCCTGTCTGTGGCAAGCAGTTTTAAAAGCTCACGGCCTTCATTGTCGTTAAAGCCTTCCTTGTAAATATCCTCGCTGTAAGGAATCTTTCCGTACTGCAGTGCCATTCTTGCCTCCTCTGCAGCAGCCGCGCTCCATGCATCGACTGCCAACCTGTCATGCAACGAAAAGGCCATGTGCAGCACGGAAAAAATCAGAAGGAACATCAGAGGACAGACATATGCCGCCTCAACTGTAAAGGAAGCCTTAAGCTTGTATTTTCCGCTCATTGCAAACCTCCGTATAATCCTGAAAAAAGGGTGAGATAGTAAGCGACGGCCAAAAAGGGTATAAACGCAAAGCGCTTGTTTTTCTTCCTTCTTATCAGCAGAAACACCGCCGTAACGAAAGCTCCCGTCCATGCGGCAAAAAGGATTTTCATTATTTCGGCAAGGCCCGCGGAAAAGCCAAGGCTCATGACAACAAGGGCATCGCCCTTTCCTATCTGTTCCTTTGTACCTATGGCGACAAGAAGCAGAAAGGCTCCCGGCAGGCAGCCGCTGAGACGGTAAGAGATATTATCATGCATTATCACGCTGAGCAGCAAGGCAAAAACCGTAAAGCCCGTAAAAAGCCTCAGATCCATGGCTCCGGTCCGAAGGTCCTCGCAGGCGGCAAGCAGCAGATAAAAAAGCGTCAGTAAAACAAGTACCGTCTTCATTTATCCACCACCCGTTTCACGCATTTGCTGCAGGGCCGCCTTCCCATATTTTCCGCCTCGGTCATGCTTACCTTTAAAGGATTCCTTTCAATCTTTGGGCAGTTCTTCTGCGAATGGTATCTTGTGCCGTAGAGCGTCACATAAATCAGAGTACCGTAAAACTCGTTACCCACGCAGCTCTCGCATGGATAGTATTTTCCGCCGTCATAATTTCTCTTCGTTTCAAGCTCGTGAACCGAGATCGTGATTGTGTCTATGGAAATATAACTGCAGTGCTCGTCGGTATGGAATACCTTGCCGTAAGGCGCAATGTAAACATCCTTTTCCTTCGGATGTGCGTTATCCTCCCTGCGCTGCATCGCGTCGTCAAATTCCGCAGTCTTTTTCCAGTCATAACCGTAAAAACCGCAAAACTCCGAGCACTGGCGTACCTTTTTGTCTATAAGTCCGAAGAAATCGCCGGGGAAACGCAGTGAATATTCAAAATCAAGCTTAATTCTGTTTGTACCGCCGTATGCGACCGACGATCCGGTGTTGATCCCGTCCGCACCGCCCTTAATGATGCTCATCTGTCTGCCGCTGTCTTTAAAGTAATCCTTCAGAAGAAGCTTTATATATACCGGCGAGGCCTTGCCAAGTACATAGGAAAAGGCTTTGCCGGAAAGTTCTTCGACCTTGTCGGAAATATCGCTCTTTTTAGCGGCTTCGAAGATATCGGTGACAAGCGTTGAATTTTCGGCGTAGGCACTGACGGTTCCGCATTTATACAGCGTATCATGAATGGCGAACATGCTCTGATACACCGCAAATTCGGTATGCACCATCAGAAAGAGGTATAAAAACAGGCAAAAAGCATAGAAAGTTAGCGGCACCACAAAGGCAGCCTCGACGGTAAGCGATGCTTTATTTTTTATGTTGTTCATTTCTTTCATATTCATTAAAGAAGCTGCGGAATCCAAGTTTTTTCACGGAGAGATGTTTTTTGTTCAGAACAGTTGTGTGTCCGGATTCCGCAGTTATCTCACATAAACCGCCGACTGTATCTGCGAAGTATATATGCTCGTTTTTGCCGCTGTTCCCCAGCCGAAGAACCGCGGAGTGAGTGTAAGAGTGGCATCGCAGCTGAATCCCACCACCGTTTTTCTCATTGTAAAGTCTTTGTCATAATTCTGCTTAATGTTTGCCTCGATAATATCCATCATACGAAAGCTGAGCTTTTCGGTATCTGTAAGCAGCATAAAAATACTCAGGTACATCGGATAGCTGAGCCTGACCATGCTGCCGGGCTTGTAGTTTTTCGCCTTGCTTTCACAGGTATCGGCGGTAAAGGTCAGTATTTCGCTGAGCCTGACCGGCATATTGCCTGCCGTACAGACAAAGTCCACAGATTTGCCGAGCAGCAAAGCCCTTGTCTCGACGATGGCATTCTCCGCCGCCCATGCAACGCTTACCAGAGCCTTAAGCGCGAGCTTAAGCTTAGGAGATATGTTGAAGGGAGCAAGGAAATTTTCTATCTGGGCCTTGGCGGCAGAGCTTGAAAGGATATATGCGATGGCCATGCCGAAGCGTATCCCGAACAGGCTCCAGCCCGCTTTCCTTAAGTTTATATTATCGGAATATGAACCGAAGACAAGATATTCCTGCTCGTAGTTCAGTGCACCCGCCTTATAATCGTTTTTGTGGAAATTATCCATGTTAAGATTTGCATAGGCGATAAGGGCCGCTTTGTCGGAAGCAGCATCAAGTCCGGAGTTCACAGCCGAAAGAAACTTTTCGAACAGGCCGTCCTTCATGAAGCTGTCAACATATTCTCCGCTGTTTATCATTGCATCGGTAAGGCTTATTTCCCCGAACAGCTCGTCATCCTCAAAAAGCTCCAGTCCGTAGTCTCTGCGGCTCGGCAGATCGTCCTGATTGACTCTCTTGGTGGATATATCGGCTGTATCACCGAACCAGAAGCCAGGAAAACCCTGGGAAAACAATTTCTTTATGGTTTTCCAGACACTCCTGAACCCTGCCGTATGCGGATCGTCGGATTCGTCTTCCGTGCCTATATCCTCGTTTTCGAGTCCTTCTATGAGCTTTCTTATATCAAAATTCCCGCTTTGCGACAGTTTCATAATTTCCTCGCTCAGCTTAAGAACAGCCTGATACTTAACGGCCTCCTTTATCTGCTGCCTGAAAATTGCCCCTTTGCTGTCTGCAAGGCTTAAGTTTTCGGTAACCGAGGTTTTGTCAATGCGGTAATCCCAAAGCCTGAATTCGGAACCGGAAGTCCCTTTTCCGAAGAAATCGTTGAAGTGCTTTGTGATATCCTCCTCCATGGCCGCATAGTCCTTATAGTACATTCCCTGCCACATTGTGGTTGCGAGAAGTCCGTATTCGGCATATAAGGGCGCATAGTAAGAACCCAGCACGGATTCAAGGGAGCGGTTATAGGCCTGAAATGCAAGAGTGCGGCCGGAAGTTACATAGGCATGCTCAAGGGTAACAAGCATGAGCGAAATGACCATGAAAAGAACGAGAGTCATCGTAACGGTTATGCTTGCTTTTCTTTTCATTCCGGCCTCAGTTGATTATTCTGCCGCTGGCATTGTTGATGGCATTGAAGGCATCGTTTATTATTGTTGTGATCTGGTTTTTAAAGATCAAAACGATCGCGATCAGCACAACCAATATAAGTATCACTTCCACAATACCTACACCTGCATTGTCTTTGTTAAACTCCGAGCATGCCTTTTTTAGCTTTTGAAATATTTCCTTCATTTTTTCTGTTCTCCTTCTTTCGTTTTCTTTTATTATATTGACAGGAATGCGGGTACCAGCAGCACTGCCAGTACCAACGCAAACATTCCGGCCATAGGGACCAACAGTTTTATGCCTATCTCTTCGCCGCGCCGCCTTATCTCAGCCTGTCTTTCATTTCTTGCCTCGGCTATTTCCTGATAAAGCGACGGAAGCAGGCTTTCGCTGCCTTTTCGAAGATTCTGGCACAACAGAGCCGAAAGCCTGATGTAGTACATGTTCTGGCATCGTCTGCCGAAGTGCTCGTAGGCCGGGCCTTCCGCACCTCCGAGCATCATTTCGTTTCTGCTTCTGAGCATTTCCTCATAGACGTAGCGGCGGTAGAGGCGTTTTTTCTTTCCCGTGAGAGCATTTTTTCTTTTTTCATAATCTCCCGCGATACGTTCAAAGGCAAGCCTTATCGTAAGTCCCGATTCCAGCAGCAGTGCCAGCTTACTGACAACATCCGGATAATCGAGTATAAGCTCTGTGTTGCGTTCTTTTTTCTTTTTCTGCCTTATGCTCATTCCGTAGGGTATCATCAGAAAGGCGGCCAGTACACCAAGCATCAGAATAAGTCTGCTGTTGTTCTCCTTATATTCACTGAAACTGATGGTGCTTCCGTTGATTTTTTCCGGCAGGACTACTTCCTCGGAATATTTTCTGTTCTCAAGAAGAAGCTCCATGCGGCTCTTAATGAGCGCTTCTGTTTCGGTTTCCTTGTTTAATGGACAGACCGTGAGCATGATCTCGAACTCATCGGTGATGTCATAGTACTGCAGAACGGCATTAAGCCTCACATTTCTTTTTTCGGACAGCCTGTCCGACCTTACCCTTCCGTCAAGACCGATGACATTTACATCCGAGCTTGACCAGTACACTTCGATGTCCGGATCAAGCGCCTTCGTATCAAGACGCAGGTTTTGTGTCACTTTGTTAACCGAAGCGTTATCGTTAAGTATATAATTTTCAAGTCTTTCCTTAAACTCGGAAAGCATCCTTTCGGCCTTTTCCTGCCTCGGTACTGTTTTATCCACCACAAGAGGTATGCGGTAGCTCTTTCCCTCGTATTCAGCCAGCAGCTCGATGCTTTTGCTTCCGTTTTCCGGTCTTGTCAAAGCGTCTATCTCACCGCCTTCATATATGTCCGTGAAATTCAGCATAAGAAAAAGCAGCGCCGAGGCAAAGAGTATTGCCATTCCGGCTCCGGCCGTCTTAAGCTTTGCTTCAACGCGGCTTTCGACAGCGTCATTGCCAACATATATTTCGTCATAGTACCTGAGGCTGTCCTCTTTCTTATCCGGAAACAGCCGGTCGGACACCTCGATTATGCATTTTACGAGGACGTATGCTCCGGGCATACCATAGCCAAGGCCTTTGCCCTCCTTCATATAAAGTATGACTCCGACGAGATTTAAAACGACAAAGGCGACAATTATTCCATAGGAAAAATACAGCATTTATCCTCCTTCCCCGGTTTTCAGCTTCCTGCCGATGCGGTCAGCCTTTCGATGTAGTCAACAAGTGCAAAATATAAAAAGGCTACCGCCATCATGCAAAGCTTCCCTATCGCAGTCCGGTACAAAGGATCAAGAAAATTTCCTGAAAAAAGCCTCATGTAAAGCAGTATCAGAAGAGGCATAAGCTTCATTATCGTACTCTGGGTTACAACCGAGGAAATGATGCTCCAGGTCTCGCGTCTCAGCTCCAGCTTTTCGTAAAGATCCTTGTTTGCGGCGCGTATCAGGCTGATTATGTCACCGCCCGACCTTTTTGCCACGGAAAAAACGTCGGCAAAATATTCTATTTCTTTTATCCTTGTCTTTGCGGCAAAATCCCTGAAGATATCTTCAATGTTCTCTCCGATGTTAAGTCTTGCAGTGATGGCGGTCAGCTCCTTTACCATATAGCATTTTTCGCCGTGCATTACAGTCATGTCGTTCTTTACCGGCTCAATTGCCGTTTCGACGCTGTTTCCGGCCTCGAGAGCGGTAAGCAGGCAGGAGAGCATGTCCTTGAAATATCTGATGAGAAGCCTCCGCTGTCTTTCGCCTGCCTTTCTTGCGATGCGGTAGACCGAGAACAGGACATAGGGCGAAAGGATAATAAGGCCCCAGAATGAATTGAAGAACAGGAAGGCTGCCATGATCAGGAGAAGCAGGCTTTTAATGGCTTCGATCAGTATGTATAAGGCTAAAGGCTGAGTTTCGTTATCCATCTGCTCCTCCTATTCCGGCAGCGGTAAGCTTATCGGTGTGTTTCAGTTCATTTACTTTCCTGAGACTTCCCATTATCCTTCCGTCATCCTCGCCTTCCTCGGCAAATTCAAACAGGGTACGAAGATTTATCTCGCCGTTTTTCACACCGTCAAGCTCACATATCTTGGTTACTCTTCTTGAAGAGTCCCTGAGCCTTGAAATGCCGATGATGATGTCGATGGCCGATGCGATCTGCGACCTCACGGCCTGAAGAGGTATATTCTCATCAAGCAGCACCATGGTTTCAAGCCTCGAAAGGACGTCCTCGGGGGAATTTGCGTGGGCGGTGGACATGCCGCAGTGACCGGTATTCAGGGATTGAAGCATATCGATACATTCCCGCCCCCTGACCTCGCCGACTATAAGCCTGTCCGGCCTCATTCTGAGCGCGGTTCTGATAAGCTCCCTTATGGCAATTTCGTGCTTTCCTTCAACATTCGCATTCCTGCTCTCGAGCCTCACAAGATTCGGTAAATGATTCATTATCAGCTCGGCGGAATCCTCAATGGTTATCACCCTTTCGGATGAGGGGATGAAGTGGGAGAGAGCGTTTAACAGGGTCGATTTGCCGCAGCCCGTACCGCCCGAACACAGTATGTTGTAATGCCCCTTTATCAGCATTTCAAGAAAATGTGCGGCCTCTATGCTTATCGAGCCGAGTTCGACAAGCGTTTCCATGCTCATCATTTCACGCTGGAACTTTCTTATCGTGACGATCGGACCTTCAAGGGAGACCGGGGGCAGAACAATATTTACTCTCGAACCGTCGGGAAGCCTTGCATCCACGATCGGGTGGGCTTCGTTTACCGTACGGTTCACTCCCGAAGCAATTCGCTGAATTATGTCCTCAAGCTTTTCTCTGGATTCGAAGCATACCGGGCATACGCCAAGCTTTCCTTCGCGTTCGACAAAGATCCTGTCATGGCCGTTAACCATGATCTCCGTAATGCTTTCATCCTCGATAAGATCCTGCAACACATCGAGTCTTCTTATCGAATTGAAAAAATCCCGGCGTATTTTAAGTCTTTCGGGTATGCTCATATACCGTTCTTCGGCAGCGCCAGTAAGAACGCGGTCTATAACGGCAAGCACCTCGTCATCATCGGTCTGCCTGGAGACATCAATGGCATTTATCACGTTTTTTTTCAGACCCGCAATATATTCCTTATCCACCAAAGCCCTCCGTATAGCCTTTTTCGGCAATCTTTTTAAGCTTTCCCTTCACGAAGCCGAAGCCCCTGCTTTCCTTTATGACAATTTCGTTTTTTGGTGCCCCGGGAACTTCCGTGACGGGCTCGCTTCCCTCGCTCATGCTTTTTTGCCTTTCGGTTACAAGCTTCTCGCCGAACCCTGCCATCTCAGAGTTTTCAAGCATGGCATAATCCGGAGACAGACCCGACAGGCTTTTGTCAAAGGGAAGGGAAACATAGCTTATCACATCTTTGGAAACGCCTGAAGAAAGCATGAGCTGCTTGGTGAGCATATCGACAGGTCCTTCGTTTTCGCTGCCGATCAAAAATATTTTTTCGCACTTTTCAGCGATGACGCCGATGCCGGGAGGAAGAAGGCCAAGGTCAAAGACAAGGTTTTTATATCTTGCGTCTGAGGAAAGACCGGAAAAAAACAGTCTCATTTCCTCCCTGCCGAAGCAGTACAGATCCTCATAGGAATAAACGCCGTTTATATAGTCAAAATCGCGGCCGTGTCTGATGAAGCGCCCTGCCTCATCCATCCAGCTGCTTTTCTTTACCTTAAGCTCCACTATCAGCTCGCTGAGCCTTCCGCCTTCCCTTGCACCTGCGCATGGTACATTATAGAAAGGGTCCAGACATACGAAGAGAGTGCTGCCTTCCTTTTTCATTGCCATGGCTAAGCTGAGCGCCAGGGTCGAAACCCCGCTGCCTCCTCTGCCTGACGAGACTGCAAACACGTTTAAAGCCCTGCTGTTTTTTACGTTTCCGGCTCTTTTGTCATTAAGCCTGAACAGCAGCTCCCGCACGATAAGGTCAAAAGCCTGGAACATATATATGCCGCGGCTGTCATCCTCCTTTACGGCGGAAAGCAAAAAGCAGGTTTCATGCCCGGCCGGGATCAGGTTCATAGAGTTTAAGTCGGCAAGCAGCACGCTTACGCTGTTTTCGTCCCGGTACATAAGATAGTCCGAGGCGGAATAAAAAGTCCTTACACTGTAATCAAGCAGCTGAGTGCCGGTCATAAAATCACCCAGAGCTCTTCCGTATACGGCATCCTCAGTAACTATTGCCAGCAGTTTCTCCATGTCACACCTCTTTCTCAAACGGCATTCCTGCCGCTTTTGCCCAAAGATACCGCCGCCGGACGCAAAAATCAAGTACCTAAAAATTTTCGGCCCGATATTTGTGCAGTTTTAAGTGCCATGTCCCAAAGTCTTATTAAAAATGCCTACAGCATATTGCACAAAGCTTTCCGGGCAACAAAAAAACATGCACAAAACTCTTTTTCGGTTTTTGTGCATGTTGTTGTTTTGCTGTTTTTGTTAAGTTTTATGTCCGGGCTTATTTTTTGATCCTTGCAACGCCGCTTTTTATCGCTGCTTCCGAAACAGCCTTTGAAACGGCCTCGCGAACCCTGGGATCGAAAGCCTTGGGGATGATATAGTCAGCCGAAAGTTCTTCGTCGGAAATAAGTCCTGCAAGCGCCTTTGCGGCAGCCATTTTCATTTCCTCGTTTATGTCGCTTGCCTGAACATCAAAGGTTCCTCTGAAGATTCCGGGGAAAGCAAGTACATTGTTGATCTGGTTGGGGAAGTCGGAACGTCCGGTTGCGATAACAAGAGCGCCGCCTTCTTTGGCATCCTCAGGGAAGATCTCGGGAGTGGGGTTAGCGCATGCAAAGATGATGGCATCCTTGTTCATGGTCCTAACCATCTCTTTTGTAACAAGTCCGGGAGCCGAAACGCCGATGAAAGCATCCGCACCGACGAGAGCATCACAGAGCGTACCCTTTTCCTGCTTGATGTTGGTAACCTCGGCCATCTCCTCCTTGATCCAGTTGAGTTCTTCTCTTCCTTTATATATGATACCGTGGCGGTCAGTCATGACAATGTTCTTAAAGCCTGCGGAAAGCAGAAGCTTGGTGATCGCGATTGCTGCGGCACCCGCACCGGAGGTGACGATCTTCATTGTTTCTTTGTTTCTTCCGGTAAGCTTTACGGCATTAAGCATGCCTGCGAGAGTGATGACTGCGGTACCGTGCTGGTCGTCATGGAAAATCGGTATATCGCACTTTTCCTTGAGCTTTCTTTCAATTTCGAAGCAGCGGGGTGCGGAAATATCCTCAAGATTGATGCCGCCGAAGGAACCTGAAATGAGATATACGGCATTGACAAATTCATCGACATCCTTGCTCTTTACGCAAAGCGGGATAGCATCAACTCCGCCGAATTCCTTGAAAAGCACGCATTTGCCTTCCATAACGGGCATTCCGGCTTCGGGACCGATATCTCCGAGACCGAGAACTGCGGTTCCGTCTGTGATAACGGCACATAAATTGCCTCTTGCCGTAAGATCGTAGCTTCTGTGTACATCCTTCTGGATCTCAAGGCAGGGCTGGGCAACGCCGGGTGTATAAGCAAGTGATAAATCCTCCGAAGTAGCAACGGAAACTTTTGAAGTCACTTCAAGTTTTCCCTTCCACTGCTCATGCAGACGGAGGGATTCCTTCGCATAATCCATATTCTTTTTACCTCTCTTTTTTTGATACTTAAAAATAAACAACCTTACATATTTTACCACTTTAAAGCGGAATTTGCAATAAGTTTTTAAAAAAGGGGGTGCGACCTGCACCCCCAAGTTCTTTGTCAATTTATTTTATCATCTCATGCCATTCCTGCAGGCTGTGAACGTAAGCGCTCTGCTTTCTAAGTACATGGCCGATACCTTCTGCGGCAGCCTTAGCTGCGGCCATAGTTGTGATATAAGGTATCTTTGCCTTGATGGCACCCTTTCTGAGATATGAATCATCGTGGGTGCTTTCCTTGCCGGCGGGCGAGTTGACGATGAGGTCGATCTTGCCGTTCTCGATGAGGTCAAGGATGTTGGGACGTCCTTCATAGAGCTTCTTGACTTTCTCGGCGGGGATGCCTGCCTTGTCGATCAGATCGAAGGTGCTTCCTGTTGCGAGAATCTTGAAACCGATCTCGTTAAATGCCTTTGCAAGCTCGACAACCTCGGGCTTGTCCTGCCTGTTGACCGAGATAAGCACGGTTCCCGAAAGAGGAAGAGTAGCTTTTGCGCCTTCCTCTGCCTTGAAGAATGCACCGCCGACCGAGCGTGAGATTCCGAGAACCTCGCCGGTTGAACGCATCTCGGGTCCGAGCAACGGGTCAACCTCGGGGAACATATTGAACGGGAAGACTGCTTCCTTGACGCCGTAGTAAGGAATTGTTCTCTCGCCGAGCGTGGGAACGGGTGAAGGTCTTCCGGTAAGCTCGCCGGTGATAATATCGGTTGCAAGAGGTACCATTCTGATGCCGCAGACCTTTGATACCAAAGGAACGGTACGGCTTGCTCTCGGGTTTGCCTCAAGCACGAATACAACGCCGTCCTCGATCGCATACTGCATGTTCATAAGACCTACAACGTGCATTTCTTCTGCGATCTTTCTTGTGTATTCCTTGATCGTCTCGAGGTTTTCGGGACTGATATGCTTTGAAGGGATGATGCATGCGCTGTCACCGGAGTGGATTCCGGCAAGCTCGATATGCTCCATAACGGCAGGAACATAGGCATGCTTTCCGTCTGCGATGGCGTCTGCCTCGCACTCAAGCGCATGATGCAGGAAACGGTCGATAAGTATCGGTCTGTCGGGTGTTACGCCGACTGCTGCCTGCATATATCCGGCCATGGACTCGTCATCGTAAACGACCTCCATACCGCGTCCGCCGAGGACGTAGGAAGGACGAACCATTACGGGATAGCCGATATTGTTTGCGATTGCGATAGCTTCGTCAACGGTAGTTGCCATTCCGGACTCGGGCATCGGAATGCCGAGCTTGTCCATCATGGCTCTGAACTGGTCACGGTCTTCCGCAAGGCCGATGCATGCGGGAGCGGTTGCGAGTATCCTTACGCCGTTTCTTTCAAGATCGGCTGCAAGGGTAAGCGGGGTCTGACCGCCGAACTGCGCGATAACGCCGACGGGCTTTTCTTTTCTGTAGATCGCAAGTACATCCTCGAGGGGGAGGGGCTCGAAATAGAGCTTGTCCGAGGTATCATAGTCGGTTGATACGGTCTCGGGATTGCAGTTTACGATTATGGTCTCGAAGCCGAGTTTCTTAAGAGACTGTGCGGCATGTACGCAGCAGTAGTCGAACTCGATACCCTGGCCGATACGGTTCGGACCGCCGCCGAGTATCATGATCTTCGGCTTGTCGCTTTTGGTGGGGTTTTTGTCAACATCACAGTAGGTTGAGTAGAAGTATGCCGCATCCTCGGTACCGGACACATGAACGCCCTGCCAGTTTTCGGTGCAGCCTGCGTTTTCCCTGGTATTTCTTATATCGTCTTCTTTAACTCCGAGGATCTCGGAGAGATATTTATCGGAGAAACCGTCCTTCTTTGCCTGAATGAGTCTGTCGGCTGAGGGAACCTTTCCGGTGAAATCGCGGACAAGTGCTTCTTCCTCGTCAACAAGCTCCTTCATCTGCTCGATGAACCACTTCTTGACAGATGTAAGCTCATGGAGCTCGTCCACGGTAGCACCCTTGCGGAGTGCCTCATACATGATGAAGTGGCGCTCGCTTGTCGGGATAACAAGCTTCTTTAAAAGCTCATCTTTGCTGAGATCAAAGAAATTCTTTACATGGCCGAGACCGTAGCGTCCTTTTTCAAGCGAACGTACAGCCTTCTGGAAAGCTTCTTTATAGTTCTTTCCGATGCTCATTACTTCGCCTACGGCTCTCATCTGGGTGCCGAGATGATCCTCAACGCCCTTGAATTTTTCGAAAGCCCAGCGTGCAAACTTAACAACGACATAGTCGCCGTCGGGTTTATATTTATCAAGTGTACCGTACTTTCCGCAATGGATATCGGCGAGGGTAAGTCCTGCGGCAAGCTTTGCGGAAACAAGTGCGATCGGGAAGCCTGTTGCTTTTGAAGCAAGGGCCGACGAACGGGAGGTTCTCGGATTTATCTCGATAACGATTATCCTGTCGGTCTTGGGGTCGTGAGCAAACTGAACGTTGGTTCCGCCGATGACCTCTATGGACTCAACGATCTTATAGGCCTGCTCCTGCAGTCTCTTCTGAACATCCTCTGAAATCGTAAGCATGGGGGCGGTACAGAAGGAGTCGCCTGTGTGTACGCCCATGGGATCAACGTTCTCGATGAA
>ODAI013394208.1_pt1 | contig 30043 bp, 26 predicted proteins | sample 1539321 | NCBI WGS metagenome assembly ODAI01 (sample SAMN02144231, study PRJEB22623) | gut metagenome | biome: sheep rumen | host: Ovis aries | place: New Zealand
CATGCGGTTGCTTTGCCCCAAAAGAATCACCATTGCGACTGCCTTTTGGCTTTCACGACTTAGCATGCTGATAAGTTCGCCGCCGCGATTTTCTAGCCATGCCCGCACGTAATCATTGCTGTCGTAAAGGACAACTTTGCCAGCCGTCGCTTTGCGGCTCGCCGCAGTGATTGCGTCCGACCATAACGGTGCCAACGTTCCCGCGATTAACGCCGAATAACGCGCTTGCCAATCAAGATAATCATCAAGCCGGCTAAACAAAAAATCCCTTCCAAAATCGGAGGGGCTTTCTATGTAACAAAAAATCTTTTGACCGCTAAGTTAGGTTGCCGAATTTTTATCAGCAAGAATTTGTTTTAATACACGAACAGAGCCATCATCGAAGACAAAGCGAACGTTCGTATGCGCAGGAATAATTTCTTCAATTTCAGCAAGATTAATCGCCGGAGATTTCACAGGATCGCGCAAAACGTAATTGAATGGCGTAATATCTTCCATGCGGAGCCAAAACTTGAATTGGTTAGCAATAGTCGAGTTATCGGTTTTATAAGGTAGTTCTTTCTTGTCCAAGCCAGAGCCAATTTCATCGCAAAGAAGAAAGTCGCCGAAAAGTTTATAACTGGTTTTCGGAACAACCGCGAGAAAATCTTTCAGCGGAACTTTTTCTTCCTCGTTCATGTAGTTGATATAAAGGTCTTCGTAATACGGCTCGTGATAAAATTCGCGCTCGTCCATTTCCTCGTAATCGTGGATAACATCGCCGTACCACTGATTAAAGCCACGATTATTGGTGTTATAAAAATAAAATTCCTCGTGCTTATCGTCTTTGGGCTTAACTAACCAGCTCACGACGATTTCTTTTTTGTCGTCGCGGTACGTCAGATAATAGCTGTCGTCTATAACAAAGAACCAATCGCGCAAGTTCGACTTAAGGTGCAGGAAGTGAATATTTCTGGCGCGGTACTCGTCAAGCATAGCCTCGAATTGTTCAGAGTTCATTCAATCAACTCCTTAAAAAAATGGTTAGTGATTAGAAAAACTAACCACTAACCACTAAACGCTAATTAATCCATGTGGGAGCCGCCGTTAATGTCAATATCTTCGCCGGTAATGTAGCCAGCTTCTTTGGAAGCCAAGAAGACAATCGGTCCTGCGACCTCGAAGACTTCGCCAATACGTTTCATCGGGATTTCCTGCGCAAGTTTAATATCGTCTTCTTCAGTGCCGTTCATGTTCTTGCGAATGTCGGTATTAATTGCGCCGGGACAGACACAGTTGACGGTAATGCCATATTCGGCAACTTCACGAGCAAGATTTTTGCTGAAGCCCAAAAGCGCAGCTTTCGACGCGCTATAATGAGCACCGCCGAAGACGCCGCCGCCGCGTTTAGCCGAGACGCTAGACAAGCTGACGATACGCCCGTATTTTTTCTCCTTCATGACTTCAACAACAGCTTTGGTGATAAGGAAAGTGCCGAACATATTGACTGTGAAAATTTTCTTCATATCGTTAAGCGTCATATCGTGAACGGTGACGCGCTGAGTAATGCCGGCGTTGTTGACCAAAACATCAATCTTGCCGTATTTGTCCTTGACATTTTTAACGAACGCATTAACGGAATCTTCGTCGGCAATATTGAGAACGAAACCGTCAGCCTTGTAGCCCGCCGCTTGAATTTCGGCGACAGTGTCTTTGCAGCCCTACTCGTTCATGTCGGCGATAATGACTTGTGCGCCCGCCTCCGCGAACATGTTAGCAATACCGCGCCCGATACCGCGTTTGGAACCAGAACCCGTGACGATAACAACTTGGTCTTTGAAATCAAACATTTTAAAATCCTCCTAAAGTTTATGTTAAAAATTTTTAGCGGCGGCAACAATCGCGTCGACAGTAATTCCATTTTTCTCAAGCAGTCTATGATAAGGAGCCGATTCGCCGAATTGGTCTTGAATGCCGAAGCGTTTGACTTTGCCCTTGCCCATTTCCGCGACGACTTCGCACACTGCCGAGCCAAGCCCATTAATAATGTTGTGGTCTTCAACGGTGATAATTTTACCGATATTTTCGACGCAATCTTTGACGGCATCAACGTCAAGCGGTTTAATCGTGTGCATGTCTACGACTTTAGCCGAAATACCTTCCGCCGCGAGTTTTTCCGCCGCTTCGAGTCCGTAGCAAACCATGTCGCCGTTAGCGATAATCGCAATGTCCTTGCCTTCGCGGGCGATATGCGCCTTGCCGATAACAAATTCTGTGTTCTCGTCGTAGATAATCGGAATGGCGTCGCGAGTGAAGCGGATAAATGCAGGACCGTCATATTCGGCGATAGCGCGAGTTAATTTTCTTGCTGCCCAATAATCAGCGGGCATAATGACTGTCATATTGGGAATTGTGCGCATAACGCCCATATCCTCAATCGCTTGATGGCTTGCGCCGTCGTTAGCGGGAGTAACGCCGCCGTGCGAGCAAGCAATTTTGACATTAAGACGCGGATAGGCAATTTCTTGACGAATCATTTCGCACATACGAAGCGAGCCGAAAACTGCATAAGTTACGACGAACGGAATTTTTCCGGTTGTAGCCATACCAGCCGCGACGCCCGCCGCATTTTATTCAGCGATACCAACGTTTATATGTTGTTCGGGGTAAGCGTGTGCGAAACCGTCAGTTCTGCAAGATTTACCAATGTCAGCGTCAACGATAAAGATATTTTTATTTTCCTTGCCGAGAACGACCATTTCATCGCCGAAGCCGTTACGAGTTGCCTTTTGTGCCATATCAAATACCCTCCTCAAGATCTTTCATAGCGATTTCCCATTGCTCCTTATTGGGCGCGACGCCGTGCCAACTGCCGACGTTCTCCATGTAGGAAACGCCTTTGCCCTTAGTCGTTTGCCCGATAATGCATTTGGGCTTGTGGTCGTGGCTGTGCATTTTGATTGTATCGAGCGTGCGGACGATTTGCGCCATGTCATTTCCGTCAATGTTGTAAACTTCCCAGCCGAACGCCCTAAACTTTTCGCCCAAGTCAAGGTTAGGCATAACTTCATCAGTCGTGCCGTCGATTTGCAAATTGTTCACGTCGACGAAGGCAATTAAGTTATCGAGCTGATACTTATTGGCGGTCGCGGCGGCCTCCCAAACTTCGCCTTCTTGGCATTCGCCGTCGCCGAGAACCGCAAAGACGCGGGCAGTTTTATTGTCAACTTTCAAGCCGATAGCCATACCGACCGCGCAGGCGAATCCTTGACCGAGCGAACCAGTCGGAATATCAATGCCGGGACAATGGTGATTCGGGTGACCTTGCAACGGCGAGCCTTCTTGGCGGAGCGTGTGCAGGACTTCTTCAGGGAAAAAGCCGAGCGTACCGAGTGCCGCATATTGAATCGGGCAAACGTGACCTTTCGACAAGACAAAGCGGTCTCTATCTTCCCATTTAGGATTTTTCGGGTCGACATTCATTTCGCGGAAGTAGCAAGCCGTTACGAAATCAGCCGCGCTAAGCGAGCCGCCCGGATGCCCCGATTGCGCTTAATAAATCATCGTCACGACTTTTTTACGCAAATCCTTTGCAATCTCCTTGAGTTCTTCGACAGTTCTTTTCTTCATGATTGAGCCTCCTTATTTTAAAACAGAGGGCGCGACCGCGCAGATTTACGAGCCGCGCCCCGTTACCATTGGCAAAATTTTATTTAACCGCGCAAGTTATCTCGGTGATAATGCCGTTTTTAGACGTGTAAACGACTTCTGATTTTTTATCACTGCTGAAATACTTGTACTCGACTTCGCCGTCATCGTCCTTTTCGACTTCGTCCGCCGGTCCGCAGTATTCGTTAAGCAGATATTCATTCGCGCCGACGTACATACCTTCGGGCGTGGTGAACGTATTATCAGTCGTGGAAATTTCCTTAACCTTTTTAGTAGCGTCATCGAACTTGACTTTGAGACCGTTGGCGAAAGTCATAACATCGCCTGCAGTTGAAGTCGCTTCGCCGAATTGTGCCTTGATGGCGTCGAGCGATTCACCAGGCATAATGCCGTTAAGCGCAATCGTTCTGCCTTCCTTCACAGCGTTTTTCATGTCGCCAGCCATTTTCTCGGCATCGGATTTCATAGCGTCCATTTTGTCGGCGGCTTCGGATTTCATTTCGTCGACTTTGGCGTTAGCATCTTCAGCAGCTTTGTTGGCGGCGTCCTTAGCTTCGTCGACTTTAGCCGCCGCGTCAGACTTCATTTCTTCAGCCTTTTTAGTCGCGTCGTCTTTCATTTCGGCGGCTTTGTCTTTAGCTTCGTTAGCCGTTTGCTCGACTTTCTGTTGAGCGTCCTTAGCCGCCTCTTGTGCTTGATTGCCGCAACCGACTGCGAAAAGCATTGCCGCGAGCATAAGCACTGCGAAAGTTTTTTTCATGGGTAACTACCTCCCAAAATTTTTCTCCGCGCTAGACGAATAACAGCGGGAGTTGCGGAATGTATGTTACCAACATTAAGACAATTAAGCAAGCGATTATCAGCGGGATAACAGCGATGGAAATATCTTTTAATGATACTTTGGCTATGCCGCACCCTACGAATAAGTTTATACCAACTGGCGGCGTCACCAAACCGATTGACAAGTTCAGAACCATAACTGCGCCGAAGTGAATCGGGTCAATCCCCAAACTCAACGCGACCGGCAAGAATAGCGGCGTAAAGATTAAGACTGCGCTAGTTGCGTCCATGAAACAGCCTGCGATTAAGAAGATTATATTGGCGATAAGCAAGAACATAATGTAATTGCCGCCGGTTATCTCAATCAAGCCGTCACTGATTGCAAGGTCGAGCCGCGCCCTTGTCAAAATATACGCGAACAAGCTAGCCGTCGCCGTAATGAACATAACAACAGCCGTTGTCGTCGTGGAGTTTACAAAAATTTCGTAGAGGTCTTTAAGCTTAAGCGTCCTGTAGATAAAGAATCCGACGAACAGCCCGTAAACTGCGGACGCCGCTGCCGCTTCTGTCGGGGTAAAAATACCGCCATAAATTCCGCCCAGAATTATGCCAGGCATAAGCAAGCCCCAGAACGCCTCTTTAAATGATTTCCAACGCTCCTCTGAAGTCGCTTTGGGCAGAAGTTCAATTTTAAGATTTCGTGTCGTCCACATTGCAACGATAATTAACGCAACGCCAATCATGACGCCAGGCACGATACCCGATAAGAACAATTTGCCGATTGAAGTATCAGCAACTGAACCGTAGACGACGAACGTTATTGACGGCGGGATAACGATACCGGTTGCGCCAGCCGCCGCCATCAATGCCGCACTGAACGCGGGCGGATAACCAACTTTAACCATTGCGGGAATAAGAATCATGCCCAGAGCCGCAACCGTCGCAGGACCCGAACCGGAAATCGCCGCAAAGAAACATGCAACCGACACCATAACGACTATCAAACCGCCGCGCAGATGTCCAACGCAACTTTGCGCGAAATTGATTAAGCGTTCGGAAATACCAGCCTTCTCCATGACGTTACCGCCCAAAATAAAGAACGGAACCGCCAGCAAAACAAATTTACTTGTCGCCGAAGAAAAGATACGCGGCAACATTGTCATAATCGTATCGAGCGGACGCCCCGCGCCGTCAATCAGCATACCGAAAACGCTTGAGACGCCAAGACAAATCGCAATCGGCGTACCGACAAGAAGGAATGCCGCAAAGCTCAAGAAAATTACCGGACCAATCATTTCGCGTCGCCCCCCTTGTCGCTGACTGCGTCAATTAACATGAACAAAAATTCTATCGTGATAAAGAACGCGCCAATCGGGACGAATGAACCGAAAATCCATTCCGGCCACTGCATGCCTGCCGTAACTTGTCCGTGATAAATTTGACTTTGCACCATGCTTATTCCGTACCAGAACAGAGCCGCCGAGAAAAATGTTGCAAGCGCGTAACTCATTGTCTGAATCACTTTCTGCAAACCTTTTGGCAACAAGTCAAGTATCGTGGTGAAGCCCAAATGCGCTTTTCTCCGTGCCGCCGCCGCCGAGCCGATTAAACTAAGCAGGACGAATAGATAAGTTGTAATTTCTTCCGAGAATGAAAACGACGCGCTGAAAACGTAACGAGCTATGACGTTCGCGAAAGTTAAAGCCGTCATTACGATTAGGCAGATGGCGCAGATTATGTCTTCGATTTTTCCCAAAATATATCGCATGCCGACTGCCTCCTTACTTCATGCGGAAGGCTTTGCAAGCCTCGTCGCCGTATTTTTCCATAAGCTCTTGGCGCACGCCCTGAACTTTATCCTGGAAAGGTTTCAACTGTTCGGGGCTGAGCACGATAACTTCCATGCCGCCTTGTTCAAACTTCTTGCGCAAATTTTCTTCGTCGTTCTCGACAAGGTCGCGCCCCCATTCACAAGCCTCTTTAGCTTTGGCGCGAATAAGTTCTTGTGTCTTAGGCTCAAGGTTCTCGAAAATTTTGGTGTTCGCGACGAACAAATAATTTTCGTAAGTGTAATTCCAAACCGTCATGTATTGTTGAATTTCGTTGACTTTAGCGGAGTTGGTGACGCTGAATCCATTTTCCTGCCCGTCAATAGTACCTTGCTGAATCGCGGTAAAAGCTTCCGACCAACTCATTGCTACGGGGTCAGCTCCAAACGTTCTCCAAAATTTAAAATAAACCTCGCCGCCGGGCACGCGGATTTTCAGACCGACAACATCTTCGGGCTTTAACACGGGGTGTTTGTCGTTGGTAATTTGTCTGAAACCGTTATGCGCGGATGCGAGGAAAGTCATACCTTGACCAGCGAGAATTTTTTTGTAATATTCGCCGCCGGTCGTGTCGATAATTTCACGAGCCTCTTGATAGTTGTTAAAAGTCCAAGGAATTGTGGCGATAAGTAAATGTTCGTCCATAACCGCCATAACGCCCGCCGCGTACGCCGCCAAATCAACTGCGCCGTCAGCAATCATTTCGATACCCTTCGAGGCGTTACCGCCTGCAAGCTGGTCATTCGGGAAAACGTCGATTGTGATATTCCCGCCGCTCTCTTTTTCCATAAGCTCGGCAAATTTCATCTCAACTTTCGTATCAGTCGCAATATTTGTGCCGTTGACGCTCATGACGAGTTTGATTTTCTGATATTCGCCCTCTTTGCGTTCGTCCTTCGCGGCTTCTTCGCCGCAACCGCTAAAGGCTAGCAAACTGCAGATGAGCAAAACCGACATCAGAAATTTTTTCTACATCGGCATTTTCAAATCAGCTCCCCTCCTTCAATAAACCCTCTACGCCTTCCTAAACCAACATAGGATGTTGATTAAGTTGCGCGTATAGTATCATTAACAATATCAATCTGTCAACAGTTTGCAGAAAATTTTTTCACAATAAAAAAAATCCCCGCAACTTGCGGAGGGATTATCGCCAAATTTAGTTCTTATCTTTTTCGCTAAGATTTTCATACAGCTTGAACAGCTCGGCAACTATCGCCGGCTCATTGTCCAAAAGATTTTCAAAGCCATAGGCGGCGGCAACTGCGCGGTCGTTTTTTTTGTGCGCGTCGCGTAAATCCTTCGGCATTGTCAGTTCGTCGTAGAGGTCGGCAAGCGTGGACTGCGGATAGCGCGCGCGAATGTCTAAAATATCCTGCGCGGTCTGCTCAATCATTTCCTTTTGCTCCGCGCTCGGCTCGCACCACACAAAATTATTATATACCACGCTTCCCGAATAACGATAGCGCATTTCCAAACGTCCCGCAACCGCTCTCATCCACGCCATATGTATTGAGCTTGTTAATATCCCGAAATGATAAATCTGCGCGGCGGGAATGATTGAAACTAAATTGCTTGCGATAATTTCAGACGACATAAAACCAATCGGAATATATCTGCGTTTTTCGGACGAAACTTGCGGAATTAAAATATAATCGTTCGTCGGTTGCGCAATATAAGCAAAAATTGTTGGCGTTTCGGCTAATTTTCTAGTGTCAGCTCTCTTACTTGCTAAACGAAAATTTTTAACGGCTTCAACACGTCGATAAATTTCTTTGCTTTTGCGAATTTCATTGGGCGTCGCGTTTATAAGCCATAAACAATATCTAATCTTGCCATTGATAAATTCATCTGCGCCCATGTACTGACGAATAAATTTTTCCAGCGCGGATTCTTGTTTTAAAATTTTTTTGCGTTCGTCCACTGTTAAAATTAAATTGCCGCCGTCAATGGGTTGACTGCCCCAAATAATTTTCGGAACGAAGTCTTGATAATGTTTAGCGCGGCTTTCGATAAAAATTGTTGGAGCGTCGACGAGATACGGATTGATATTTTGAGCGTGGGAAATTTCTTCGCCGTCAAAAATTTTCTTGTCGACGGAAAGATTTTTATCAGCCATACCGACAACCACGCAATGAATAGCCGCCTTTTTAAAGGATTCGCTGTCCCATTTGAAGGTACGTCGTCCGAAAATAATTTGCATGCCGTAAGTATCGAAAAGTTTTTTCCAGAGAGGCGCGACCTGTTCGCCCTGCGTGATTGAGTTTGTGGAGACGAACGCGGCTTTAATGTTTGTGCCTTGCATAAGTTTTGCGGCTTTATGATACCACGCGCCGACGTAATCAATGCTGTTAGAAAGTTTAATCTTGCCGAAAATTTTAACGGCGTCGGATTTCTGCGCGGCGTCCATCATGCTCGCGCCGACAAAAGGCGGATTGCTGATAATGTAATCGGTTTTTGCCCAGTTGACATGCAAGGCGTTCGCCTGCAGGATATTCGGATAACTTTTGAGTGGGAAAAGGTCTAAGCTCTTATGAACAATTTCTTCGGTTTCGCGTTTCATTTTGAGTTCGGCAATCCAAAGGGCGGTTTGCGCGACCGTCACGGCGAAATTATTTATCTCGATGCCGTAAAAATTTTGAATGGAAACTTTTATCGGGTCGTCGAGTTCGCCGAGCGTAATCTGACTACCGAGCAATTCTTTTAGAATTTCGTTTTCGAGTCGGCGCAGTTGAATATAAGTTTCGGTCAGAAAATTACCGGAGCCGCAAGCGGGGTCTAAAAATTTTAGCGCGGCGATTTTATTTTGCAACGCACGAAGATTTTCCTTGCGATTCCGCGCAGATTTTTTGATAGATTCAAATTCTGTGCGCAATTCGTCCATAAAAAGCGGGTCGATAACTTTGTGGATATTTTCAATGCTGGTGTAGTGCATGCCTCCGGCGCGGCGCACGTCGTCGCCAAGAGTGGATTCAAAGACCGTGCCGAAAATGGTGGGCGAAATATCTTCCCATTTAAACTTACTGCTTGCCTCGTCGAGCAGGAGCTTTTTAATTTCGGGCGTGAAGTTCGGGAAGTCGATTTCGCCAGAGAAAAGCCCGCCGTCGACGTAAGGAAATTTTTTCAAGGTGTCATCAAGATAAGGGCTACGCTTATCGGGCGGCGTGTCGAGGACTTTGAACAATTCGATTAAATCTTGACGAATATTCCTTGCGCCGCGCATATAGTCGCGAAAAATTTTGTGCTTGCCGAAAATGTCGATGCTTTCGGCGTAAAGGCAGAAAACTAAGCGGACGCAAAGTTTATTGAGGTCGGAAAGGGCATTTGGCGTTTGGATTTTAATTTCGGCGCGGAGTCCGTTATAAATTTTGGCGACGATTGCGCTAGCCTGAATTGAAAGTTCGCGTTCGTAGGAAATTTTGTCCTGCGGTTCGGCAAGGAAATTAAGCGCGGCAAATTTTTTAGGCAGTTCAAAGAGAGAGATTTTGAGCGGTTCGCGTTCGGGAAATTTTTTATCCATATCGAATACGCGGAATTCTCGGAAATTGCAAGTGATAATCCAGCGCGCCTTTCGCGAAAAGTTCAAAGCATCGTTATAGCGTTTTGCCTGCTGAAAAATTTCTACATCGTCGAGATTAACGGAGGAGCTTTTCTGCTCGATTAGAACTTTGGTTGAATCAATCAAGCCGTCAATGAAGCCGTGCGGGATAGGAACTTCAAAGCTGATAAAATTTTCCGGCTCGGCGATGTCGAACACGTCGCGAAGTAAAGATAGCCAAAAGGGTTGCGCTTCGCCCTTTTCGTAGCCGCGATTCGACCAGTGCTTGACGAAATTTTTTACATTCATGGCGAAAAGCTCCTTTCAAAGTGATTATGACAGAATAAAGAAAACACCCTCCAACCGCATTATAATTGGAAGGTGTTTTTTGTACAAGTTTTAAAAATATTTACGCCGTGTTATCTGGTCAAAAGGTCGGTGATTTTGTTAGCGAGGTCAGCGGGGTTGTTGGGCATAATGCCTTCAATCAAAAGCGCGAGGGAATAAAGCGTCGTGCACAAGTCCTTGAATTCGGAAGAATCTTTGCCCTGCGCGTGAAGGTTCTCCAACTTATGGAAGACTGCGTGATTGGGATTGAGTTCTAAAATTTGCGTCGCCTTGAAAAGTGGGTTATTCATAGCGGCGAAAGTTTTCTCCATAGTTAGCGAAGGAGAATCGGCACCGGTCACCAAGCAGACTGCGCCAGATTTAAGCCGCGAAGTCAAACGAACTTCTTTAACGGCGTCGCCGATAGCTTCCTTAACGTCCTTGAGCAAATCGCCTTGTGTTTTGGCAATCTCTTCGACTTCGGCTTTGACTTTCTGCGACTCGGCGTCATCAAGCTCGAAATTTTCTTTGGTTATCGACTGGAAATGTTTTTCGGCGTATTCATGCAGAGTTTCAATCGTGAACTCGTCGACAGGGTCAGTCAGATAAATTACCTCAAGCCCGCGCTCGCGAATAAGTTCCATTTGCGGAAGAGCTTCAATCGCCGCCGCGTCTTTGCCCGCCGCAATGTAAATTTGTTTCTGGAAATCGGGCATGCGTTCGACGTACTCGGCAAGCGTAGAAAATTTTCCTTCCTTCGACGTTTGGAAAAGGAGCAAATCTTTCAGCGCGTCTTTAGCTTTGGTATCGAACATGCTGTTATAGACGCCGATTTTAATTGACTTGCCAAATTGCGTCCAGAACTCTTGATATTTGTCGCGGTCGTCCTTGAGCATTTTAGAAAGTTGCTTGAGGATATTTTTTTCCAATGCCTTGCCGATAACTTTAACGCCAACGCTTTGCTGAAGGATTTCGCGGGAGATGTTAAGCGGCAAATCGGGCGAATCAACTAAGCCTTTCATGAAGCGCAACCAATCCGGCAAGAAATCTTTGCATTTGTCCATAATGAAGACGTGACGCGAATACAGTTGCAAGCCCGCTTCGTAGTCGGAGTAGTAAAGATTTTGCGCGGCGCGTTTAGGAATGCAAAGGAGCGCGGTATATTCTACGGTGCCTTCTGCTTTGACGTGGAAAATTTCCAACGGGGCTTCCCACTCGTGTAGTTGCTGTTTGAAAAATTCGTCGTATTCTTCGCGGGTAATTTCGGACTTATTGCGCGTCCAAAGGGGCTTCATAGAATTGACGGTGCGAACTTCGATTGACGGTTCATCTTCGGGCTTGTCCTTAACTTCAAAATTCATCTTGATTGGATAGCGCACGAAGTCCGAATACTTTTTAATCAGTCGTTCAAGTTCGTAAACGTCGGTGAAATTGTATTCGTCGTCGCCGCAAAATTCTTTCTTAAGGTGCAGGACGATTATAGTGCCTTGATTATCTTTTTGAGCGTCTTCGATTTCGTATTCGCCCGTGCCGTCGGAAGTCCATTTGACAGCGGAATCAGTTCCGGCTTTGCGCGTGATGAGTTCGACTTTATCGGCGACAATGAAAGCGGAATAAAAGCCTACGCCGAATTGACCTATAAGTTCCTGCGCGGCAGCATTGGAAGATTCGCGAATTTTATCAAGAAAATCTTTGGTGCCGGATTTGGCGATAGTGCCGATATTGTTAATGACTTCGTCGCGTGTCATGCCAATGCCGTTATCGGAAATCGTAATGGTTTTGGTATTGGCGTCGGGAAGAACGAAAATTTCCGGCTCGAAGTCGTCGGCAAGTTCATTGTTAGTTAAGGATTCAATGCGGAGTTTGTCAAGGGCGTCGCTTGCGTTGGAGATTAACTCGCGCAGAAAAATTTCCTTGTTGGTGTAAATGGAATTGACGACAAGGTCAAGCAGACGTTTTGTTTCGGCTTGGAACTGCAACTTTTCAACAGGCATAATTATTACCTCCAAAAAAATTAGCGGCGATTGCTCACCGCCTGGAAGATTAGCTTAAAGGTGTAAGCTTAAAGCTTAAAGCTCAAACCTCAAAGCTTTACTTAAAGAGCAAACTAACTGAACGGTGCGATTGAATGCTTAAGATAACGTCGCCGATAGCCTGCGCCATACTGAGCACGGTAATTTTAGGCGATTGCTTTTCGGGCGGCAAAGGAATTGTATCAGTTATAATGAGCTGTTCAATATCGGAGTTGTTGATTTTCTCAACAGCGTTTTTACTCAAGACAGCGTGCGTGCAAGCGGCGATAACTTTCTTTGCGCCGAGTCTCTTAAGAGCCTTCGCGCCTTCGCAGAGACTGCCCGCCGTGTCAACAATGTCATCAACCATAAGCGCGACTTTGCCTTGAACGTCGCCGATAATGCTCATAACTTCGGCTTCACCTGGACGCGGACGCCGCTTTTCGATAATCGCGATAGGGGCTTTGACGTAATCCGCCAATTTCCTTGCGCGAGTGACGCCGCCTAAGTCGGGCGAGACGACGACTAAATCATCGCCGAAATTTTGCTCGTTGAAATACGCGGCGAGAATGGGAGCCGCTCTAAGGTGGTCAACGGGAATATCGAAAAAGCCTTGAATCTGCCCCGCGTGCAGGTCGACAGTTAAAACTCTTGTTATCCCTGCCGCAACGATTAAATTCGCAACGAGTTTAGCTGAAATGGGTTCGCGCCCGCGAGTTTTCCTATCTTGACGGGCGTAGGCGTAATAGGGCACGACCGCCGTAATTGAATGCGCCGAAGCCCTTTTGCAAGCGTCCGTCATAATCAGCAAGTCCATTAAGTTATCGTTGACAGGTTGCGAAGTCGGATTGACAATAAAAATATCTTTGCCGCGAATGCTCCTGTTAATCATGACTTGCGTCTCGCCGTTGTTGAATCGCCCAACGAAAGTATCGACCAATTCAACGCCGACATGGTCAGCGATTTTCTTAGCTAATTCGGGATTAGCATTTCCCGTCATCAAGCAGAGGTTACTCGTGTTGCCGTTAATGCTCACTTTCAACAGCTCCCCTAAAAAATTTTTGCTCTATTTAATCGGCGTTTTCTTGCCGTAAAGCAACAAGTCCCAAACGTCATAGGCGACGACTTCGCCAGTGATAATTCCTTCCGCCGCGTGCAAAAGATTTCCGCCGCAATAAGCAGGATTGATATAAAAGCCCGATTCAAGCTCCGTCTCGAAAGGTACAAAGCAAGCCTTCTTAGCATAGGGCAAGCAATCAAAGCGTTCCAAAACGGCGGGGCTTGACGTGTGCATTGTGACAAGGACGTTAGACCAATTAATTTTATCTTTGCGTTCGTTCCAAAGCTCCAAAGCTTCGGCGTCGCTGGTGTAGCCGTTCATAAACCATTGCGTGCCGTCAAGCCAGAAAATCGGGTAGTTAATGCCCAAATCGTAATTATATTCCGTGCGCTCAAAGTGCAAATCCTTTTTGATATGCCAACGCGCCTCCGGCAGGAAGTTAATAAAATTTTCTTCGCTGGTGTACATGCCTACAGTCGGCGAAAGTTCCGGCAGTCCGAGTTTATGATAAGCAATGCCAGCCCACCAACCCATTGACAAAATCGACAGATTAGCGCGTTTCAATTCCTTATACTTCTCAAGCGTAAAGCCAGGCATTAAAACTGTGCGGTCGAGGACAAATTTATCAGTGTCGACGCCGAGAGCTTTTGCCTCCACCAAAACTGAATTAAGGTCAACATCATGCCCTGTCACTAAAACTAAATCGCAATCGACGCTTGCCAACTCTTTTTTATCAATGACATTGGGAATTTTGTTAATCGGCATTGGAACTGATTCAACGACGCCGACAAGATTAAGCGAACCCTTAGGCTTATCGAGTGCCGCAAATGCCGGTTTCAATAAACTTTGTCCCTTAGCTTTGGCTTGCGTCGCGACTGTATCATACTGCACCCAAATTACTACGTTCATAGAAAATTTTTCCTCCTTAAACTATTTGCGCTTGTCGTCCCAGACTGCGATATTGACTTGACGCGAACGCGCTACGGCAAGATTATCTTTCGGAACGTCCTTAGTAATCGTCGAGCCTGCCGCAATGTACGCGCCGTCCTCAACCTTGACCGGCGCAACTAAATTCGTATTGCAACCGATAAAGGCATTATCGCCAATCGTCGTGCGATATTTCTTTTTGCCGTCGTAATTGCAAGTGACAGTTCCGCAACCAACATTGACATTTGAGCCAACGTCCGTATCGCCGATATATTGCAAGTGTGGGAGTTTGGAACCTTCGCCAATGTTGGAATTTTTAATCTCGACGAAATTGCCAATTTTAACGTTCTGTCCAATCGTTGTACCTGGTCGAATATGGACGTAAGGACCAAGCGTGACGCCGTCAAGAATTTCGGCTTCGTGGCAATAGCTGAATTGAACTTTGACTTTGTTGCCGACCTTCATATCAGTTAGGCGGACGTTGGGACCAATCTCGCAATCTTCGCCAATAACGGTATTGCCTTCAATGTAGGTATTGGGGCGAATAATCGTATCTTGCCCGATTTTAACAGTGTCTTCAATGAAAGTTGTATTCGGGTCGATAATCGTAATGCCCGCTTCCATAAGAGCTTGTTCTTTTCTCATGCGAATAGCTTTATCAGCGGCGGCAAGCTGACTGCGCGTATTTATCCCGATAGTTTCAATGCAATATTCAGCTTTGAAGACGCCGACTTTATTTCCTTCCGCCTTCAAAATCGGCAAGACGTCGGGCAGATAATATTCACCTTGAGCGTTATTGTTACCGACTTTCTCTAGCGCGGCGAAAAGTTTTTGAACGTCAAAGCAGTAGACGCCGGAATTAACTTCGCGGATTTTTTTCTGTTCGTCGTTTGCGTCTTTTTCCTCGACGATTTTTTTAAACGTGCCGTTATTTTCGTGAAGAACTCTGCCGTAACCTGTCGCGTCAGGCATATCGGCTGTTAAAACGGTCGCCGCGCAGTTGGATTTTTCGTGAGCGGCAGTAAAATCTTTCAGCAGTTTACTTGTCAAAAGCGGGGTATCGCCACACAAAATTAAAAGCGTGCCTTTCGATTCTGCAAAATTTTTCTTCGCTGAAAGTACTGCATGACCTGTGCCGAGCTGTTCTTCCTGCACTGCGAATTCAACGACACCCGAAAAAGTTTTCTCAACGAGTTCCGCGCCCGAACCGATTACTACAACTTCGCGCTTTGAACCGGTTCTTTTCGCCGCCTCTATAACATATTGGAGCATAGGTTTTCCGCAAACTTTATGCAGGACTTTGGGCAATTTGCTTTTCATGCGCGTCCCCTTGCCCGCCGCTAATATTAATGTTTCTAAATTCATGTTAAGCCTCCTTTTATAGATTAAAAGATAATGAGGTTAGGAGATAATGAGATTATAAGAATTATTACTTATTATAGAATTCATTTTATTTCCCTCGATAATTTTAATATCAAAGAATTCAACATCCTATGAATCTCATCACATAAACCTAACGCCGTATTTGCTTGTTCTTCAGAGAAATAATTTAATCGAAGACAAATTTGTAGCTGAGTTTCTAATTCTGTTTGAGAACCGCGTGCTGCTGCAAGAAATTTAACAAATTCTTTTGTTGAATTACGTCCTTGTCATTCTGCAATATTTGAAGGAATTGAAACTGTAGCACGGCGCATTTGGCCTGATAAAGTGTAAGTTTCTTCTCGTGGTAAAAGTTTAACCAGTTTATAAACTTCAACTGTTAAATCCATTGCTTTTTACCAAACGATAAAATCTTTGTAGCTTTTCAAATTCACTTTAATACCTCTTAATCTTCTAATCTCTACTTTTCCTCATTGCCTTAAGGAGAGTTTCTTCCGCCTGTTCCATGTGACGTTCCGCTGCTTCGCGAGCCGCTTCTGCGTCGCCCGCCGCTATCGCTTCGACCATTGCGCGATGTTCCTGCAAAGTTTCTTGAAGTCGTCCAGGATAAGACATTGACAGCGTCCTAAAGCGTGCGAGTTGTTCTTTCAAGTTGCTAATTATCGCCACTAAACGTTCATTGCGGCTGACTTGATAAAGCAGTCCGTGAAACTCAATATCGGTCGCGACGATTTTATCAATGTCCTTGTTTTTGATATGCCCTTCGATTTCGACCAGCAAGTTTTGGAGTTTTTCTAGTTCGTCCGGCTCAATGCGCACTGTAGCCAATTCCGTCGAAAGTGATTCAAGTGCCGAGCGTATCTCGAAAATTTCTTTAACGTCTTTGACTGACACGTCTGAAACGTAAGTTCCGCGACGCGGCATCATTATCACGTAGCCTTCTTGTTCGAGTTTGCGAATTGCCTCGCGGACAGGCGTGCGGCTTATGCCTAATTCTTCGGCTAGTTGCACTTCCATTAATCTTTCGCCAGGCTCCAAAATCCCGCGCCTTATCGCGTCGCGCAGTGCTTCGCAAACCGTTTCTCTAAGCGGCTGGTAGCTATCTATAGTTATCGGTTCCAGTCTCTTACCCATCTTCATTCATCCTTACTTAACAAATTTTAGTGATAAAAATTTGTGCGCCGGAATCTTTGACACTCTCTGAAATTTTCTTAACGTTCTTTTCGTCGGTCAAAGCAAAAACGGTCGGTCCGCTACCGCTCATCAAAGCAACCTTAGCTCCGGCGGCAAGCATTTTGCTTTCTAAGTCAGCAATAGCGGGAATTTTTTTCAACGCGACGTTTTCTAGGACATTATAGAAATTTTTAAAAGCCGCGTCGTAATCTCCTTTCTCGAATTGTTTGATAATCTCGTTGTTAGGGGGGTGAGTTTTGGCGGGGTTTTCGTCGTAAGTTTTATAAGCCCAAGGCGTTGAAATTTCTCCTTCGGGCTTAGCCAAAACGACGCTGAAATTTTTAATGGGAGCGAGTCGCATTAAAATTTCTCCGCGACCTTCCGCAAGACATGTGCCGCCGATTATGCAAAAGGGAACGTCCGAGCCGACCTGTTCGCCGATTTTGCATAATTCGTTTTCGGTCAAGTTAGTTTCGTAAAGTCGATTCATGCCGCGAATAACTGCTGCCGCGTCAGTCGAACCGCCAGCTAAACCCGCCGCCATAGGGATTTTTTTTGCAATGCTTATATCAACGCCGAAATTTTTCCCGCAGTATTTTTGAAATGCCATCGCCGCCTTCCATGCTAAATTTTTTTCATCGCAAGGAATATTTTCGCCGCCGATAATTTTTGCCACGTCCATTTTTAGGCTTATGCCGCCCGAAGATTTTTCAAGCTCCACCGTGTCGCAAAGTTCAATCTCCTGCATAATCATCGACACTTCGTGATAACCGTCTGCCCTTATGCCTAAGATGTCCAGCGTCAAATTTATTTTCGCTCGTGCATTTTCCCTAACCATTTGCTCACCAGCCTTTTTATTTTCGGCAAAATTCTATCACGCTTTATTTTTTTTGACAAGATACCCCCAATTTGCCAAAAAAATATCCCGAAGTTGCCTTCGAGACGAAAACTTTTTATCGTGGAAATTTCTTATTTGTTCTCAAGAGCCATAATTTTATCAACGCGACGAGCATGCCTTCCTCCCGCAAAGTCGGTAGTCATCCACGTGCGAACAATTTCTCCGGCAGGACCAAAGCCCGTGACGCGCCCGCCCATTGCCAAAACATTCGCGTTGTTATGTTCGCGGCTCATTCGCGCTGAATAAACGTCATTGCACAGCGCACAGCGTATACCGTGAATTTTATTCGCCGCAATCGAAATGCCAAGTCCCGTGCCGCAAAGGACAATTCCTCTATCAGCCGCGCCGCTCACAACGTCCGCGCAGACTTTTTCGGCAATGTCGGGATAATCAACAGACGCCGTGCCGAAAGTGCCAACGTCTTTGACTTCGACGCCTTCAAACTCCGCCAAAACTTTTTTAACTTCCTCTTTAAGTTCAACCGCGCCGTGATCGCTACCGATTGTGATTTTCATTCAAACCGCTCCTTTCAAATTATGCGCCGATTATATTTCAACATAGGACGTTTGTCAAAATTTTTGCGGCTCAATGTCATCGAAGATTACCGGCAGTTTCTCGACTAGGATTTTATAAATTTTCAGCGCGATTTCTCGCATTTGCGGATGCGCCGCCTTAGCCGTTCTTAGTTTTAAAAAGTGCCGACACTCGCGCAAATTCATTGTCACGAAAATTTCTGTCTTAAGCGAATTGGGAAGGATTGACCGTGCCTCTTCGGGACGTGCACCGCCTGCGCGGAGTGCTAAATAATTTTTCTCGGCAAGTTCCATTGACTCAAGCCAGATTTTATAATTCGCGTCGTCCTCCTGCCAAAAACACGGCTTAATAAAAGTCAGCTCGCCGCCGAATTTCCCCGCGCTGTAATCGCAAAAGCGCGTTGATTCCTGCGAAAAGCTAGCTATCCTATGGCGCACAAGTTCATGAGTAACGCCCCTGTCGCAAATGATTTTAAAAGAAATCGCCGCGTGCTCGATAACCGATTCGTGCCCGCGCTTAATTATCCCGCGAATAAATTTTTCCGCGCTATCGTCCTTGATATTTCCTTCAGACTTGTAGCAGACGCGCCCCGCCCGCTCAATTTTTTTCATAATCGCCGCCGCGTCAAAGTCGTCAAGCAATTCAACGCTCGGCTCAATAATTTTCATTCAACTTTCCTCCTTGCCTATAAAAATTCTCCCTGCACGTATCTCAAAGCCATTATCCTTAGCGACTTTTTCTGGAGAGGTCGTCACGTCAATAATTTTGCGTTCGCGCAGAAGTTTACCGAAAAATTCAAGCGGTATGCCGTCCACGAAAGGAATAGAAAAATTTTTCCCGCCGTGATTTATAATGGCGTTGCGAATTTCCAGTGCGTGTGCGTTCAAGTAATCGTCGACGTTGATTAGCGAATCATTCTGAATATTTTCCAATGCGTCCTCGCTGTAAAGAAAAATTCGCTCGTCGTGAACGTCAAGCAAACTCTGCGCGGCGACTTTCACTGCCGAAGAATTTTTGCCGATAATTTTTCTTCCGTGCAGGAGTTTTTCAAATAAAGTCAGCGGCATTCCGTCCACAAAAGGAATTTCAAATAAATTATCGTTGCGCTTGACGAAAATTTTTATAATTTTGTTTTCGTTCTCGCTAAAATATGCGTCGAGATTGCCGGTTGCTTCGGCGTAAAGTTCGCTCAATCGCTCTTCGTCGCAAAGATAAATTTTCCCGTCGCGAACGTCCAGCAGATTTTTCTTAGCAATGCTTGTAGCTGAAGTACTTTTGCCGATTATATTTCGTTCGCGCAAAATTTTGCCGAAAAGTTCAAGCGAAATGCCGTCGACAAAGGGAACCTCAAATATTTTCTGATTGTGCTTTATCAAAACCTTCTTTAGCTCCGCCGCGTGAAATTTCAAATATTCGTCGACATTTTTAAGCGAATCGACATAATCCGCCGTTAAATCTTTTTCGCCGCGCAGATAAACTTTTCCATCCAATATCTTTAGCAAATTTTTCGTCGCAGTCTGCACGGGCGAAGTATTCTTCCCAATAACTTTTTGTTCGCGCAGAAGCTTGCCAAAAAGCTCAAGCGGCATTCCGTCCACAAATGGTATTTCAGAAATTTTCCCGCTATGCTTAATGAAAATTTTCTTTAGCTGCGCCGCGTGCAGGGTAAGATAATCATCGACCGCCTTAAATGAATCGCTACCAGTGGTTTTCAATTCCTCTTCATTGCGCAGGAAAATTTTATCGCCGCTGACTTTGAGCAAATTTTTTTCGGCAACCTGCAAGGGCGAAGCAGTTTTCCCAATAATTTTCTTTTCGCGCAGAAACTTCCCGAAAAGCTCAAGCGGCATTCCGTCCACGAACGGTATTTCAAAAAGTTTTTCGCCGTGCTTAATGAAAATTTTCTTAATCTCCGTCGCATGGTCGGCAAAATAATTTTCGATTTGCTCGGCGGGCGTCGGCTCTGAAATTTCTTCTTCGCTCTGAAAATAAATTCTGTCCCGCCAAAGCTTTAAAAAATTTCCGGCAATAAGTTTGCTTAGCGAATCTTTTCTATCTATAACATTTAATTCACGCAGAATACGCCTAAAAGTCAAAATGCCCATGCCCGCAACGAACGGCACCTCAAAAAGTTGTTCGTCCTTCTTGAAGAAAATAAATTTAACTCTCGCCTCACGGTCAAGCAGATACTTTTTAAGTTCAAAACCGAAATGCGGCAAGAATTTCTGTAGCTTCTGCGATACTTCGCTGAATTTAAATCGGAAATCTTTCAGCTCGACCCAAGCAGGGTCTATTTTCAAAATTTTCATTTGCTCAATTAAAGTTCTATGCCCCGCGCCGTTCGATACGATTAGAACTTTTTTATCGAAGTCGACAGCAAATTTTATCGCGGCTAGAAAATCTTTGTCGCTGGAAATTATAATAATCAACTCAAGGTCTGGCTCGTCGATTATCGCCCGCACCATTTCAAAACAAAGCCACGTGTCCGCAGAATTTTTCCCGTAAAAACAATTTTGCACGCGATAAATTTTCCCATCAAGTTCGCGATACTTGGAAGGGAGCGTGTCTTCTTTGGCGATAATGTCAACTTTAGTTATCGTATGTTGCTTGCCGAAATATTCAACGGCTTTGAACGTGACGGAAGGCGGAATATTTTCTGCGTCAACGAAAACATGCGCAATCAAATTAAAATTTGCCCCTTCTTTTTTTAGGCAGATTTTATCACGGCGGCGAATTTTCTACAACGCAGGATTTTTCGCGCCCTTAGCCGAATTAAACAATGTTGCATTTCGGGAAGGAGTAATGACTATGAGCGAAAAAATTTTAGACGCAGTCCTTAAAGCATTCGCTAAGCTGGCGGCGATACCGCGTCCGTCAAAGCATGAAGGACAAGTCAGCAATTTCTTGAAAAGTTTTTTTGAACAGCACGGCTTTGAAGTTTTGCAGGACAGTTTTAAAAATATTATCGCCGAGATTCCCGCCACTCCCGGCAAAGAAAATGTGCCGTTGACGATTCTTCAAGCGCATATGGATATGGTTTGCGTGGCGGCGGAAGGTTACGAATTTAATCCGACGAGCGACCCGATAAAGTTGATTCGTACCGAAAAATTTCTTGAGGCGGAAGGAACGAGTCTAGGCGCGGACGACGGCATTGGAGTTGCGGAAATTCTCTATCTGGCTGAGAATCACGAAAAATTTTCTCACGGCAAGCTCCGGATAATTTTCACGGTCGACGAAGAACAAGGCATGAGCGGCGCAATGAATCTCGACAAGAAATTTTTATCCGACGCCGATTTTCTTATCAACTGCGATTCGGAAAAATTCGGCGAAGTTGTTGTTGGTTGTGCGGGCACCGTTCACGCTACGCTTTGGCGCGAACTTCATTACGTCCGCCCCGATACCAAATTGCCTTACAATGTCGAAATAAAAATTAGCGGGTTGCGCGGCGGGCATTCGGGCGAAGAAATTTCAAGCGGAAGAATCAATGCAATTAAAGTCGCCGCCCAACTTATGCGCCAAATTACAACGCAAGGGAAAATTCGCCTGGCTTCCTTCAGCGGCGGAAAAGCTTTCAACGTGATTCCCGACAGTGCGGAATTTGTTTTCGCTACTGATTTAAAAATCACGACCGTTCAGAAAATCTGCGCGGAACTCGAAACGAAGTACAAAAAAATTTACAGCACCGAGCCAAATTTAAAAATCGAAGCGGATACCGTCAAACGACCCGATAAAGTTTTGCATATTAAGGATTATGATTGCCTGTCGAATCTAATTTCGCTGATTCATAGCGGCGTTTATCTCATGTCGCCCGAAAATCCTGCGCAAGTCATCGCGTCGGCAAATTTGGGCGTCGTGCGCATGGACGATAATATTGTTGAGCTAAAAATTTTGCCGCGTGGCAATGATGACGCGCTTATTGATGAATTTATCGAAGGGTTCGACCAGGCAGCGCGCCTTTGCGCCTTTGAAAAGAAATTTTCACTGCCAACGCCCGCTTGGTCCTTTAATCCCGATAGCAAATTGCTAAAAATCGCCGAAAATGTCTTCTCAGAGCAAAATAATTGCACGCCGGAAATAAAAACTATTCATGCAGGGCTTGAAACTAGTTTTTTCAGCCAAAAAAATCCCAATCTCGATATTATTTCAATCGGCACCACCAACGAAAACATTCATAGCCCTAATGAACGACTTCATCTCGATACCGTCGCGCCGCACGTGAAATTTATCGTCGATATGCTTGAAAAAATCGCTGAAACGTAATTTTTATCCCTAAAGTCACTGCGACTATTAAAAAATAAAAAATTAGCGCGTTAATTGCCGACATAACTAAATTTAACTTGCTAAATACGAGCAATAGATAATGAATAGCGAACGGGTGCGCCAAATATACAAAATATGAGTTCTTCCCTAGCAAACTTAGGAAATTTTTTAGCCGCGCAGGTAATTTTCCATATTCAAATAGCTTAAAAAAGAAAATCGACGCGCCTATTGTGTAAAAAATTCCTAAAGGCGATAATTGATGCGCCGTATTCACCGCAGATAACGCAGAATAGCCTTTTTCGTAAATTAATTCGTAATACCATGCTAATAAAGCCGTCAGCGTGATTAAAAACGTCGCGCTGATTATTTTTTTGCGCTCCGAACACCATTTAAAGAATTTTTCCGAGTAAATTCCTAAAACTCCGCCCAAAATAAATATAAATGCGTAGTGCAAGACCAGCCAATTCAATCTCCACTTGAAAAATAAATTTTCCGACGTTCCCGCGCAGTAACTCGACCAATAATCAAATAAAATCTGCGCGATTAGCAATAAAATCAGCTTCGCCGGCGTTATTCGCTTAATTATTTCTATCCACACCGGCATTAACAGATAAAACCATATCAATATCACTAAAAAATATAAATGATACTTCGCTAGCCCAAAAAAATAAATTTCCAGCCCATAATCCCAATCCGGCAATAAAGAATAGCCGTAAAACCAATTATCATGCACTAAATACAGCGTCGACCAGATTAAATACGGAATTAATACCGCTTTGAATCGCCGTTTTAAAAATTTTCCATAAAAAAACGGCTCTGACAGATTTATTTTATAAAAAAGCCCAAACGCCGATATAAAAAAGAAAATCGGCACGCTAAATCGCGAGACGATTTCAAAAAGCGCGACTAAATGCACGTTCGGCGTCGGATTTAGCGATAAATATTGCGAACCCGTATGAATCGCCACTACTCCTAGCATTGATACGCCGCGTATATATTCGATTGATAATAAATATGGCTTTTTCATCGGCTAATTTCAAATTCTACGTGAACGCTTGCTGAACATTGCAAATTTCCGCTCTCAATCGGCGTTTCATATGCTACCGCGTCCTCTGTCGCCGCCATCGCTCGCACCATTTTATAATTTTGCGGCGCAGATACTCTGTTTGAATTAATCGAAACATTTCTGACGCTCACAATACTTTTTCCCAGTGTACGAGCAACAATTTCCGCTTTTTTCTTCGCGTCGAGTACCGCAAGCCTTAACGCTTCGTCTTGATACGCCGTTTTATTGCGCAAACCGAAATTTAAGCTGTCAACGTGATTTGCTCCGTGATTCAACGCCGCGTCAATAACTTTTCCTACTAATTTTAAGTCGTCAACGATAATTGTAACTGAATTTGTCGCCTCGTAGCCTTCCAAAACTCTTTTTCCGTCTTCTAAGTGACGATAAACCGGATTAAAGCTGTAATTGCCCGTCGAAATGTTTTTGCGCTCTATTCCCAACGACACTATCGAATTTATTACCGAACTTGCCGCCCGCGCATTAGAATTTTGCACTTCAGACGGATTTTTTTCGCGCGTCACCACTCCAACTGATATTTTTGCGCGGTCGGGCGTCGCTTCCACTATTCCCTCGCCACTTACTGATATTATCGGCGGCGGAATTTCTTCCGCAAATGCCGTTGAACATATTAAAATCATCATCATCAACGTTAAACTAAATATTTTCATCAAATACACCTCCCGCGCCGATTTTAGCAAAAAATTTCGCCGTTATCAATCAAAAAATCCCTCCGACACTCGCCGAAGGGCTTTTTTGCTACCAAGACGAGTTTTTTTTACCAATCCCACTCAGATTCCGTCATGTGGTGTCCGGTATAATCCATTGCATACTGCCGAGCCTGTTCTTGCGTGAGTGATTGACCGGTATACATGCGCTTATATGTGTTATGTTTTCCGAAAGCTAAATTCGTTTTCTGTAGCTTATACGTTGGAGTTTCTTTTTCGTTACAAAGTCTAGCAAAAAATTTTTTCTGCCGTCAAACGCTCTACGGGGCTTTTTTCTTGCCCATTTTACAAATTCCATGTACGTGGAAAATGTAATTTGCTCTATTTTCAACGTCTTTTTTCTGTTATAATTGTTCGCGGAGGTGAAAATTTATGATTTTCGACGATATTCGCACCCTAGAAAAAATTAATGAGGCTCCTAACAACTTTACAATCAAAATGTTTCTCTATCTCGCTATGAAACAGCTTCAAGACGGCATTTGCGGCTACAAAATCGGAAAATCTCAGCTCCAATACGATTTGAAGCTTGGTAAGTCTACTTTTTTCAATTCTTTGCGCTGGTTGAAGGAAAATTTCGTCGTCAACGAACTAAAATTAGTTTTGGAGTCAGATTTTATGGTCAATCCCTATATCGTGATGAATAATTGCGACCGTAAAGCTAGAATTGCCGAGTGGAGCCGCCGCGTTAAACTCGATGACGCCAAAATTGATAAAAACAAAGAACGTAGACGCCGCGAACAGCTTAAAAAGCAATCTCAGCAATAAAAAATCGGGCGAAACTCCTTTAAAGAGCCTCGCCCGTTATTTTTTTCTATTTTATCAGCGTAAATATATGCCGATTATAATTTTGCGTCGTCAAATAGCTTCTAGCCGTCTTGCTACCTTCCAAAAAGCTGTATATAAAGAAATTTCGGAATGAATTTACCGCCTCATCAGTTAAATCAAAGCGTTTTCCATTGTCGCGTATGATTATTCGCATTTCTTCACCAAAAATCAGCGTCAACTACGCTAATGGCTCATTTCCAGTGTTATTTTCTACTATCAACATGCCAATTTCCTCGATTATCAATGCACTTCTCATCGCAAGCTTTGAATCAATGCCGCGTTTTAAAATTTCGCCTTCCGCCAAGTCTCTTAGCTCCAAAACTCGCTCCAAATTTAATTTTGCGCCCCGCGATATTATATCTGACTCTTCTAACAGCAACGGAAAGCGTTTTCCATAGCGGACGCGCAAGAAAATCGCAAATATCACGCAACTTATAACCGATACTAACATCATTCCAATAAAAAATCCCTCAATTCCAAACGATAAGCCTAAAATCATCGGTATCAGTAAATAAAAGCCAAAATCCTTGAAAAATGATAGCGAAATAGCTATTTTCATATGCCCACTTATTTGATAATACATCGAAAACAGGTAAATTAACGTGATAAACGGCATTGAAAAGCCTATTGCGCGTATTGCAAAGACCGTTTCGGATAAAATTTCGTCTTCAATGTCGAAAAGTCCCGCTATTGCCTCACTAAACAGCAAAAATATCGGAATTATCGCCACTCCATAAAATAACGCCGCTTTTATCGCAATGTTCATTACTTTTTTATGCCGTCGAAGTTTTTTTCGCCCAAATAAATGTTTATGAGCGGTTCAGCCGCCTCTGACACGCCTTTAAGGAAAACTGCTAACTGTATAATACTTATCACGACCCTCTGACCGTTTCTGACGCGGAAATATATAAAATCGGCTTCAAAGTCTGCGACTCAAAGAAAATCCACTTTGCAAAAACCGCGATTGATACCAAATATCCCAAAAACGTCCCAAAAGCTATTCCAGCTATTCCAAATTTCATTCCGAGTACGATTGACGCCATGATATTTACAAAAAGATTTAAAAAAGTCGCGATAACTCCACATTTCCCGCCGCCGTCCGCATAAACCATAACATAAATTAAAAAATATATCGGATTTATCGCTATAGACAGGAAAAATAACGAATAATATTCTCGTGCATAGGTTTCAATCTCGCCCGTAACGTCAAAAGACGAAAAAAATACATCTCGACCGAAAAAAAATATCACCGCAAGCAAAATTGATAGCGTTACAGCTAAAATTGCACCTTGACTTACAAGTTTATTTGCTTTTTCCTGCCGAAAGGCTCCGATTTCAAAAGAATACAAATAAGAAGTTCCAGTTGCAATCAATGCTGACAAAAAACCTACAAAATAAAGAAGCGGCGTAACTAAATTGACCGCAACCATTGCATTATCGTCTAAAATTTGCGCTGCCAAGATATAATTGACAATATTTGATAAACTTGATGCCAACATCATTAGTAGCGATGATAAAAGCATTTTTTTTAAATGAAAACCGCAAAAAGTATCGTTCATCTGCAAAAAAACTCGCCATAATATTTTTTTATCTTGAAAACAGGGCGATAAAGGTCTTTTGACTGTTTCAAACCCGCTATTCTAATGTCTTCTTCCATATTTATGTATTCATAAGGTTCCAAAGTTTTTGAGGACGCAATAAATTTATTTATCGCCACAAATGCTCCGTTTTCCGCAAATTTTTTTTGTGATTTTTCAAAATGAGCATCAATACATTGCTCCGACAAGGCAGAAAACATAATCATTGCGGCAGGTTCGCCGTCAGCGTAGAGAATTCCGCTTTGCATTTCGAGATTTTCCCAATTATTTACCGCCTCACGAATATTTGACAGCTCAAATTGCAAAAAAATATCGGCGTCATCATGTTCTGAAAGCCATTTTTCCGAAATATTCAAAGCATCTGGCAATAAATCTTTTGTGAGTGGAAAATATTTAGCGTCGGGATAAGTTTTCATGAATTTGTTGTATTGATTTCTCTTGCCATGAAATTTTCTGCCTGCAAGTCGGCTAAATCGTCAATTTTGTAAATATAATCGCTATTTCCGTCGAAAAAATTCCAGTCGACAGAAATAAATTTGTCAATTTCGGCTCGCTGATGCTCATTACAAAGACAAAACCGCAAATTTTCTCCGCGCAAAGCAGAATCTGCCTTAAGAAGTTCAATCGCAACTCTAAAATCGAAATTTTTATTGGAAAGTGGGAAACCGTAGCCATTTCGATTCAAATTTATGCCGTTGTAGTGCCTAAAAAGAATTCCGTTGAGTTCCGCAACTTCGATATTGTATTTTTTGCAAAAGGTAGAGATTAGCCGTCGAAGTGTCGCTTGCGATAGAAAAATTTCGTTGAGAAATGAATTTTGGTTCGTGCCAATCGAGTTTTAGCATTAAAATTCCTCTGACTTAATAATTTTTACCGAATACATGATAATTTTCTTTGTAATTATTGACAGACGCGGGAAATTTCTTAGCGTAGTCCAAAATTTTTTTACCGAGACCATTTTTAAGTAGAGATTCAAATTTTTGGAAATCTGTCTTTAAAAAAAACGGACAATCGACGCAAAACGCAATCACAATATCATTATTTTTTTTCATGGCTCTGAAAGGCCACACTGCACACTCAAAAAGCTTATTTTCGCCGAGAATACAGCCGTTTTTATTGAATGGGCAAGGAATTTCTTCTAACGGGTCATTACCGGAGTAATCATTTTCCATATCGAAAATATATCCGTCACAATCGTTTCGTTTTACCTTTTTGAACTTAATTTCCGGATATATTGCCTTTAAATTTTCCATTTCTTCACGATTGATAACCGGCAATTCCGATAAACTTGATTTTTTAAACGAACAACAGTACTTACATTTTGCGCAGTCCTCAGCGGTAATAAAAGTGACTTCACTTCTTATTTCATTATGTTTTGTCATAAAATATCACTCCTAAATAAATTATATCATACAAAAAATTACTTTCAATGGCTTAGCCCTTTTTTATTTCCGCGCTTTGTGCTAAAATCATTAAAAATTTCTCTGGAGGTGCGCTTATGGTTAAAAGAATTTACGTTGAAAAGCGTTCTGGCTTCGATGTGCCCGCAAAACAGCTCCTCGAAGACTTCAAAGACACGCTTGACATTAAAATTGACGGCTTGCGGCTGTTCGTGCGCTACGATGTCGAAGATTTGAGCGAAATTGACTTCCAAAAAGTCCGCGATATTGTTTTTCGTGAGCCAAACGTCGATAATTTTTATTTTGAACTGCCCGCCGACGTCGATTTAACAAAAACTTTCGCGATTGAATATTTGCCAGGTCAATTCGACCAAAGAGCCGACTCCGCCGCCCAATGCGTTCAGCTCGTCACCGCTAAAAATCTTCCAATTATTCATTCTGCGCGGATTATTTCAATTATCGGCGACATTTCGCCCGACGATTTCCAAAAAATTAAATCCTACTCAATAAATGCCATTGAATCACGCGAGGCAAGCTTTAAAATCCCTGCGACGTTGAAAATTTCCGCCGAAATTCCGCCTGACGTTGAAATTTTAGCCGATTTTAATAGCTTTAACGACGACGAACTTAAAAATTTTATAAATCTGCGCGGTTTGGCTATGAATCTCGACGATTTAAAGTTTTGCCAGAAATATTTCCGCGAAATTGAACAAAGACCGCCGACAATTACCGAATTGAAAGTTATAGATACGTATTGGAGCGACCATTGCCGCCATACGACTTTTACGACCGCGATTGACGAAATTTCTATTGAATCCGCCGTTATTCAACGCGCTTTTGACGAATATTTAGCCGTTCACGACGCGAAAAAGGATATTTCGCTAATGGATTTGGGCACAATCGGCGCGAAAATTATTAAACCGCAAAATCTGGACGTTTCGGAGGAAATTAACGCCTGTTCGATAAAAATTACTGCGAAAATCGACGGTCGCGACGAAAATTGGCTTGTAATGTTCAAAAATGAGACGCATAATCACCCGACGGAGATTGAACCGTTTGGCGGCGCGGCGACATGTCTTGGCGGGGCAATTCGCGACCCGTTGAGCGGCAGAAGTTACGTTTATCAGGCAATGCGCGTTACTGGCGCGGCTAATCCTAATAAAAAATTCGCTGAAACGTTGCCCGGCAAGCTTCCGCAGAAAAAAATCACTCGCGGCGCGGCAAATGGCTACAGTTCCTACGGAAATCAAATCGGTTTGGCGACTGGACAGGTTCGCGAAGTCTATCACGAGGGATTTTTGGCGAAAAGAATGGAAATCGGCGCGGTAATTGCGGCGGTTCCGGCTGAAAATGTGGTTAGAAGTCGTCCGAAAGCCGGCGATAAGGTAATTTTGCTGGGCGGGCGCACTGGACGCGACGGAATTGGCGGTGCGACCGGCTCAAGCAAGGTTCATACGGCTGATTCTTTGAAAAAAAGCGGCGCGGAAGTGCAAAAAGGCAATCCGCCGACAGAAAGGAAGATTCAGCGGTTATTTCGCAATAAAAATGCGGCGAAATTGATTAAACGTTGCAATGATTTCGGCGCGGGCGGCGTCGCGGTGGCAGTCGGTGAGCTTGCGGCGGGTTTGAATATAAATTTGGACGCGGTGCGCAAAAAATATGACGGTTTAGACGGTACCGAGCTAGCAATTTCGGAAAGTCAAGAGCGAATGGCGGTAGTTTTGGATAAAAATGACGTGGAAAAGTTCATTTCGCTGGCAGATGATGAAAATTTAGAGGCGTATGAAATTGCGGAGGTCACGGACAGCGGAAAATTGATAATGAATTGGCGCGGCAAGGAAATTGTTAGCATAAGCCGCGAATTTTTCGATACGAACGGCGTTAAACGTCATATTAAGGCTAAAATTTCGTCGCCAAAACAAATTTCTACGCAAAAAAATATAAAATTCCTAGAAAATCTGCGCGTATTAAATGTTTGCAGTCAAAAAGGCTTAGTAGAACGATTTGATTCGACAATCGGTGCGGCGACAGTTTTAATGCCATTTGGCGGGAAAAATCAGCTGACA
>ODAI011609678.1_pt1 | contig 30041 bp, 25 predicted proteins | sample 1539321 | NCBI WGS metagenome assembly ODAI01 (sample SAMN02144231, study PRJEB22623) | gut metagenome | biome: sheep rumen | host: Ovis aries | place: New Zealand
AAAGTAGTTTTGCCAGCACCAGAACTTCCAATCAGTGCAACAGATTCGCCTTTTTTTACGCTCAAAGACAAATCTGATATCACATCATCTTGAGTATTCCAATATCGAAAAGAAACACCTTTTATAACAACACCCTCTTCATTACTATTTACATGCTTTCTTCGAGCAGCAGTATTAGTTTTGGACAATCCAACACTCTTATGCAATCCTATACCGCCTATAACGTTATAACAATTTTGTAAACCAAATTGATAATACACCAACGAATTAATTCGGGTTGACACCTTAGATATTGAAGGAAGTATTTTAAAAGTTGCCATTGCAAAAGTCCCCAAGACAGGAACCAGCGAAGATGCATCACCAGATAACATAATTCGAAACAGAACAACAAGAACAAAACCGGATAAACAAACACCTTCTAGTATTCTATCTGGGCAAGCATTAATTACCGAATATACCAATGTAGCTTTTTCTGATTTTTCTGCTGCATGTTTATATTTATTTACAAAAAAATCTCTACGATTCAGCACAGATATTTCCTTTATTGCATTAATAGCCTGGTAGCTGGTCATAACTTGCTCCAGTTCAGCTTCTCTTCTGAGTCTTCCAACTTCTTTTATTATCTGTTTTAATCCAAACACAATAACAATAAAAGTAAAAAAACCAATTCCCAAAGCACCTATTGTCACTATCCAGTCCGTGATAAATAAGAATATGGTGATACAAATAATAGTAAGTATCTCGCCAACAATTTGAAATAAACTAATAAGGATCTGATAGGCTGAGGACACATCGCCATTTACACCCCTTTGTATTTCTGAAGAATTCGTATTCAAAAAGTACTCATATGGTTGCCGCATATAAATATCTAATATATATGACGATTCCTCCTTTAGAAATCTTGTACCAAATCGCTGTTGAATATATGTAAGAAAAATGGCAAACGCATTTTTAGACAAGAAAACCACAATAATTACTATACAGAAAAGTATCAAAAGGCTATTATAATCCATATCGCCGAACAATTGAAATGCCGCTCTTACATACCATGCATCACCCATGCTTTCCGATCCATTTATCAACGCTAACAGTGGATAAACAGATGAAATACTTAATAGATCAAGCAATGATAAAACTAGCATCGATAAAAATACTATTATCGACTGCATTTTTTGAGTTTTTGAAAGTATTGTATTTAACTGACGTACAATCCTTATAACTGAATTAATAGCGTTAATCATACAGTATAGTATAGTTCATTCCTTCCAGTTGTTTCTCATTGATGCAATCATTTAGTTGCATATACATTCCAGCCGTAACAACTAATCTCATAACTGTTATTGTCACCAAGGGCATACTTCACAAGTTTTTTTCGAAAAAACATACCGAATAATCTATCACGCCAATTCATCTCAGAAAGCACAATGCTTAAACTATCCATAAAATTACTGTATAAATTACCATAATGCGATATTTCAAAATGATCAAACCCTATACCATTCAAATGATATTCATACCAATACTTATCAAACCCACAGCAAAAATGATATGGGGCGAAATGTGTTTCTGACAAAAAAGGGGCTGTTAGAATAAGTACTCCACCTGGCTTTAGTATTCGATATATTTCTGATAATGCCTTTACCGGATCCGGAATGTGTTCAAATACCTCAGTACACAAAACAGCATCAAAGCTTGCATCATCAACTGGAACATCAGCAATATCGCTAATTATATCGATTTTAGAGACGTCCCACTCTCCCATTTGTAGACCAGTACCATCACCCTTTCCATCATATTGGCAAAAATCTTGTGATGTATACTCTAGATGAGCGCAATACTTCCTGTATTTTTGTTCACCGGCTCCCAAATCGATAATTGAATCACCTGTCGGAATCCGCCTAATCTGTTCTTTTACCCATTTTTCCAAAAGCGCATCATGTCGTTGTTCGTACGGTAAGTCCAAATAATTACTTATCCTCGCCTCAATAATAGATGGGATTTTTTTTATTGATTTTTTTATATTTTTCATTTTTTAGGGTACCATATAGTTACTATTGCCTTTTATTCAAAAAGAAAAGTGTCTACAATATCTCTAACTGCACCAGCTCCACCTTTTTTCACAGATACATACTTTGACTCTGATAAAACCTCTTTTATTGCATCTGCTGGGCAAGCTGATAATCCGCAATATCTCATTGCCTCAAGATCATTAATATCATCACCTATATATAAAACGTTTTTAGGTTCAATCCCATATTCTTTGCATCGCCTATCTAACGCCTCCACCTTATTTTTGCAGCCCATTTCCAAAAAATCCATGTTCAGTTTTTTAGCGCGTCTTCTATTCAACTTGACACTTTCCCCTGTAACAATACCAACTATAATACCTTGCCTCTTTAGTTTTGAAACCGCCATACCATCCTTCGTATTAAACTTTTTTAATTCATCGCCATTTTCCGAATAGTACATTCCGCCATCTGTCAGACATCCATCACAATCCATCACAACCATTTTAATATCAGTTCCGTGTAATTCCTTTTTGTCCGCGATAAATCTTTCTCTCAATAACACCTCTATCATCTTAAAGTCGTTGGGTTCGTCTATCTCAAGCGCAGTATCTTCTCTCATCACATATGCTTTAACAGTTCCTGACAATCTATTCTTATATTTCAAAAGATCCGACCTGCTCGTAATATAAAATGCTCCATTCTCGACATAATAACCATCAAAATCCTGTCGGCGGGGCCTATCATAGTAATCATAGTTTATTGCCTTCGCAGTTCCATCATCGTTAACACTCCACAAAAATCTCTTTTGCTTTACGACCGATAATACACTATCAGTTCCTGCCGTGCTATATAGATTTATCCCTCCATGCAAATCCGCCCCTGTCAGCAACGGGGACGTAGCTTGTATTAACACGATATCATCAAACATGTATTTTCCAGCAAATTCAAGCATAACAGATTCCGTAGAGGCTGTGTCCGTGGCGTTGTTACTATCTCTGTCAATAACAATAGCTTTTGAAAAGACATCCGGCTCTGTCTCACAAAAATCGTTAATGACCGTTTTTATATTCCCGCTATCTGTGGCAACATAAACGATCTCAATATCTTCACACTCGCAAGCTGCACGCATCGTCCAATAAACTAGGGGTTTGCCACACACGCTCTTTATATTCTTTAAAGGAATAGATTTACTACCACCTCTAACTGGGATTAACGCCACTGTCATTTCAAAATCACTCCTTTGCGCCGCTGTACTTTAGTTTATTCCTTTGTTCAATTTCAATTGGTAGTAATTCGCTATTTTTATACTTTAAAGACGAATATACTGCCTCCAAGTTTCTCTTTAATTTCCTAACGCCATCCGGTTCCAAAGAAGCTGCATGATCCGTACCCTTCCAAGTTCTGTCTAAAGTATAGTGTCTTTCAATATACGTAGCACCAAGAGTATATGCCGCCATATCTACAGCTATACCTAAATGATGCCCAGAAAACCCTATAGCGTTGACATCATCACCATACTTTTCTTTTATACGACTTATTTCCAGCAGACAAACATCGCTAAAAGGCACAGGATACCCCGAAGTACAACTGTACAATACTACATCCTTCAATCTATCTTCTTTTTTAAACAAATTAATCATATCTTCTTCTTCATTATGCTTTGTCATTCCAAGAGATACATGGATCTGTCCTTCATAATTCCCGCACAACCACTTAAGCATTTCATAATTTGTATTACAGGCAGAAGGTATCTTAATCAACTCTGGACGGAGGCTAGCTATTTCTTTAGCACTTGTCAAATCCCAAACGGATGATGAATAGATGGTTCCGGCATCTTCACACCATTTTTTCAATAATCTGTGTTGTTCGAAATCAAACTCCAAAAACTCCCTATGTTCTCCATATGTACGGCCAAAAGAATTCTCAGGATGCGGGTGTGGTGAATTATATTGTTCCGATGACAAGAGTTCCTTTGGACATCTCTTTTGGAATTTAACTATATCAGCTTTACAGAATATAGCAGCAGTCATTATCATTTCATGAGCTATATCCATATTCCCCATATGATTACAACCAATTTCCGCTATTACAAAAGGTTTCTTATACTTTTCTGTCATATCAAACACCCATCCCTTCACAAATTATAATAGTTTAAAACACCATAAATTATTATTGTTTCTTTCGCAAGAGCATCCTCAAATAGACACCATTTTTTATTTTCCAATTAGTTGCAGCATGAATATCAACATGCTTTTTAAAAATATTTAACATCTTTAATCTTAACAATTCAGTCAAAGAATCATTTATAGCATATCTAGGAAACCCAGTAGTTCGCAAATCTAACAATTCATATCTCTCAGTCAAGAAATCAGAATACAATTTATACAATGAATTAGGTGTAAAACAGCAAATATGGGGTTCCGACAAACGCATTGAATTAGGCACTTCAATATATAATAATCCATTCTCATTTAACATTTCATTAAGTTTAATGAGTTCTTTAAGCGGGTTAAGAAAATGTTCTAAAACATGGCTCAATATAACAACATCTGCCTTTTCAGGTGTTTGATTAATAATCCCTATTTTACTATGATATCTAAATGTAGCTTCAGACATTTCATCTGTAAAGATTTCCGCCTTAGGAAACTCCTTTTTCATCATCATAAGATTGAATCCATAACCTGCTCCTTTTTCAAAAACAATTAGTGGGTTATCCGATTGTGTCATTTTCCTTGACAAGTGCTTTTTAATTATATTAGCTATACCCGCCCCTCTTTTATATAACAACGTATCAGTTGCAGACAAATCTATTATTTCGTCTTCAACACGATAGCTTTTCGAATAATATTCATAAAGTGTCGCCTCATTCAGTTGGGTATCAGCTATATTTGTTTGAATCAATTGGCAAGTATTACATTTCAAAATGTCGATATTGGGGAAAATATTATCAAAATTCGCTGAACTGTAATTGTATGACTTTAAATTTAAAAATGGCTGCATGTCTCCGCCGCAAACTCTACATTTATCACTTATATCATACATTCATTCTGCCTCCAGTTTTAGTAATATCATTCTTAATTCATTTACATCCCTTGGTTCATAGCAAACCGATCCTTCTTCTTTCATCTTTTCAACATACCAATCCCATTCATAATCCTTAAATATTTTTATCCCTGAATACAGAGACCTCAAAAATAAAACTCTTATCTTTTTCTTCATCAAAAGAGAAACATAAAAAACTGTACTTGATTCATCTGCAATAAACACGTACTCATTACAATTATTATTCAAAATAAATAATTCAAGCGGATAATCAATACTCAAAACATTCACATTATAATCAGTATAAGTGTCTCCAGTATCTCTTGGATGGTACTTAATCATAAAATTCTCATTTCCAACGATATCAAGAATAGTTTTCACTATCTGTTTTTCATATTGAGGGTCGGCTTTTTCTCCAAGACAGTTTGCTATAAAACAGTATTTTTCACTTAAACCATCTAATCTTTTATAACCGTAAAACATATTGAAAAAATCTAACTCTCCATTTTTACAGAAATCCAAAAGTGGAACAGTTCGAACTTCTCGTTTTCTGTCTACCAAAGATATTTCATCTCGGAACATATAATAGTCAAACGAATATTCACGGATTGACTTTACTCCATATTTTTTCTTGAACAAGTAATCCCATATACCATTTTTAAAGATAGCATAGTCTTTTGGCCATCCATCATCTGGGCTGTCGCATGTATATCCACCCCCAAATGCATCAGCATACACATGCAATTTTACACTTTGAAACTTCATCAAATAAACATAGGCACAGTATAAACATTCCGATGGATTCCAAAAGAAAATATCCGTATAATCCGTGTCTAGAACTGGATGATATAAAGTTCTAACAGCATTCTTTATTCCAATTAAAACTTCAGTTTTCTTAAACCAACTGTTTATAGATTTCTCATCAATCAAATACGTCTTATCAAAAACATCTTCAAGTTTTCCACTTCGTTGGATTAAATATAAGGAGTCAGGTTTATAAGTTACTGCAATATCAAATCGAGTTTCAGGGAATAGCTTTCTTCGAATCTGTATTGCAATCATTAGGTTTATCAAGGAGTTATCAACAATGATCAAATTTTTCATCTCAAATGCACATGATTCCCATGCCCTCAAAACAAAGAGTCAATATATGAACTCTGAATAGAATTGTCTGCACTATGGCAGATTATATCAAAATAATAATCCTTCACTTTATTCATATATCTTTTTCGAATGTCATCCTTCAAGCGCTCTCCTTCTATCAAAATCAAATTCCCGTTTATTTCTTTCGTTCGATAATGAGGCCAAGTTATTTCAAGCAGATAATATCGTACACATTTGTTAGGAATAGGATTCAAATATTCAATTTTCTTTTCAATCTTCCACTCCGCCACATCATCAACGCTGTATACCTTCCTGATCATTTTTCCAAAGCCATCATCATCAAACGCAACATTTTTACTACGAGCAATAGAAAAACCGTATTCAATTATTATTTCTTCGATTTCATCAAAGTAATCTGATACTGATGGCCAAAGCAAAAAAGAAATCCTTATCCTATTATCATTAAGAACACTCAAAAGACGATTATTAATTAATTCGATTTCCCGGGGATTAAAACCATGTTCTACAAACCAGTTATTACCATAATAGGTATCTGTTTCTCCGAGCGATTTATTTACTAGACATTTGATATCGCTTGTCTTATTATAAATAGCAAGAGCCATTCTGTGGCTTCCGTCATACAGCTTCAGTTCAGAATCTAATACAATCGGGATATTTTTATAGTCTATCATTTTATGTATTAGTTGTCTGAAATTCTCGATTCGATTTTTTACGGCCTCTCCATCCTCATTGCATCTTTCGCTTTGCATTTTGAAATACAAATCCCATCCATATTGATTAATATGCATTTCATTTTCTATAGCCAAGAGCCTTACAATAATATCCAACCTATCAAAACTATCATCTCTGTTTTGTTGTCTCAAGATATCAGATAATAAATATGCCTTTTCTACAGGCCTTTTTCTTTTTCTTTCTTCAACATACCTGCCTATGGTCTTTTTGTATGGTAGCGACGCGTATTTTTTAACGCAAACACCTACCCATTTTACGAAACTACTATGCATTTTCCATCCTTCTATCATTTTAACAGAATACCAAAACGTTCAAGTTCTCGTATCATCGCTTTATTATTGATATAATTATCCGTAATATGAATAATAGAGTCTTCTCGAATTCCTTTTGCCGAATAGCATCGTCTGATTTCTTTCTTTATTCTAGCGCAAGTATCTGATAACCAAAGCCCAGTTCGCTCATTGTACCTAAATTCCGGATTAACGACATCAAACAGGATTATTCCATATTCTTTGGAAAAGGGGTTTAATGCAGCTTTTTTTAGCTGTATCTTCCATTCTTCTGTATCATCAACCCTATATATAGCTTCTAATAATTCATTGAATTCAACTTCGTTTGAACATTTGTAATTAATCGTTTTTAAGACCTTGTTATGACGTTCTATATGTTCAACAATCATATCAAAATCATTAACAACGCCTCCATAAACTATAGCCAAAAAGTACGCTCCCTCTCGTATCAATAGACTTTCAACTCTCTTTATGGGCATAGTTTTTTTCTCATGTATCATTTCATTAAGAGGTTTCTTTATAGCATATCCAAGGTCTATTGAAACAACCCCTTCATTTAAAGCTATAGCTGCCGCCAAATCATAACCATTTCCCAACGGCACACCATTTCGAGCATTTATAGATATTCTTTTTCGTATCCCCTTTCTCCGTGTTTCATATTCTTGATTTATCAATTTTTTATCCATATTATATGCTTTAAGCAATTCATCGTCTTGTTCCACAAGGCCAAGAACAGCCAAAGCAATATCTATTCTTGCATAGCGCATGGAGTTCAGCAATAATTCAGTTGTTTGAACAACGAGTGAATAATCCGTTTTAATCAAATATGACTGAGCGAACAAATGTATTATCGTGTTTCTCGCATTTATAATTGTTTTCCTAACATTTAGTCTTTTTCTTTTCTCTTCCAATTTTTCATTAGAGTTTATCAACAAATACACCCAATTCCAATCTACTATATTGGATAATTTTTTTTCAAATATGAGATTAAAATCAATCTCATCTTTTTTTAAATCCCTAAGAATTTTTCTTGCCAATTCCACTTCGAGTCTTATCACCCTGAACTCTTCATAGCGAAAAGAATACACATCCAAAAAAAGATCGTCATCAGATATACCCAATGCCGAATATCTATCAGTCATTATATCAAAACATAATTCATTAGTTCGCAGAACCGAATAATCATCATGAAGTTGAGTCTTCAATACTTCGCGAGCTTCTGAGCGCATTGCAAAATCAATATCTCCGTTTTCTCTAATATTTGCAATTGCTAACGATACGCTTCCGCATAGACATACGTCATCTGGCAAAACGTTATAGTCTTTCAAACACGCTCTAAATTGTTCAATATCTTTTACTTTCATCTCACCTAAAAGTGCTCATCGTAGACATTTCCGTCATTATCCATATAAATGAAATAATCTTCATATATATCGATTGGTTCATCATCTCGATTCATCCATTTAGTTGGAGCTATAACGATTTTATCTTTATTCCGTGATAAATGCTGAACCCACCAACTAAATGAGGAGTTATGAATAATAAAATGCTTGCAAGATGACATCAAGCGAACCTTCTCCCATATAGGGTTTCCTTCTTTTTCATAATACACATTACCTTCTATTTGGAAGTTCTGTTTACACCAATCAATATTATCAGAAAAAACAACCCATATCGGATCATCAATTCGATTTCTTATATATTCAACAGCATTATAAAAATAATTAATATTATAATCATACACCGATGCTATTTCTGAATTATCAACGTCCATTCTTTTGATAGTTATGCATACAGACGTCTTTCTTTCAATCAACTCAAGTAATTCAATATTCTGCTCAAGCACAGCATTTTTAGGAGTTAATTCAGTTTTAATTTTTTCATCAACATCCGCAAAATACTTTGCGGATTCAAAATAACCATTAATATATATATCCTTCTGCCGGGGAAAACGATACGGATAATAGGACGCATCAAAAAAGTAAATGCCAAAACGCTCAAGAAACTTTGCACATAACAAATAAAATCTATATTTCTCAACTGTAAACGTCTTTAATCTAAATATGTAGATAATTTTCCACACAATCTTCATTATCAACTTGTGCGGTTTTGATGGATCATTTATGACATACATAAATGGGGCACTGTTAAATTGGGAGAGAAGATCATCGCTTCCCTCCCAGGCATACGGATCATTTCTCACCCAATCATAGTCAATGATTAATTCTCCACCGTATTTTTCCTGAAGCATTCTAGCAAATGCATATTGGAAAAACTGATTTCCACAATTGCCCATTATTTGAAGATAGATCATTTTTGATAATCCCTATAGATCATTTTTATATACACTGTCAAATACATAAACCAATTGGCGCGGACCAACGGCTATAATGTCTTCAAGGGAATATGCCTCACTTTTTAACATTTCAATCAAAGGACCCTTGGAGGGCGCGGCATACATTATCGTCACTTTCCAATGAATTTGTTCACACTTTTCCTGTAACAATTGAAGATCTTTCTTAGTCACCGCTTGGGGAAAAGAATTATAAATATACACATATGTGCATTCTTGAATATTCTTCCATAATCCCTGATCCAAATCCATTTCCGTAGCATCCAAATTCCATACTCGAAATCTTTCATCATCGCCAAACAAACACTTAAGAATGTGGTTACATGCAGTTGCTAACAAATTGCTCTTTTCCAAACCATAAATTCTCGAAAAAGGATATTTTGCCGTAACATACATAGCGTATCCCTTTCCACATCCCAAATCAATTACTAAGTCTTCACAAGTAACTCTATTTTTAAACGCGCCTTCAACATAGCTTTCTGGAGATGGTGTATAATCGTTTCCTTCTATATCCGAGAATCCCAGTTCATCTTGAAAGATGCGTTCGGCCCCCCGAAATCACATCCCGTGTGCTTTTCCAATCGTTTTATTCTTAATAAGCGGCGTTGGTCTTTACCAATGCCAACGGCAGAACTAATCGCTTCCACCCAATCCGAAACATTTTTTTCATTTTCTCTCCCCTCTAGCAGAATGCTCTACCGAATTCATGAATTTTATCAATTATCAAATTCAAATCGTTATCTGTTAGGCTCTGATGTATAGGAAGGCACAAAGTATTGTCGGTAGCATAATCAGCATTAGGATATGAACCGGTTACTCCATAACCCTTTACCCGGTGAATAGGATAATATCTATATGTAGTATATATTCCGTTTCTTCGAAGAAAAGTCGCCAATTCGTCTCTTTTACCATTTAATACCTGAACATGATAGAAATAGTACGAAGTTTTAACGTAATCCGTCAACTTTGGCGGCAATTCCAACCATCGAATATCCTGTAAATTATTATCATAGCAATCATTTACACGCTTACGTTTATCCATATACTCGGGGAGTTTCTTGTATTGTTCTATAGCCATAGCAGCAGATATATCATTCATTATTGCCCTATGCCCAAAGCTTGATATATCAAACTCCCACCATTTTTGAGCCACACTGTTTTCAAAACCACTTTTCGTTTCTAATCCGAAATACAGCCACTTTTCTGCGCGATTACGAGTTTCCTCATCCTTAAAATACAGCATTGCTCCATCGCCGCATACCAGAATCTTCATGGCATCAAAGGACCACATACCCATATCTCCCATAGTCCCCAACGCCTTACCCTTATAAGATGAGCACACTCCCGCAGCACAATCTTCAATTATTCTTATATTATGTTCCTCTGCCAAATTAATAATGTCATCCATTTCACATGGAATTCCGCCGAAATGGAGCAAAAGAATTGCTTTTGTCTTTGGAGTAATAACACTTTCAATATACTCAGCTTTCGTATTCAAGGTTCTTCGATCCACATCACAAAGAACCATTTTCGATCCATTTGCACATATAGCATTAGCGGCCCCAACAAAACTAATGGTCGGAATTATCACCTCATCTTCTGGCTTGATATCCAATAAATGCATAGAAGAAAACAGACCTTCTGTACAGCAATTTGTTGAAATCACATGACCTATAGTTGTGTTAAGATGATCAGCGTACATCTTTTCAAAATCAGTCACAAGCGGACCTTTTCCAAGCCAATTTGATTCAAAAACACACTTAATTCTATCTAATTCTTCTTTTCCCAATGACGGTTGATAAACATTTATCATATACTCTTCCTCTGGCAAGCACTAATTACTTTTTCTCTTAATAATCGCGGAAAAACATTTATGATTGCTATTATTGTATAAATCAAAACCTGTTTACACGGATGATTTTCTTTAAATATTTCCTTGTATTTATGATACCAAGCATAAAGCAGTTCTTTCTTCAAAAGACGGCTATCAAAGACCTTTTTATACCTATTCTCAATCATTATTTTCTGGATGCCACTAATATATACCTTTGAATCATAATCCGTTTTTTTACAGCCAAACTGTGAAATTGCTTTACACTCATCATCCGTCAAGCTACAAAAAGTATTTCTAATACGATAATATGATATTTCACATTGTGCGTCACTATGTTTATCAAATTCCACTTTTGAAAACTGAGCATCAGATATTCGATATTTGAGCAAAACCTCATCAATTAAACACATCCTCCCACCTGCCAAAATACAATCTGTCAAAAACGCATAATCCTCAGAATATGTATCCCTGTAAGATATATTACTCTCTTGCAAAAAACTACTTCTAATCATCCACGTCGGGTGAGGATAACCGACGTTTTCATAAAGCATTCTTATATCATTAATCTTAGGATCACTTTTTTTTAAATAACGATATGTTTCTTTTCCGTTTGGATCATTCCAAAAATAAATCATTCTTGTAGCAGTCAAACACACTTCCGGATGATTACACATATATTTAACTTGCATCTCTAATCTTTTAGGAAATGCTATGTCATCAGAATCCATCCTTGCAATATAAATGCCAGAACTTTCATTAATGGCACAGTTCAATGAATAAGGTATCCCTCTATTAGTTATATTTCTTATAACTTTAACTTTATCAAGAACAACTAATCTGCCAATACAATCAATGGTTTCTCTCTTGGTACTACCGTCATCAATAATTACTAACTCTAAATCAGGAAAAGATTGCCCGAGAATACTTTGACACGCCTCTTCTAAATACTCGGGGGCAGTATTGTATACAGGCATGATAACAGATACCAAAGGATTAACGTTTTCCATCTTCTATTTCTTTAATACCTACCCTATTAATTCAAATAATTATCAGTTGTATCACATATAATATCTAAATAAAATTATGCGTATTCAGGTTTTTTAGATTATTTAACAGTGTATTAAATGATGTTATCCTGCAAACCATACAGCCTTTTTGAGAAGCCGTATCTATAAATTTATGTGTGGCATTGATTCGTTCTTCTGATTTCCATATATCTTTAAATGATGATTTATTTACATTTCCCAATGTAATAATGTCGTGTCTTCTCTTTTCACAACAAACAACATCGCCATTTGCATGAATGATTGAGGTAAGACTATGTGCCACACAAGGTAGACAATTATTGTCATATATCAATCTGTCATTTATTACCAATTTAAACTTAATCCTCTTATTATCCGTTACTTTGAGCAGTGTTTTTCTTAGATCGTATAACTCTTCTCTGGACGGAGTGATGTCCGGAGCTTCCTCAACCGGCCTGAGATACACATAATCAACGCCAAACTCATTTAAATAATCTACGATTTTTTCTATTTCACTAAAATTACGTTTGGTAATAACATAGCCTATGCCAAGATAGCAGGTTTTATTATTCCGAATTTCACGGTATTTAGACAAATTATCCAATACACGTTCAAAAAAGTCTTTGCCTTTTTCGACAATATACTCCTCCTTTGTGCTGGCATCCAAAGAAACCCTCACCCACTTGAACATATTTATGACATCTGATAAATCCACCGTACCATTAGTGATCAAGCCAAGGTCAACATCATTATCATAGCCAAACCGGACTATCTCTTTAAAGTCTGGATGAAGTGTTGGCTCTCCGCCCCCTTCAAGAGTAACTCCCGTTCCCATCTGTCCAAATTCTCGAAGAAGAGAAAACGCCGTTTCTTTGGATAATTTCGCTCCATTTCCTAGCAATGATTTATCTGTACACCATGGACACGCCAAATTACAGTTGTCTGTAAGATGTATTTCAACACTAATAGGAGGCAGATTATCATAAACCTTGATTCCACTCGCCACTTCCATTATGGACTGCACCTTTTCACGGTGGCATAGAAGTTTCAGTTTATCATATTCAAATTCATCCCAATAATTATTCTCATCAATCATAATAAAATCTCTCTAAGTTCATCTATAGTACAATCGGCATATTCATATCCATAATAAATCGGCACACACTTATGATGATTGACGACCCACTCACTATTCGGCACATCCGTATTCACTCCTGCAATAACATGTCCCAAATCTCCAGGGCCAAACACCTTTCCCGCTTCTTGTTTAAGTGGGTAGTCATATACTATGTATTTATAATAACCGGATTCCATACCCATCGGAAATTTCACACGATTATCAAATATCTGGTCATATTTGCGGGCAAGTTCCCTTTTCCACTCCACAATTTCGGGAAGCCTTTTAGTCTGAATAATACCAAGTGCCGCAGTAAACTCATTTATACGCATATTAAAGCCATCGCGAAGCTTATAATATACATGTCCGTCAATTACTTCCTTACCATAGTTTCTATACTTTTCAATCCATTCAAGCAATTCGGAATTTTTACTGACAACCATTCCACCGTCTCCAAGAGGCATAGTTTTAGTCGCATAAAAAGAATACGCCCCGGCAATACCGTAATGTCCACCGGTTTTCCCGTTCCACCAGCCACCGTGCACATGAGCACAATCTTCAATCAAGGCTATATCATATTCATTGCAGATATCAACAATTTCATTAATCTGAAAAGCTATATGTCCTCCAATATGCACAACTATTACCGCTTTAGTATTAGGAGTGATTTTCTTCTTAAGGTCCTCAACACTAAGGCATAAATCTTCACGATTGCAATCTGCAAAGACAACATTTCCTCCAGCCATCTGAACCGCACGAGCATCTGCCCAAAATGTATTGGACGGAACAATTACATCTTTTCCCTTAACACCAACATATTCTAGAATTGCTAATAGTGCAGCCCCACCAGAAGAAACTGCTTGTGCTCCCAATTTTACATATTCTCCAAATTCCTTTTCGAAAGCTTTTTGCATGCCGCCTTCAGACCAAAAATTAGAATCAAAAATCTGTTCCTCAAGTTTATAAAATTCTTCTCTATACTCTTTTTCAAAAGGTATGATCATTTACTCAAGCATCCTTTCTTTAATACTATCAAGAGACTGTATTAACCATATAGGCATATACTGATACCCAGTCATTAATACATGAATCCCATGATGAAAATTCATATACCTTATCCTTATTATCTTTGCATTTTTCTTTGTACACTTCAATACAACGTAAGACATCTGACAAAGCCGATGTAAGAGAGTGAAAATCATCTACATCAAATATCTTTATGCCTTTTTCTTTAATATCTGAATAAGGAAGCCAAGATCCCGCCAATACAATATTCCCATTATATAAGTGAGACATCATGGTTGAACTAAGTTGATCGGTAGTCTGCATATGAATCATGATATCAGTGGAGATTGTCATTTCTGCCATTCGCTTTACATCAAGATATTCATCCAAAAATAAGTACTGGTCGGTTACCATGGATAACCTTTTCTCTACTTTTTTTCTGTAATCCGATGAAGGTACACCATAAGTCATTGGAATGAGAAAAAAACATTTGTCAATCAATTTCGTATCCAAACGTTCAATCGATGATACCATACTTAAATGCTGATGAGAAAAACTACCATTATGACCAAGCATAACAATAATCTTGTCCAAAGGAATCCCATAGCGTTGTTTTATGGAAATTTTATCAAAATTAGACAGTTTCTTGATTTCATCAATCACGTCCACACCAAATCTAACTATTCTATGAGGTATCTCTCGTGTCCAATCTCCATAAACAGCATAAAAATAATCTCGAGTGGCAGAATTTTCCGAAGAAATAATGGATGTTTTTTTTATGAGCCGACTCTGAAGATATTTGATCCATTTCTTTTTTGATTTTCTATATAGATCAGATCCACCTACAGATATATAAATACCATTAGTTTTTTTCTGTAATTGGCAAGCAAATATCCCCCAATCATACTCCATCCACAATGCATGAATAATATCAAACCTCGGAAGATTCTTAATCGCTTTGTAACATAAAAAAAATGACCAATTCAAATGGCTGGGATAATAATAAATTCTCTCATCCTCTTCAAGAGGCAATGACTGTTCATATTTTAGTGCAGCCTGTTTTTCTGACAATAATGATAAAGAAATATCCGGCGAGTGTTGCTTTATGGCTTTCCATAACTGAATAACATAACCAGTATAATCCTTGCTCAATAGTAGTACTCTCATTCTACATTTCCCAAATCAATTTACCTTTCAGCCTCCAAATCTCCCTTTAAAATCAAAGGTTGAACACTTATCCATAGGAAATCTAACTGTTTCACCCGTTGCAGCTGATTTATATATAGCAAGCACCAGCTCTAACGCTCTTCTGCCTGCTTCTGCATCCACATAAGGCTTTCTATCAGTACTTATTGCATCTCTCACATCTGCATAAAGTGGCGTGTGCCCGAAGCCATACACATTAGGAGGATTCTCATGAAACATCCTCTTCACTTCTTCAGGATCATCGAGCATATCCGAAAAAGCCCACTCTTCTATAACATTTACAGAGGTTCCTCCGGCTTTTACAGTTCCTTTTTCACCGAATAAATACAATGTCTCCTCTAAATTCCTTGGGTATACATTAGTCGTACCTTCGATTATACCATAACTGCCATTTTTAAACTTAATAAGTGCAATCCCAAGGTCTTCCGCCTCAATATAATCGTGTTTCAAGCGATCGGTCATCCCCATGACACAATCGACTTCATCTCCCATCATCCAGCGCAGTAGATCAATATTATGGATGCACTGGTTCATAAGCGCGCCGCCATCCTGTGCCCAGGTTCCTCTCCATTTTGCTCTGGAATAATACTCGTAGTCCCTTGCCCATCTGATGTGAGCAGCTCCATGAAGCATTTTTCCGAATCTTTCCATCTCAACAGCTTCACGTATCTTCTGAATTGACTTATTGAACCTGTTTTGATGACAAGCACAGACCTTAAGCTTCAGTTCATTGGCTGTTTTGATGATCTCATCGGCATCTTCAAGTGACAAAGCAATTGGTTTTTCGATAATAAGATTTGCATGACCTGTTTTAAGACAATCAATAGCAATCTTTGCATGCTTTCCTGATTCCGTTGCAATTGCAACAAGTTCGGGCTTTTCCTTGACAAGCATCTCCATATAATCTGTATAGCAACGCACATCCTGAAGTTTAAACTTCACAATCTTGTCATGCATGTTTTGCTCTACAGCATCGCAGATTGCTACAATCTCGATACCATTGTTTTGAGCAGCCACTATGTGATTGGGAGATATACGGCCGCAGCCGATTAGTGCATATTTCATAAGTCGTCCTTCCATTTTTTAATACTCGCTTATTGCTCTGACAATCTTCTTTGCAGAATGGCCGTCTCCAAAAGGCTCATACCCATCATGCATCTCAGGCATTGATGCAAGACAGCGCAGAATATCTTCTTTATCCGGTTTTGCATTGAGATTCATATTCCCAAACATAGTTTCAGGCCAACAAATAAAATCAAGCACAGCAACGCACTGTTTTCCGGCAAAGAACGCCTCTCTTTGAAGCCCTCCGGAATCTGTAACTATTTTTTTTGCATGATTAACAAGTGCTATGCTTTCCAAATAACCAATTGGTTGTGTGATCAGGATATTATCAAATTTCTCAGCTTTACATATCCGAGAAACCCTTTCTCTGTTTCTTGGATGAACCGGATAAATTGAGGGGGCATCAAGCGAATTCATTGCATAGAGAATTTCTTTCAGTTTTATCTCTTCTGTGTTTTCTTCACGATGGCAAGTCATATAATAAAATTGATCAGGAACACGAGCTTTATTTCCATCCAATAATTCCAACATGATGTCCTGAATTTTCATCTTGTCCTTATAATATTCAAACGCATCGAACATTGGATCTCCGACAAACTTGCTTCTGTCAGCCAGGCCTTCTTTACATATTCCATCCATGGAGCTCTCAGTGGCAGCAAGTAGGAGGGTTGAGATATGGTCCGTACAAACTCTGTTAATTTCTTCAGGATTCGTCATACAATGTGTTCGAATACCGGCTTCAACATGCGCAATAGGTATATGAAGTTTTGCTGCTGTCAGAGCAGCCGCCAATGTAGAATTTGTATCCCCATAGAGTAAAACCCATTCTGGGCTTTCAACGGTCATGACTTTTTCAAGCTCTACCATCATTCTGGCAGTCATCTCTGCGTGTGTTCCACCCGATATACCAAGATTATAATTTGGCTTTGGAATATCAAGTTCTTCAAAAAAAGTCTCGGACATATTATGATCATAGTGTTGTCCGGTATGAACAAGGACTTCCTCATGCGTCTTTCTCAATTCTCTGGAAACCATAGCCTCTTTAATAAATTGTGGTCTGGCTCCAACAACCGTCATGATCTTCATGTATCACTCTCCAAATACTCCAAAACTCCGGACATCGTCGTATGAACATCTATTGTATTTTTTGCAAACTCACGTATTTCCCGATGTACTAATGATTTTTTCTTTCCACAGTAAAGACTGTCATAAAAAGCAACTATCTTATCTACATCTATTTCCGAACTGTCATTCGGAAAATTCAGGTTATAATCAGAACCATATTTATCAAACACAAGTGTTCTTGCTCCTGTAATTACAGGCAGCCCCTTTGCCAGGTATTCGCCTAGTTTAATAGAAGAAAAACAATCTATACCTATTTTATACCCACCCATTGACCCAATTGCCAAATCACAGCCGTCATATGCCAGGTCAAGTTCATCGCCAGATAGTTTTCCTGTAAAAACAATCTTATCAGCAAGCCCCAATTCCTTTACCAGATTTTGATAATTCTCAAGTTCAGGGCCATACCCAACCATTTTAAGCTTAACATGCCGTTTTCTGCCGGATTTATAATATATATACAGCCCTTTAATAAGTCTTTCAAATCCGTGATAAGGCTGCATCATAGCTACAGCTATCATACGGATAACCTCATTATGATCATCAGTTTCTGTTATCGGTGTAATATCATCAACAACAATTCCATTTTGGGATTTTATAGTCGGAATGCCCCAAATATAATCATCTTCGGAGAAAGTCACTATGCGATCAACATACTTTACGGCATTCTTTCTCCAAATGATGTCTTTGAAAAAAAACGGCCACATTTCCTTATTCTTTAGCAGTTCGCTGCCATAAGGGTGCGTGGGTATTTCAAGTACAACCTTACTATTTGGATATTGTACTCGAAGCCATTTTAAAAAATCTGTCCATTCACGATCCCATGCAGAATTACGGATATAGAAAAACTCAACATCACTCAGCAATTCAATATCTTTTTTTGCGGTTTCATAATCTCTTCCGAAAGACCCCAGCGGCATTCTATTCAATATCGCCTTAAATGCATTAGTCGGTTTTTTTTGTATGATGATTTCTTTCATCTCGTATTGAGAAGAAAACGCTTTGATTTGATTTTTGACCTTTCCATCAACACCGGAAAACTTTTTTGAACTTCCGGAGCGGATATATACTCCCGTTTTACGCATATTCATTTAGTTTAATAAGTACATATATGTAATGTATCGCCTTCAAAGATCAATTGCTGATAAGAAAAAGTATCCCAATTCCTTTCTCTAAAATAATTAACGAATTCTTCAGACACTTCACCATTAGCATAATCCATATCCAGATAATAATTTAGTGTCGGAAGTTTAGACCAATTAGCATCATATGCTCTCTGAGTAATACACCACCCTTCATTTCTGGCATACTTGGTTCTTATGGCATCACTGTAAAAAACGACATATTGAACATCACATCCGGACTCAAGCTCATACCCTTTGATTCTTTCTCCGATCATTTCAGATATATATTTATCCTCATAATTCGTCACATACTGATCTACGAACATTTGAATAAAGCTGAGCCATTGTACTGTGCCAAGAATGATAAGGAATCCAAATACTGCGTTCCGAACCACATCATTTTTGATATCAATCAAAATTATAAGCATTCCATATAATATGAGAACACCTATTAAAGCGCCTATCGGATAATAGATCCTTGGTTTATAGTCATTTGTCAGTCTAAACCAATATGGAAGAAGCCCAAACAAAAGTGATAATCCAACAATATATAGTCCCTTTACTATTTCAAAAGACTGTCTTTTTCTTATGGCAGTCCACACAAGATACACTGCTCCTACAAAAAGTATAGCAAGGTAAAACCACATACCAAATGTTATACGATCAAATACATACATCTGTGGGAGAACACCTTCAGGTGCATATTTAGCCGACGTCTCTGCAAGTCCGGGTTTATCAAAACCGGCTCTGTCCGATGAAACAACAAACATTGTAAAAATGAACTTATATATCATTGATACGCCATAAACAGTTCCAGAAGCGAACTGGTATTTTACAAAATCAATAAAGCTTTCAGAATAATATAAAATGAATGGAACAGTAAGTATCAAAAACAAAGAAGCAGTTGTCTCAGCCATCGATACGCACATTGTAAGGCAGCAAGTAATGATTATTAAGTATTTGATCTTTTTAAGTTGAATGAATCGTATAAATTTCGATACCGAAATCACGCACAATAATATCGCCAGTACATATGCAAGCATCATATCGGGATACAGAAAAAATTCCGCGGAAAACATATTTGCAATCGTCATGCAGGAAAGAAGACTGATCAGCACGCGGGAGATAGCATTATCAGCTAATATTTTCCCACACAACTGTTCACTCAAAAGACGGGTATATATACAAAGAGCAATTATCATCACCACCAGAGATAGAACATAAGAAATATAATAAAAAACAGCATACGGATGGTCCGGTTTTCTGAATAGCCAGAAAATCAACGCGTTCAGGATTCTTCCATCTCGAAGGATCATCCCTTCCGCATTGGACTCAGGGTCAGCCAAATTACCGTATATATCCGGCTGATAATTAACCATAAATCCCAAGCCGTAAAAAAAGAAAACAAATAGGCATGTTATGCACTTTTGAAGATTATTGTATTTTGCTTTCGCCATAATCACTTAAACATTCCTGCCCCTGATCATTTCAAACAAACGAGCAAACACATACATAAACAAGAATCTGTATTTCACAAACCAATCCGCAAAAATACGGGTTTCGAAAGAATACTCATCGATTGAGCATTCATTAATACATTCACATATGCCTGCTCCGTCCCTTACAGTTTTTAGCACTTTTTTTATATCGGAATACCCGCTTTTACTCTTGCAAATATACTTTTTGACATATACCAAAGTCACTGACAATCTGTCACTCAAAATCTGTCCCGAATATCTATATGAATACTTTTTTGCCAGTCTGTCCGTTTCACTATACAGAATTTCCAACTTGTCAAATATTTTCTCATCAAAGCAGCCTATCATTGATTCTTCGTTACGGACATAATGATATGGGCAATAATCACCCATGCAATACAAACTTCCGATGTTTAAAACCACCGCAAATGTCGTAAGAGAATCCTCTCCTACTGACACATTCTCAGGAAGATCATCAATCACATTCATAAGATTTGAACGTTTGAATGCTTTGGAACATCTCGATCTGAACATGATCTCGGATTGCATTTTTCCGTTTGAGAAAAGAACCGGTAGTATTTTATTATCTACATCTTCTTTAGAATAAAACCCTTCATCCATGCGATTTGCAACCCGCTTCATATCGCCCTTTTCATATTCATAAATAAACCCGTACAATATTAGATCCGCATGGTATTTGCTAATCTTCTCAGTCACCTTTTTTATAAGATCGGAAGCAACATAATCATCCGAATCACAGAATATGATATATTCACCCGAAGAAATTTTTACCCCCGTCTTCCACGCACCCATCAATCCTTTATTTTCCTGATGAATGACTTTTATACGATAATCCTCAGATGCATATAGGTCACACAATCCGGGAGTACCATCAGTAGAGCCGTCATCCACAAGAATAAGTTCGAATTCCGACTCTGTCTGATCTTGTACACTTTTTACAGCCCTATCAAGACATTTCTCTGCATTATAGCAAGGGATCACCACACTTATCATGACAATTCCAAAAATCCTTGTACCATTTTATCTATTCTAAATCTTGATGCTGCTTCTTTACTTTTATGAGCGTATTTTTCTCTGAGGAAATCATCCGAAAGCATCTTGATAATAGCATCAGCCAAGATTATTTCTTCTCTCGTAAGTAAATCCTCTGCTCCATATTCTATCCCATCACACTCCGGAACAATGATACCATATTCAGCGTTATAAGAATTTGAAATATAGCCATCATCCAAATTCAATTCAGGTGCTAATATTTCTCTGGCACCCGCTTTAAAATCAGTTGTTACACAAGGTATTCCAAGCACCAGCGCTTCTACAAGGCTATTGGGAAATCCTTCATAAAGCGAAGACATAACATTGACTTTTGCTTTGGCTATATATTTATATGGATTATCTTTAAATCCTAATAAATATACCTTATCCTCCAAACCCAATTCCTTTATCAGTTCTTCCAGATATTTTCGATAAGCCCCCTCCCCAAGAACAAGCAAACGCACATTAGGAACCACTTCTGCAACACGCTTCATAATGCGTATTAGATGCCACTGAGCCTTTTCTCTACTCAAGCGACCTACCGTCACAATAGGGGTACAATCTTGGAATAGATGCCTCTCTTCTTCGGGAATACTATCTTTTGCATCCTCTTTGATTTGACCTGAATTATATCCGTTATAGATTGTTGTAATATTTTCAGAATAAAAACCCAGGGAATTGATCAGCTCATTTTTCACTTCCTCGGATACAGCAACGACATAGTCGGCATAACGATACAGAAATTTCGTCATAGGGTTAATCAAAAACCTATACTTCCAACTATTCTTACCGCTGATTGCTAAATTTGTTCTCACAGATACAACTGTTTTACAGTATCTATTTCCGGAAAGAATATTAGCAATATTGGCGCTATCCATAAAACTATACGCAGTCAAATAATGATTGTGACGCTTTAGCTTACGAAGAAATACTATTCTTCTAAAAAAAACTCGAAATTGGTACCAGAGCCCAGATCTGTCTGATTTTGGTTTCAACCCTAAATCAAGAATTGTTCCTTTGTACGGATATACAATGCTCTTATTATCATTTAATAAAATATCCGCTTCATATTCCGGCGGTAAGTTAGTCACAAAATTGGATACAGCACGTTGTGCACCACCTGTATCAAGGCTTGGGATAATTACTAGTATTTTTTTCATGGAAAAGAACCTCTAAATCCCATCACATATATCCATCCCACCATCTTTGAAACATATAAAATGACCACAAGATAGAACTGTAAATGATCTTATTATCTCTTTCCTGCGTCCTCACAAGATCCTGAATGCCTTTAGAATCAAATATACCTTGTCCATCAAGGAAACTTTTTTCAGAATATCGGCTTATTTCCTCCTTTAGAGGACCACGGAGCCACTTTACAAGAGGTACGCCAAATCCCTTTTTGGCCCCTTTGAGCAACTCTCTTGGAATATAATCATAAGCTAGTTCTTTAAGAATGTACTTTTTGTTTCGATGATAATACTTGAATTTCTGTGGAATAAAAAACGAGTTTTCAACAACCCTGTAATCAAGCAAGGGACTTCGGATCTCAAGAGAGTATTTCATTGATGCCCTATCAGTTTTTTCCATTATCTCATCAGGGAGATAGGTCATCATATCAAGGACCATACGGCGTTCCTGCCAATTACCATATTTGAGCTTAGTTTCTATTTCATGTTTCGGATAAAAACTATCAGTATTAACTACTCTTTTAACCTGTTCAGAAGTCACATCTATAAACAGTTGTGATCTGTAATCACCGCGGTTATTTATAAATGCCTTAATTTCAGGGGAAATACTACAGCATAATCTCCCTAAGCCTGGTATATGATAAAGAATATTACCAATCCAATCTACTTTCTGCGCGATATAAACAAGGTCATACATATTATATCCGCAGAATAGTTCATCACCACCATCCCCAGACAGAGCAACCGTGACTTTTTCCTGGGCTAGTTTTGATACAAGCATAGTTGGCAACATAGAAGCATCAGAGAATGGTTCATCGTAGTATTTTGAGATATCTTCAAGCATATTGAAGATGTCTTTTTCGCCTATATATAGTTCTGTATGATTCGTGCCCAAAAAACGAGCTATCTTTGCAGCTTTATCCGCTTCATTTCGTTCCTTTTCAGTAAAGCCTATAGTAAAACTTTGAACGGGGGTTTTACAGTTTTTTTGTGCTATAGCAGTGATCAGGGCTGAATCAATACCACTGCTTAGAAACACTCCTACCGGTACATCGGCAGCTAATCTGATATTTACAGCATCAGTTAGCAGATCATCCAAACCAGTTTTACATTTCTCAACATCAGAACACTGTTCATCCGTTCTCTTCTGCTTTTCTTCAAGAATATCCCAATATCTATCAACTTTTATCGAGTTTCCATTAAATATCAGATAAGTTCCCGGAACAAGTTTATATGTGTTTTCAAAGATCGTATCAGGAGCTGCTATGTATTTATAGCACAGAAACTTGCCCAACATATCCATCCTAATCTCTTTATGAAAATCAGGATATTTCATAATAGGTTTCAGTTCCGATGCATATACCAGTTCGCAAGTTCCTGGCTTATGATAGTAATAAAGGGGTTTTACCCCCATTCTGTCCCTTGCAAGAATAAGTCTGCCTTCTTCGCCATCCCAAATGGATATAGCAAACATCCCGTTGAACTTTTTGAAACATTCTTCTTTCCAGCAAATAAATGCTTTCAGCACAACTTCCGTGTCACATTCAGATTGAAAAAAGTAACCTTCCTTTTTCAATTCTTCTCGGATTTCCTTGAAATTATAGACCTCTCCGTTATACGCGATAGCATATTTTCCATCTTCGGATATCATAGGCTGATGTCCAAGTTCAGAAAGATCAAAAATAGAAAGACGCCTGTGAGCAAGACCAATATATTTGTCTTCAAAATGCCCCTGCCAGATTCCGGCATCATCAGGGCCACGATGAATCATCGTATCCCGCATCCGCTCTAAAACAGCATCATCAAGTTTTCTGTCTCTTATATATCCGCAAATACCGCACATCTTTATCAAACAATCTTTTCAGGAAGGATCAGTTTTTCGCCCAAATGCGTATCCATTTCCGGTGGAGTGAATTTGAAAAATCCATCCCAGGTATAAAAGGTCATCTCACCAAAAATGTACTTTTCATTATCAACATAAAAATCCACCCTGACAGTAGGTATTCCTTCAGATAACTTTTCTGCCGCATCTATCATATCGTGAATACATTCGGGCATAGTGTTTTCTGAATCAGAGTTTCCATAATAATTTGTAGAGAGATTCAGTTTGTTCAAATCCCTGTCATAAAAATCATTCGTACGTTCATCCAGCCTGCTATGTGCCTTTCCTTTACATATCGTTACAAGTTCAACTCTTCCGCCAATACAAGTAATCTTGTACTCCACTGAATCATTCTTTCCAAGTGTTTCAATATAAGGTTCAGCAATTATGCGAGGCGTTATGTTTTTGTATTGCCATTCCCTGCCTGCATAATAATAATTTCTAGACAATTTACCATTCAAATAGTCATTTACAGAATCATTATCTATTTTTGATTTATCCGGAACAATCTTAAATCCACCGCTGTCATGTGTCACTTTGAGTACAAAAGAATCCGGAAGCATATCATAATCAATATCTTCTGCCCGTTCCCATACCCCCAAGCAAGGTATTACATGCTCCTTTCCGATTTTATCTTCGACGAACTTCTTAACTTCATATTTATCGGCCATATTCGTCAACTTAGGGTCATGATAATGTATTTTCAGCCACTGCATTTTCTCAGAAAAAGATCCGGGAGAATCCAAATTTAAAGGTTTTCCCCAAAAGTATCTGTACAATTTGCTAAGATATTTCTCATCAGGAATACTATGGAAATGGCCATGTGCACCTAAATATTTATAGATGCAATACCTTAAGCTTGTAGCTCGAACCATCTGACAGTTGAATCTAATACTGTTTAAAATACTCATTTCTATATCCTTAAACGATCAAAAATGCTGATATACTCTCTTGCCGCGTTTTGCCAGGAGAACTTGCTCTTTACCAATTGGATACTTTGTAGTCCCTGTTCGAATGTAGTTTTATCATCCATTACCATGCCGATAAGGATTTTTCCAAACTCATCGGAAGAAGCAATATACCCATTTCCATTAACCAGTTCATCACTTCCCTGGCACGGAGTCATAAGAATCGGAAGGCCATAGGACATCGCCTCAAGGACCACATTGGGCATTCCCTCTTTACGTGATGGGAAAATGAAGATATCTGCTTTTCCATAATACCCGGGTAGTTCAGTTTTCGTTTTCTGCCCTTCAAAAGAAACAATATCTCCCAGATGCTCATTACAAACTATTGCTTCCAGATTGCTTCTATACGGTCCATCTCCAACAACCGTCAAATGAATCTTTTTTGAAATTTGAGCACATTCATTCCTAAGAAACGCCAATTGTGGAAGAAAATCTTGTAATCCTTTTCTTTCAATCAGCCGAGACACAAAAAGCAATTCCACTGTATCCGGTTGGTGATCGGACGTTTTATTTTCATTCTCACCATTATCGGAAAATGCATTTTGATCAACTCCATTGAGGATAACAACAATCTCTTTCTTGTCATAAAAGCCTTCTGCGAATTCTTTCAGACCTTTGCTGTTTGCAACGAGCGCATCCGCGTTCTTCCAAATGGTCTTAATCGCAGGACCAAGAAGCACATAAACACTTTTAAATCTATCCTGAAACCCGGGAATATCCCCACCGCCAAAACGTATTACGTATGGAAGCCCATATTTCTTCTTGAGCCCATATCCAATAGGACCGCTCGGAATACCAAAGAATACCTGACAGATATCATATTTTTTTTCATTCTCTAACTTATCAGCAAAAGGCATAGCTTTTCGCAGATAATCCAGCATTTCTGAAAAAGAGCAGTGATCCGCACTTTTTCTCTTGGATTTCAGTCTGAAGAGATGTACGGTTCCGACATTTTTGCCTAATCCAGCGTCAAACGACAGAATTTCAGCTTCTTTCTCGCCTTCAAACCATACAGTCACTATATCTACATCATGACCGGCTCTTGCATACTCCCTCGACAAGTTCATGCATGCGTTAGCACCGCCACCGCCCACAGGGGGATATTCATGAGAAACTATCAATATCTTCATGATTCTTTATCAAATGATTCTACAGATTTTATGCTATACGGAGTATCTACATGAACTCCATAATATGTCTTGATCAAAATCTCGCTCATAAGCCCAAATATGATCATGATAAGCCCAATTATCACAAAAAAAATCGTAAGAAGGGGCGGAATTATATTATTAGACATCTTTCTGCCCATAGCAAACAGTACGACCGACCATATACCACAGGCTAAGCCAAATATCTCAAACACAATACCCACCCCGCCGAGAAGATGCAATGGCCTTGTAGAAAACTTATTCCAAAACCATACGGATATCATATCAACAAAGCCTTTAATGGTTCTCTTCCAGTTGTACTTGGTATATCCGGAGGTTCTGGGACGGTGATTGACAACAACCTCGCCTACATTAAAACCCTTTATCTTTAAAAGTGCGGGGATAAATCTATGCTGTTCTCCATACAGATTAACCCCTTTAAAGCATTCTTTCTTGTATACCTTAAGAGAACAGCCACTGTCATGTATTCCGTCATGAATCAGGAGATGCCTAAGGAAATTGGCCCCTCTGGAAACAAACCGTTTCATAAAGGTATCCTTTCTGTGCTTTCTCCAGCCGGATACCACATCTACATCGTTCTCTTGAAGATACTTAAGCATACAAGGGATATCTGCAGGGTCATTCTGTCCATCGCCATCCATAGTAACAATATAATCGTACTGAGCTGCCTTTATACCTGCATCCATAGCGGCAGTCTGACCGAAATTCTTACGCATACAAATGTATTTAAGTGGTTTCAGAGTACGACAAACCCTGTCTGTACCATCCGATGACCCATCATTTATGAAAATAATCTCATATTCATAATGATTGATCTCACAAACATCTTTTATCTCTTTATGAAGATTTGCTACATTGCCTTCCTCGTTGTATACGGGAACGACAATTGATACTCTATTTATATTCATAATTTTGCACGATTTCATTAAAACATTCACATAATATAATCCTTAATATTTTACCACAAAAAAACTATTAATATTTTACCACAAAAAAACTATAATGTTTACAAGAATGGGATATTTATACTATACTTTTGGGGATATAACCTTGTTGGCAGAAAGGATGTTTTTCGATGATCAAGAGCAAAAAAATAGAGGTTGGTATTTTTGCTATAATTGCACTTTTACAAGTTTCAGCTTGTATTTATTGGGCTCATGCAAAGCAGAATTACCAAATAGCCGAATATTACTCCTTTGGATATGCCAGCACCTTTACTGGAAAAGGTGATACAGGACAATACATAACCGTTAGCCCGGATTGGAAATTCGGAGAATGGATAAAAAACACTGAATTCAAAAAATATTTAGTTGTTTCTAAAGAGGAAAGTGTATTCAGCCTACCTTTTTTTACCTCTTTGAAAATGCTTTTTACCAAAAGGAATTACTTCTGGCTGTTGAATATGGCTGAATCATTATATGGCAGCCCCAGCATAACCAATATTCCCGCAATCATACTAAATATTGTGATCTTTTTACTGGCTGAATTATTGCTTGTAAAACTGATGAAAAAACTGGGGTGTGATAACAGAAGTGCCCTTCTTTGTATAGGAATGTTTGGTGCTACAGGGTATATTATCGGTTTTGTAAACTATGTCAGATTTTACATTCTGGTCACTATGATACTGATCCTGATAATTCTGCTGTTTCACCGAATATGGACTGAAAAAAATATTAAAAAGACACTCATCCCAATCTTCTCAGTTTTTATTCTTGCGTATTTATCTTATAAAGACTCTGAACTAACTGTTGCCTTTTTTGGAGGTTTTTGCTTTTTCTTTCTGTTGGGATTACTCCTTACCAAACAATGGAAGAAAATAATACCCTTTATCATAATGGGCTTAGTTGGCACAACCTATGTATTAATAAAAACAGATCTCAGTTTTTTATTACCCGGTCATGCAATTCCTGAAACCAACATCGCTACCATGATATATAAGATGAAGACTGAGTTCTCGCCCAAAACAATCGTGGATTGTTTTTATTTTTTAAGCGATCTTTTTAAAGCAGGTTATTTCAGTAGCTATTATCTATTTATCGTTCTTTCTGTCATCGTAGGAATCTATGCACTCATTTTATCCAGTGAGGAAAATACAGGTATATTTGCTCCGTATATACACAAAAAGAAATCTGACGACAATAAAGAAAGTGAAGACTCAACCACTTTTTCTATTAAACTCAGACCGATAACTGTTATCTTAACTGTTTTCATGCTTGTGATTTGGATTATTAATAGATCATCATCTGCCGGGATAGCTTCTCTTATCGGGTTTGCCATCACGATAATATACATTTTCCTTGACTCAATAGGAAAAAGGCCAAGCATTAAGAAAATTCCTCTCGGAATAAATGGTCAATTTATGGTGGTCCTTACCTGTTCTACTCTTTTTTATTCCCTCTTCTACGCTGCTGCAGGATTATGGATGTCCAGATATTATTGCTTCGGTTTCATTCCGTTTACAATCATTTTCTGGTATGTCATAGACCGTTTAATAAAGCATTATGCACCCACAAGAGCCAAGATGGGTATATATATTATACTAACTATATATGTTGTTGTCTGTGCACTTATCCCCGTAGAAACAAGGACCGTGGAATATCTATTCGAAGAAGATCACGCTTTAATGAGAGATATAAAAGAATATAGAGGCCTTGATGTCATTCTTGTTTCTTCAGAGAGTTATCTAACTCACTCCGAATCTTACGATTGCATTAATATTATGTCTGATAACACAAGAATTTATGCTGTAGATATGGATTCATACAATTTTGACTGTATAAATATTCCAGAGAAAGAATTCGTTCTGTGGGGTCTCATAGAAAGAGACATAAGTGAAATAATGCAAGATTTGGAAGAACACGGATACAATATCGATTTGATCGGTACCACACATTGTTCCAAAGTGTATTTATGCCACAAATAAAAACGATAAGGATTACATTTCTGTATAAAAGCGATCTTGCACATTACACTCTCCGTTATTGATACTGTTTACAAGATTACAAAAAAGTTCGGTGTATATCTCAGCCCCCCTACCATTCAAGTGTTCGCCATCCTTATAGAACTCCATAGTCAGACCGGTTTCATATTTGTATAGATCAAAATTCAAATAATACAGTCCGTATTCATCTGCTATATTTTTCATATAGCGAACGAAATTGTCATACCCTTTAACATATTTGATTGTTTTTCTAGGCATTGGCTGATTGACTAATACAAGATTGATATTGTTTTCTTGGCAAAACTCAATAA
>ODAI014350201.1_pt1 | contig 30036 bp, 26 predicted proteins | sample 1539321 | NCBI WGS metagenome assembly ODAI01 (sample SAMN02144231, study PRJEB22623) | gut metagenome | biome: sheep rumen | host: Ovis aries | place: New Zealand
AAATCTTCAAACATCTCCCCTGACAGATAACAGTTTCTAATATACGAGCGAAGGCGGCCTTGTTTAGGCCGCCTTCGCTGATTTTTGTATAAGGATGACTTAGAATTTGTATTTGTAGCCTGCACACAGCATATACCGGTCCTCGGGGTTGCCAACGTTCATCTCGTCGTCGATCTGAAACCCAAGGTCAAAGGCGTTATGCCTGTTCAACTGGTATTTTGCTCCTACGCGGTAGCGCATATCGACCAAATCGTTTCCGTTAATACTGTTGGTGGTGACGAACGCTTCGGCAGAAACATAGGGATAAAGGTAGATGCCTTTTATCTTTTGCTCGGCCCCAGCCTTTATTCGGAGCAAGTCTTTGGGGTTTTGCGCGTAAGTCTTGTATTTGGTCGACTGGTAGGTCGACTGCCATTTAACTCGCAAGTCCATTTCCAACCGCGAATAAACTTTATGCTTCAAGTCGAACCCCAGGCTGTAGCGGTGCCGGTAGGTATAATACTGTTTGCTGCCTCCGTTCCAGTCTGCGAAGAAACAATAGCCGGCTTCCAAGTCAAGCCATTTCTTAATGACGGCATACCCGAAACCACCTTCAGCGCTCAAACGGTCTAACTCTGAACTGTTGTTGCAGAGGCGTGCGCTTCCGCCAAGTTCAGCGTCCAGACGTTTGGTAATGCCGACCTTCGCACCTATGCCTAAATCAGTCGCAAAGTCCTGTTCGTCGGCCAAAAGGGATGAAGGTGCGAGCAAACCTGTTGCCAGCAAAAGGGGTAGCAGTATGTGTCGCTTAAGTTTATCCATTAAACTGCTTGGTTTTGGTAATCATGTCAATGGTGTTAATCTCGTCGTTCTTGGTGTTGTAATAAACTTTCACGAAGCAGGTGTCCTTTAAAAAGTTTATGTAGCCAATCTCGAACTTTACAATGTCAAGACCAGTGCGAGCTTTAAGGTCGGCCATCATCTCGTCGTGGTGTTCTGGTGTAATGAGGTTGATCTTCTCGTATACAATGAATTTGCAGTTTGGTGTCTGCATCACCATACGGCCTTCCATAATGAAGCACATTACAACGAATACGATGTTGGTGACTACCAACTCGATGTGGCTGACACTAGTTGCCAAACCGTTGATAACCGATATGCCGATAATCATGAAGAGGTAAGTCATCTCACGGATTGGCACTGTCTCTGTACGGTAGCGAACAATGCCGAAGATGGCAAACAAGCCCAATGCCAGTCCCATCTGTAGTTTCTCATGTCCTAACAAGAAAATAAGGAGGAACACAGTCGTTGAAATGAGCATAAAGGTGTACGTGTAGTCCTGACGCTTCGACTTCTTATAGTAGAAATAACCTACAATGATGAACGAAATAAGGGTGTTGAACAGGAAGCGGACTAAAAGTTCGCGGAAACTGTCTGAATTAACAAGGGGAATTCCAAAAAACGAGATGTTCTCTAATTCCGATAGAATACCTAATAGTTCCATTTTTATAATTACTTTTTTTACATTATCTGATGTTTGACGAGCCGGTTGTCACTTTGCTGATGTAGCGGAGTTTTGGCATAAACCGGTTGCGCTTTAGGGTAGGGTCGGTCAGCATCATTCCGTAGCAGTATTTGCTGATTCCCTTTGCTTTTATGCGGAGTTGCATAAAGTAGTTCAAAAAAGGAGATGGAACGTTTCCGTCTCTCTTCAACTCTATTATGCAGAGTCTCTTGTTCCCGTTTCGGTCTCCGGTAAGGCAGTTCTCAAATTCAATGTTCACATCTATAGTGAGTCGTTCGGTTTTGCCTTTGTTTACCAGGGTTATGCGGTAAAATTGGTTTTTCAGGCGCGGACGGATTTCCGAGTGGCTGTATCTAGCCTTTTCGTCAATATAGTTGCATGCCTCTTCTTGTTGGAGTACGTTTGTGTCGGGTACTTTTATACGCACTTTTGAAGTCCTGCCTTTGTTGCTCTTGCTTTTTATTTCTAGGAATGTGAGGTTCGACGACACATATTCTCTGACGCGTATTTTCTGGCGGGTCAGTTTCCCGTTGCAGTGCATTGTGTACATCTGGTCGTCAGCCGTGTCGTAATAGCAACTTTTGTACATGAACCGGCGTAAACCGTCAGTTTCTTGCACGTAGTAGTCGCCTTGTGCCATTCGCAAAATGACAGGGAGTTGCTCCACATTGACAATGTATTTCTTGTCAATGCGGTTCATCAGTTTTATCACCTTCATCTGCTCGAGCGTAATGGGCGGCATCTCGCTCAGTATTCGGTCTATTTCGCCTAATACTGGGGTGATATCTCCCTGCGCAGTAGGGTGTGTCTCAGCTGGTGTTTCTTTCATAGCCACCTTTTACTTGGTGATGTATTCGAAAGTGTGCTCGCTTTTAAGTTTTCCGTTGGATTGGTATGTCTTTTCCGCCGACTTCTTGCCGCTTGCATTGTATTCGATTTTCACCGTCTTTTCCAACTTGTTGAATTTGTCGTAGTGCTCCTCCTCAATACATTTGCCGTTGGCGTTGTACTTGTAGGTGGTGCGCTCCTTCATTTCACCGTCTTTGTAATTGATCACCTCTGTCTTGTTGCCTTTGTCGTCGTACTTAGTGACTTCGTCAATAGTCTTTTTACCATTGGTGACAATCCATTCTTTAATTTCTGTTATCTGTTTGCCGTCTATTGTCTTTGCGGCAAATGCGTTGCTGCCAATGCTTAGCAGAACCGCTAACGCTATGAATAGGTGTTTACTCATGGTTTTTTATTTATGATATGTGTTTCCCAACTTATTTTCTTAGAAAATGCTGACTTTGATTGGAGAGGCTGTCATGTTTGTTACTGTGCCGGCCGGACCTGTCGTGAAGTCGTAGCCTGTGGCTGTAGGGGCATAGTTCTTTTTTACCTCTGTTTCCGCCCAAATGGTGTAGGTGGTGTTTGGTTTCAGCCTGGCGAAGCGGAAGTTGCCTTCGTTGTCGGTGCGGGTGTCGATTGGATCCCCACCAATCGAAGGATTTATGTAGACACGGATGCCGATGCCCGTCACATAGTCGTCTTCGTTGCTATAAAGAGCCTTTACGCTGCCTATCACGCCGCTGCAGGCCGAGTTTTTTCCTTCGCTCAGGTAAATAGCGTCGTTCATATAGTCGCCCGAACTGCCAATACTCATGTTCCTGAAGACTGCCTCTTTCGAGGTTTGTGCGTTGTCGCCAATGGCGTAGACGCTGTAGTCTCCCTTTCTGAGGTTTTCGAAGCGGTAGTAGCCGTAGGCGTTGGTTGCTGTTTTGTCGTCGTTGGCGCCAACTCCGCCTCCATATACGATGTATACCGTCTTGCCCATTGCTGGAACGGTGTAGGTGTCGAATTTATAACCACCCATGCCGTCGCTTACAATGTCGCCGTCGTTAATAACTTCGTACACGTAGCCGTGAATGATTGCGTCGCCGCCTTTACCTTCTTCTTTCGAACATGAAGTTGTGCCTAATACAGCCGTCGCGGCTACTAGTAAGCAATTTATTATATTTTTTGTGTTTCTCATACAATGATAAATTCTTTTTTTAAGTTGTATGTCAAAAATAAAAACTTTTGTTGGATCTTTTCTGCTTATTTCAACAAAATCGCTCTTTTTCTAAGTTTAGGTCCGGCTGTTTTCCTCTTCATGGTGTTGTGCGGGCTAAATGCGGTTTATGGTCGCCTTAGCGAAGATGTGATGGCGGCATTGCACCGCCTTTCACATTTTCCTTATTTGATTTATCTGTCGTAAGAATCGTCGAAATTGATGTCATCGCTCAATTCTCCCAATTCCTCGTCGTCGTAACTGCTGTCGTCGCCGAAATCACCATAGATGTCGTCGTCAACATTGCTGTTTTTGCCGCCTTTTTTGCCTTTTCCGTTAATTTCGGCCAAGATGTCTTCTGTCAGGAAGTCGTCGTCAATCTGTTTAGGGGCTTTCCCCTTTTTCTTTGTGCAGACTGGCTTGTCGATGTCTTTGCCGGTAATGACCTGTTTCAATTCAATGTAGAATGCGCGGTCGTTGAGGGTGTCGAAAACATACTGAAGTTTCTGCCCTTCGTCTTCTACAAATTCGTCGATGTGTGTGTCGGCCATAGTGTAGCAATCGGTGTCGCTAGCGGTGTCCATTTCAACTAGCGATATTTCTTGGTAGCGCTCCCATTCGTCGTCGCATACAAAGAAACTGGTTATCTGGTCGTCGGTATAGTCTACCGATTCCAAAATTGCTTTGTGAAATTCTAGAAATGTACTGTCTGATTCTATCTCTATCTCGCGTCGGAATTCATCTTCTTCGTCCGATACTAGTATGAATTTGAATATCATTTTCCAATATGTTTAAAACATCTGTAAATATAGGATAAAAGCCTCGTTTATGCAAATAAAAAAGCAAGTCAGTAGTTGACTTGCTTTTTTATTATTGGCTTTCGTCGCACAAACTACCCGCCGTCGTTAAGAAAGCGGCATAGTGGTGGCTTATTTTAACTTGCTTTCTATAGTGTCGAGACTCTGACGGATGGTTTTGTCTGTCTCTATCAAATTCTCAACCGTTTTGCAGGCGTGAAGGACGGTGGCGTGGTCGCGGTTGCCAATTTCGCTGCCGATTACCGACAAACTCTTCTTGGTGTATTTGCGGGCCAGATACATAGCCACCTGACGTGCCTGCGCAACCTCGCGTTTGCGCGATTTTGTCTGGATGTCTTTGATGTCGAGGTTGTAGTATTCGCAGACGGCTTCCTTAATCTCGCTCAGGTCTACGGTCTTTTCTGTCTCGATGTCATTCTTGCCCACCACTTCTTCGGCTAGCTCGAGGTCGATGTTCGCGTCGGTGAGAGTGGCGCGGGCGAGAAGTGAGTTGACGATACCTTCCAACTCACGGATGTTGCCGTTTGTGTTTTTGGCGATATAGTCAATAACCTCGTCCGATATTTCAAGTGCGTTGCGGTCCACTTTGTGTTTCAAGATAGCCTTACGCATATCTTCGTCTGGCTTCGAAATCTCGGCCGACAAACCCCACAAGAAACGGCTGAGCATACGTTCGTCCATCAGTTTGATTTCTTTGGGAGAGCGGTCTGCTGCCAAAATCAGCTGTTTGCCTGTCTGGTGCAGGTGGTTGAAAATGTGGAAGAATGTGTTGACGGTCTTCTCTTTGCCTTCCAACTCCTGAATGTCGTCGATGATGAGGACGTCAAGGCTCTGGTAGAACTGCATGAAGTCTACCGTTCTGTTGTTGCGGCACGCGTCCTGGTATTGGTTCTGGAAACGGAGCGCATCTACATAGATGATACGCTTGTTCGGATATTTTTCAAGAATGGTGTGCCCAATTGCATTTGCCAAATGGGTCTTTCCTAAACCCGATCCGCCATAAATGAACAAAGGGTTGAATGGAGTCTCGCCTGGGGCTTTCGCAATTGCCAAACCGGCGCTCTTCGCCAATTTGTTGCTCTTGCCCTCTATGAAACAGTCCATAGTATAGTTGCGGTTCAACTGCGGATTAAGGCTGGTCTCTCTTGCAGCTTGATTGTCAACAGGGTTTACTACTGGCACCGGCTGAACCTTCTTCATGTGCTGGCCACCGTTCTCTGTCGATACTCCCTTGTCGAGGTTGGCTACATACTTCAAGTTTACCTCGCCGTATACATGTACCAAGGTTGCCTTAAGCAAATCGAAGAAGTGTCCTTCCAAATACTCTTGGAAGAATGGGCTTGGAACCCCTAGCTTTAAGGTGTGGGTGCTTGGTTCCCACAGTAGGGGCTTAATTGGCTTGAACCAAGTGGTGAATTGAGTCTCAGGCAAATTGTCTGCAAATTTCTGCAGGCACTTTGCCCAAAGCGTTTCACATTGGTTGCCATTATTTATCTTTTCGCTCATATTTAACCTTTAATCTTTCGGTTGCAAATTTTGGGGAAAATCAGTTGAAAAAAAAGTGCGTTTTAATTTGCTTTTCCCGATTTTTAAAATCTTTCTGTTTTTCAGCGAGTTGTTGTAATTTCTTGAAAAACAGCTTGTTGTGTATTGTTTGCGGTGCAGAAGTTATTGATAAATAGGTATATGCACTCTCTAATACATTCTTATACAAAACTTGTTGGAATAACCCCTGTTTTGCTAGAATTTAAGGGCTTTATACCCATCTTTACCCCCTTTTTTATAATTTTTATTATTTAGAATGGTTCTAGATAATGATTTTTGGTTTGGAGGGAGGTGTGCTTTATGGTGGGTGTCCTCTTTCTGCTTTTTATTTCTGTTCTAGGACAAAAAATCTATTTGCCTTGTGCCAAATGTCGTGTTGGCAGCCATGCTACCAGCAGGCCGGCTATTAATACGGTGGCGAGCACGGCAAGAATGTCGGTAGCTTGAACCACTACCGGATAGGCGTCGGTAAGGAACATTCCGCTTTCTTCCTCGCTACCGAGCCGTAATAATCCCCATTGCTGTTGGGCGAGGCAGAGCAATACACCGATTAAGACGCCAATAATGGCTCCTGTGGCGGTTACTAGCCAGCCTTCTAGAAGGAATATACGGCTGATGGTCGTATTGTCGGCTCCCAGGTTACGCAGGGTGTTTATGTCGTTCTTTTTCTCGATAATCAGCATCGAGAGTGAGCCTGTTACGTTGAATACAGCGATGAGCAATATAAAAGTGAGGATGAGGAACGAGATCCATTTCTCTACCTTTAGCATTCTGTAAAAGTCTTGGTGCTGCTCTCTCTTGTCTTCTACCTTGAAATCGTTGCCCAGTAGTTCGGCTATGGCTTGTTTCGCCTTCTCTGTTTCTTCTCCGGCCCTCAGCTTCAGTTCCAATCCCGTACATTCGTTTGCGTTATAGCCGAACAGGTGTTGGGCCTCTTGTAGGGAAACAATAAGGTAGCGTCCGTCTATTTCTTCTTGCTCTACACTATAGATGCCGGAAAGTATTATGTTCTCTTGGTTGAACGCGCTGCTCGGATTGCTGATGTCTATGCTGGCGTCGTGTTTGGGAGCATAGACTTCCAGCGGGTTGGGTACATACAGGCTGGCGTTCAGTTTTACAGCCAGCGTCAGACCCAGTATACCGAATGGAGTGTCGCCGTTACTGAGAAGGAAACGCCCGTCTTTCAGTAGCGTGCCGAAGTTTATCAGTTGCTTGTAGTTGTCGCTCACACCTTTTATTGTGAGCCAGGTTTGCCGGTCACCACACTTAACCACCGCATTCTCTTCTAAAACAAAGGCGGCTTGCTCAATGCAGGGTAGGGACTTTACTTTTAGCAGTTGCTCGTTTTGGCTGTCGAAGGTTTTCCCCTCTACTTTGCTTATGCGCAGGTCGGGGTCGAACTGGCTGAATGTCCCGCTTATCAGGTCTTGGAACCCGTTATACACCGATAGCACGCAAATGAGGGCTAGTGCTCCTATGCCGATGCCTATCGCACATATCAGCGATATGATGTTGATGGCGCTGTGCTTTTTGGGTGAAAACAGGTAGCGGAATGCTATGTAGAAAGGAAACTTCATTCGACGGGTGCTTATTCTTCGCTTTTGCTTTTGCCTATTACCTTTTCTTGCTCGCTGATGCGCTGGTGGTCTTCGTTCAACAAGCGGTCTATATTTTCAATATAGTCGATTGAATCGTCGTGGAAGAAGGTCAGTTCGGGCAATATCCGCAACTGGTTCTTTACGCGGAGGCCTAGCTCAAAACGGATGCCTTTGGCGCTGTTCTTTATCAATGCCATTGTTTCCTCCACTTTGTTCGTTGGGAATATGCTTAGGCGCACGCGCGCTATGCTCAGGTCGCTCGATACTTTTACACTAGTCACACTGACGATGGTGCCTCCTAGTGTATTGGTCATTTTCTGGAATAGACTGCCTAATTCTTTCTGTACCAGTCTGTCTATTTTGCTTTGTCTTGTAGAATCCATCAGTTTTCTTTGTTTATATTTGTATATGCTTCTGCAAAGTTAATACTTTTATTCCGTTGTATTTTTGGATTTTCGGTTATGGACGATAAAAAAATGATTCTCCGTTTGGCTTTGGCGCATGCCAAGGGGCTTGGCCCTGTCCGTGCGCGCGAGTTGCTGGCCCGTTTAGGGTCGGTCGAGGCTGTGTTTGCCGAAACAGTGGGTTCGTTAGCGAATCTGGGCCTCGAAAAAACGGTAGCCAGCCATTTGTTGTCGTCCGAAAATATGGATTTTGCCGAGAAAGAGAGACATTTTTTGCAGACGAATGGGGTGCAGGTCCTGTTTATTGGCGATAAGGATTATCCTTTCCGGCTTCGCGAGTGCGCCGATGCTCCTGTCTTGTTCATGTATAAGGGCAACTGCTCGTTAAGTGCTCCGAAAATGTTGGCGGTGGTTGGTACGCGCCATGCCACCGAGCAGGGACGGATTTTTACGCACCGGCTGGTTGCTGACTTGGCAGAACGGCATCCCGACTTGGTGGTGGTAAGTGGTTTGGCCTATGGTATTGATGTGGCGGCACACAAGGCTGCGCTTGAGGCGGGTATTGCTACTGTTGGCGTTATGGCTACGGGGCTCGACCGTCTTTACCCTGTACAGCATAAAAAGGTGGCCTCTCAAATGAAGAATCAGGGTGGCCTACTTACTGAACATTTTCGGGGCGATGCTTTGGTGCCGGGCTGTTTTGTTAGCCGTAACCGTATTATAGCGGGATTGTGCGATGGCGTTGTGGTGGTGGAAAGTTCTGCCGATGGTGGGGCTTTGACTACTGCCGATATTGCCAATAGTTATAGCCGTGAGGTTTTTGCCGTTCCCGGTCGGCCTGACGATGTGTATGCTGTGGGGTGTAACGAGCTCATAAAACAGAACAAGGCGGCTTTGGTGACCTCGGCTGCCGATGTTGAGTTTCAGTTGGGTTGGGACAATGTCAAGGTGCAGAATGCCGAATCGTCAACCTTCCCTGAACTGAACCTCCCAGATTTGTCTGAACAAGAGTTGCGTGTCGTTTCTGAAATCCGTCATCGTGGAGGTGATATGGAATCTTCCGAACTGTCGGTGTTTCTTGGTGTCTCTTCTTCTCAACTGGCTTCCATCATGTTCGCTATGGAAATGCGTGGACTGGTTCACCGCCTGCCGGGCAACCGCTATGCTATTGGAAGAAAATAACCCGCATTATAAGTGTGAATGCTGGTGGATTCCTATTCCTCTATAATGCTTTGACAATTTGGGTAGGGGGCTAAATAGAAAAAGCGGCTTTCAAGCCGCTTCCTTTTATTTGTTGTCCAAACTTGCAGAACCTACCAACTCTCGGTCGAAGTAGACCTTGCAACAAGTTATCCCTTTCACACCGTTGCTTATAGCTTCGTGAAGTGTATATCTGGCCAGCTCGTTATAGTCGCCACTGATGTTCTCCATCAATTCAATGTGTAGCGAGTTGTCTTTTTTGTCTATGAAGCAAGGAACCCCCATCTTGTTCATTTTTCTGATGTAGCTCTCTGCTTCTTCAACACCCCCTGTGTTTGTAGACGCGGAGTTCTTTTCTGTCTTTGTTTCGTCAGTTTGACCTTCGCTCTCTGATGCGTTGCTGCTGGTGCTGTCAGACGCTACTTGTGTTGTTTCTTGCTTAGTAGTGTCGGTGGCAGTGTTGGTCTGTTCGCTTGTGTTATTGCTGTTGCAGCCTGCTAAAAGCAGAACAGTTGCTGTGATTGTTGCTAATTTTTTCATCTTGTTTGTTATTTCACTCTTCAAACTTAGGGACTCCAATCGTCCAACCCTCATTCTCCAACCGCGTAAGCAGTAATTCCAGCAACTCTGCGCTGAATTCCATTCGGTCGTGCAGCAGAATTATGCTTCCTGGCTCAATTTGGTTGGTTATGCGGTCTACAATTTTTGCGTTCTCGCCTCCCATTGTGTCGAAACTCCTGACGTCCCAGCCTATGGTTTTAAAGGGAATGCCAGTTTTTTTCAGTCCAGAGGAAATTAGAGGGTTCGTTACACCGAAGGGGGGTCTGAATAAGTTGGGCGTTTTGCCTGTAATATCAGTTAGTGTCTGGTTGCAGTGTTTAATGTCTTCTGCAATTTGTTTGCTGCTCATCAGAGGGAAAGTCCCTTTGTGGCAAAAACTGTGGTTGCCTATCTCGTGCCCCTCTGCAACAATCGCTCTTACAAGCTCTGGATTTTTTTCTGCATTTTCTCCAATTAAGAAGAAAATGGCTTTCGCATTGTGGCGTTTCAGCACGTCAAGTACTCCGGTTGTGTACGCACTCGGACCGTCATCAAAACTGAGGAAAACGGTCTTCTCCTTTACAGGAAGTTTGCATTGTGCCTTCAGGTACACTCCCGAACCTATATAATACGAAGCGTAAAACAGGTAAATCAGGAGGGAAAGGAATACTATTATTGCCGAGGTGACGAGTAAGAACATAGATAAATACTTTAATTAGTCTGTGTCTTTTTTTAGCAACATCAGCGTATAGTCGTTTTGTCGGTATTCGCTATATATTGCTATGCTTTTCAGCTGTGTTTGCTCCCATTGGTTGCCCTTAGGCGCAATGCCTCTGCTTAAGAGTTGTGAGCCTAGCCACAGTCCGAATCCCGATTTCGTACCATATTGGCCGCACCACTGTTTGTAGTCGGTTACAGGGAAACGGGCAGATATTTCCTTTTCTGCGGCTTTGTCGCAGTCGCATCCGGTCAGAACAAGGTCTATGTCGGTTGCTTTAAGCCCGTTGCTGTTCGCCAGGTCCTCTAAACTGTTGGCAATTTGTCCGGGTGTGGTCTCGTGTAGTATGTTTACTGCTGCCAGTTCGCATAGGCTGCCGTTCTTTTCGCTGTTGAGCAGGAAGGAGTTTGAACCTTCTCCCATCTGTCTCCCGCTTCGCCAGAACCCCATTTTACGCATTACCTCGTATTCGGTGGCTGTGATTTCGTCGGCGCCTGTTACAAGTGCGTTGTTAATTTCATTTGCCTGTATTTGGAGCATGGCGTCGGTAAGTGCCGACTCCATCGAGTAGCCTCCATGCGCGTAGGTTACATTGTAGCCGTGGTGTCCTAGCAAAAGACCCGTTTGCCCGCCAAATGTGTTACCTGTCGATTGAATGAAGTTTGACGGATTGAGCAGTTCTTCGCCATTGTCGATAATGCAGCGAAGGAATTTCTCGGTATCTTCCAAACCTCCCATCGCTGTTGCCGACATAATGGCGTCGGGTATCAGGTAGCTGCCGTCGGCCAGCGTCAGGCAGTCGAGCGAGGTGCTGACTCCCATTTTAATAAGGTGTGCCATGCGGCGGCGTTTGCCTGCGTCGGTAATGGTTGACTTATAGTCGGGCTCTATTGCGTGCAGTTGGTCGGTGCCGGTGAGGGCCGGCTTCCATTCGTCGAAGAATCCGTTCGAGCGGAAACTGTCTTGCGGACTGATGCACGAGGTGCTGGCTATGTAGACTTTCTTCATGATATTATTTTCCAAAAATAAGCGACGATACGTTTCCGCCAAAACCAAATGAATTAGACATTATGGTCTTTAGGCCTGCGTTGGTTTTGACTTCAGTCTCAGGTCTGACCTCTAACTCATGCATCGGGGTTTTGAAGTTGAATGTTGGTATTATGGTGTCGTTTTTCAACATCATTGCGCAAAAGGCGGCTTCTATGCCACCACAAGCGCCCAGCGTGTGTCCGGTGTACACTTTTGTGGAACTGAAGGGAGGTAGTTTCTCGCCAAAAAGTCTGCTCATGGCCGTACTTTCGCTTAAGTCGTTGTTCCCGGTTCCGGTTCCGTGTGCGTTGACGTAGTCTATGTCCTTGGGTTGCAGTCCTGCTTTCTCAAGGGCTCCTTTCATGGCAAGGTAGGGGCCTTCTCCGTTTGCCGATGTGGCCGTCTGGTGGAATGCGTCGTTTGCATTTGCGTAGCCCAGCAGGTCGCAGTATGGTGTGTGGCCGTTCGCTTCTCGTTGTAGTACCAGAAAGCCGGCTCCCTCTCCCAAGTTCAATCCGTTTCGGCTGTCGTCGAATGGTCTGCATTGTTCTTGGTCAAGAATCATCAGCGAGGTGAAGCCGTTTATGGTAAATCGGCACAGAGGGTCGGTTCCTCCAACAACTACCGCATCGAATCCTTGGCAGTTAAGCAGGCGGTCGGCCAGCATAATGGCATTGGCACTGCTAGAACAGGCTGTGCTGATGGTGGTCATAAAGTCTTTTATTCCCAAATAGTTGGCCATCCGCAGGGTGCTTGCTCCGCAGTCGTGCTCAAAAAGGTTGCGCAGGCGTGCGCGTTTCCCCTCGTGCTGGTCGGTGAAGTATTGTTCGCTGAGGTCCATACCGCCTACCGATGTCCCCGATATCAGGGCCACCTTCATCTTCTTGGGGTCGGTTCCTGCTTCGTTCATGGCCTCTTTAGCTGCCATCATGCCTAGCAGGGCGGTGCGCGAATAGGTTCTCTTGCTGTCTAAACCTAGCATCTCGGCCAGTTCCTCGTTGGTCTGCTTAATTTCGCCAGCGGGCACGTTATGCCTGGTCTGTAGACGGGTAAGCGGACCTATGCCGGTTCGTTTGGCCAATAGCGACTCCCAGTTCTCTGCGGCATTCAGTCCCATTGAACTGAGTACTCCTATGCCTGTTACGTGTGCTGACATTTAGTTTTTGTTAGCTTTTATGAATTCGGCTATAGAATTAACGGAAGCGTATATTTCCTTAGCCTGTTTCGGGTCTGAAATCTTGATGTTGTAGTATTTTTCTAACAGCATGGTTATTTCAAGTGCGTCGATGCTGTCTAGTCCAAGACCTTTGTCTCCAAAAAGAGGAGCGGCAGGGTCAATGTCGGCTGGGGTTGTTTCCTCCAAATTCAGTTCGTCAATAATTTGCTGTTTCAGCTGTTCAACTAAGTTGTCCATATTTATACTTTTTATTGTTTCTTTTCTATTAGTGTAATTTCTGCCTCGTATTTGCCTTGCAGGTAGTCGGCGTAGCCAATCAGGCATTTCTTTGCGCGGCCTTCTGCCAATAAGAGGTTGGCGTAATTTGTTAGAAAACCGGAACTTTCTTTTTTCCCGCCTGTGACTAGGCAGAGGTTCTCTCCCTTCATTTTATGTCGTATGCAGATTTCCCCTTCCATAATGTTGGCCAACGTGTAAACAAATATGGCCGGGCTTGGCATATAGGGATCTTTAATGTCTATTACTTCCTGGTGCCGTACGTCGGTGTCTAGGCTCGATGCGTTGCAAGCGAGTAGTAAGGCGACATCTTCTTCACCGCAATCGTCTGTCCCATGGTCTTTTAGCAGGTATTCGGTTGCGGTCAGGGCTAGTTTGCACTGGTCGTCCATTTTTGGAAATTTCATATATGGTTGCGCAATCGCCTTGAAAGCGTTACGGATGAATTGCCCGTAGTCTGCGTCTCCTGTACCGTCGTAAACCGTTGTACCGTTTAGCTGTACTTTTTGGTTGCTGATTCTACAGGTTGCTGTTGCTTTTGTTTCTGTCGTGGCGGTATAATCTTTACCTCTTTTCTCCGACGAAATGACGACGGCTGCATTGCATCCGCCGAAACCCGATGCGGTCTTCAGCACGGTCCGTAGTTGTGCCGGCTCAGTCTTTGTGCTGACATTCACAGGTACGGGAACCCCCAGTTGCTCGAAGTTGAGGGTGCGTGGACGTATGCCTCGGCGCATACATTCGAGGCAGATGATGGTCTCTAGCAATCCCGATGCTCCCAGCGTGTGACCGAAGTAGCCCTTCAAACTGACTAGTGGCGCTTTGTTCAAGCCTGCCAGGCCTATGGCTTTCGATTCCATCTCGTCGTTGTATGGCGTAGCTGTTCCATGGGCGTCAATAAGGTCTATCTCTGAGGCGTTAGCGCCGGCTTCTGCCATGGCGTTGCGCATCGAGAAGTAGAGTCCGTCGCCGGTGCGCGATGGCCCGGAAATGTGGTTGGCGTCGTTGCTCGAGGCTCCGCCTGCCAGCATTATCGGATGCTTTCCTGCTAGTGCCGCATTGGTGCTTACTATCAGTGTGGCAACTCCTTCTCCCATACTTAAACCGTCGCGTTGGGCGTCGTAAGGCTTGCACGGATTTGCACTGACTGACTTGAATGACTCGAAACCGCTGATGACGAACTCGGTCAATTCGTCGCCTCCTATGATGATAGCGGTCGTATAACTGCCGCTTTTCAAGAGACGCATAGCTACTACTTGTGCCAATACGCCCGATATGCAGGCATTACTGATGACTAGCGGATCGTTTTTGGCACCGAAGAACTGAGACACCCGTTTGGCCATCTGGTCAAGAAAAGCGTCGTTCGGAACTTTTCCTTTAGCTCCGTCTAGAAGTCTGATATTGCCTTTGGTCGATGAGAAGATGAAGATGACATCGTCTGCTTCCACATCTATAGGGGTGCGTGCCAGCGCTTCGCTTGCCGATGCTACCATCAGTTGCTCTAGCCTGTGCATACCTTTGGCTTTTGCTTGTTGGTATGCGGTCGAGGTGGTCAGCTTGCGGTCGTCGATGCGCTGTGCGGGGAAGGGTTCCGGATAGAGGCTTTTGTCGTCGACGGGGCCTATTCCAGTCTTCTCGGCAAGCACTTTGTCGGTGTTCTCGGCGGTGGTGGCGCCGAGGCCGCTTATGATGTTGTCGGCTATGGCGTAAACTATTTTATCAAATTCCATTTCTTTTTCCAATTCAAATAAAAATCGGGGATGGAAAGTTCCAACTCTCCGGTGTCTTTTTTTACAAACACTTGTGTTGTGCTGCCTTTCGCACACAGTATATGCTCGGGCTCTTTGTAGACCGAATACTCGAAGATGAGTTTTGCCGTAGGGGTATCAATATAACGGGTCTCAATGGTGCCGCGGTCGCCAACATGGAGCGAGTGCGAATACTGGCAGGTGACGTCTACTATTGGTATTATGTAGCCTTCTTTGAATACGTCCAGATATGGCACTCCAAAGTTCTCGCCAAACGATTCTCTGCCGTCTTCGAAATAGCGGAGATATTCGCCATGCCATACTACACCAATACCGTCTGTTTCGCTGAAACGGACGCGTAGCGGTGTCTTGTCCACTAAGTCGGTGGGCGTTTGTATTGTCTTTCTTTTTCTCATAATTACCCGTAAACTCTTACAAAAATAATGATTAGGAGGCAAATAGGCAAATGAGAAACCATACTTCTTTGCGACTTTCATTTAACGCGTTCTGGCCTCCATGCCCGTATCCCCGCTGTTTTATATGTTTACCGCATCAGAGGCGCTAGCCTTAACTTCAATAGTTTGTTTTTGTGGGGCAAATAAATACTTTTGTTGGATGCATGCTGATTGCTTTACTGACTGATTGTCAGTTTTGTAGACTCCTAAAGTGCCAATTTGGCGAATTTTGCCCTTTTACTCTGCCAACTTTTCAGTTTTAGGTGCTTGGCAAGTCTTTTGCGTGTAGGTGGGTGTCTGCGGAACTGGCAAAAACAGCATTCCGCACTTGGATTTTGTAAACAATAAAAAAATAGATACTATGAATTTCCAAAACTTTACAATCAAAGGTCAGGAAGTGGTTCAAGAGGCTGTGAAGGTTGCCCAGGGTAACGGACAGCAGTACATTGAACCTGCCCATTTGATGAAGGGAATCCTTAAAGTGGGCGAAAATGTGGTGGACTTCATTTTCAGTAAGATGGGAATGAACAAGGCGGTTGTTGAACAGGTCGTCGACCGTGAGGTGGCTGCCTTGCCTAAGGTGAGCGGAGCTCAGCCTTACCTTTCCAGTGCCACCAATTCGGTGCTTTTAAGGGCGGAAGACCTCTCGAAAAAGGCGGGCGACGAGTTCGTCTCGGTCGAGTACATCCTTTTTGGATTGTTTAAGGAGGCTGGCCCAATCTCTTCTCTGCTTAAGGATGCGGGTATGAACGAAAAAGACCTCGAGGCGGCTATACGTGAACTCCGTAAGGGTAGTAATGTGAAGAGTCAGAGCGCTGAAGACCAGTATAACTCGCTCGAGAAATATGCGGTTAACCTGAACGAGAAAGCTCGTTCGGGCAAGCTCGACCCTGTTATTGGCCGTGACGAGGAAATACGTCGTGTTTTGCAAATCCTTAGCCGACGTACCAAGAATAACCCGATTCTGATTGGTGAACCAGGTACGGGTAAAACTGCTATTGTTGAAGGCCTTGCCGGCCGTATCGTTCGTGGCGATGTGCCTGAAAACCTGAAGACCAAGCAGATATTCTCGCTCGATATGGGCGCGTTGGTGGCTGGTGCCAAGTTCAAGGGTGAGTTTGAAGAGCGTTTGAAGGCGGTTATTAATGAAGTGGTGAAAGCCGATGGTGAAATCGTCCTCTTTATCGACGAAATCCATACGTTGGTGGGTGCCGGCGGTGGTGAGGGCGCTATGGATGCAGCCAACATCTTGAAACCGGCCTTGGCGCGTGGCGAACTCCGTGCCATTGGTGCCACTACGCTTAGCGAGTATCAGAAGTATTTCGAGAAGGATAAGGCGTTGGAACGTCGTTTCCAGCAGGTTATGGTCAACGAACCCGACGAGGCCAGCACCATATCTATTCTGCGTGGCTTGAAAGAGCGTTACGAGAACCACCACAAGGTGCGTATTAAAGACGACGCGCTGATTGCTGCCGTCCGCCTCTCTTCCCGCTATATTTCCGACCGTTTCTTGCCCGATAAGGCTATCGATTTGGTCGATGAGGCGGCTGCCCGTCTGCGTTTGGAGATGGACTCTGTGCCTGAAGACCTCGATAAGGTTGAGCGCCAGATCAAACAGCTGGAAATCGAACGTGAGGCCATCAAGCGTGAGGGCGATACCCAGAAACTTGACCAGTTGGCGAAAGAAATCGCTGAACTGAAGGATGAAAGTGCTAACATGGGGGCCCAGTGGAAGTCTGAAAAAGACCTGATTAACAAAATCCAGCAAGAAAAAGTCGATATCGAGCAGTTCCGTTTCGAGGCCGATCGGGCTGAACGCGAAGGCAACTATGGCTTGGTGGCTGAGCTCCGATACGGAAAAATAAAGCAGGCAGAAGACCACATTAAGGCCCTTCAGGCCGAACTGGAGTCACGCCACGAAAATTCGCACCTGATTAAAGAAGAGGTCGATGAAGACGATATTGCGGAAATTGTTTCCCGTTGGACGGGTATTCCGGTGACAAAGATGTTGCAGAGCGAGAAAAACAAGCTGTTGCACCTCGAGGAGGAACTGCACAAACGTGTCATCGGACAAGATGACGCCATCTCGGCTATTTCCGATGCAGTACGACGCAGCCGTGCCGGTTTGCAGGACCCTAAGCGTCCTATTGGCTCGTTCATCTTCTTGGGTACTACCGGTGTTGGTAAGACCGAACTGGCAAAGGCGTTGGCCGAGTTCTTGTTTGACGATGAGAATATGATGACGCGTATCGATATGTCGGAGTATCAGGAGAAATTCTCTGTTACACGACTTATCGGATCACCTCCAGGATATGTGGGCTACGACGAGGGTGGACAGTTGACCGAGGCGGTCCGCCGCAAACCTTATTCGGTTGTCTTGTTCGACGAGATTGAGAAAGCGCATCCCGATGTGTTCAACATCCTTTTGCAGGTACTTGACGATGGACGTCTGACCGACAATAAAGGGCGTGTGGTCAACTTCAAGAACACGATCATCATCATGACGTCGAACATGGGCTCGCAACTCATTCGCGAACGTTTTGAAAACCTGAACGATGCGAACCGCAACCAAGTGGTGGAGCAGACTCGTGATGAGGTGCTTGACCTGATGAAGAAGACCATCCGTCCGGAATTCCTCAACCGTATCGACGACATCATTATGTTCTTGCCACTTACGAAGCCGCAAATCAGAGACGTGGTTAGGTTGCAGGTCAATACCATCTCGAAGTTGTTGAAAGACATAGAGGTGGAAATGACGGTGAGCGACAGCGCACTCGATTTTATTGCCGAGGCTGGCTTCGACCCAGAGTTTGGCGCACGTCCGGTTAAGCGTGTCTTGCAGCGTGAGTTGTTGAACGAGTTGTCGAAGAAACTTATTGCGCAAGAGGTCGATAAGGCTCGGCCTATTGTGGTCGATTCCGACGGCGAAAAGCTTGTGTTTAGGAACTGAAAAATCTCGCTATGAGGTGATTATTCTATATTTATATGATGCGTGTGGCATGTCCTTATTTTCGGAACGCCACACGCTTTTTTTTGCTTTATTTTCCTTTTTTTGTTAAATTTGCTTGTTTGAAGTCGTCTCCCTTTGCGGGTAGGGCTTCCTAAGTATCAGGAAATAACTAATAAAAAAATAATGAGCGACGAACAGGAAAAAAGCGAACAGTACGGTGCCAGTAGCATTCAGGTGCTAGAGGGACTTGAGGCTGTGCGCAAAAGACCTGCCATGTATATCGGCGACATCAGTGAGGGTGGTTTCCATCATCTGGTTTACGAGGTTGTCGATAACTCTATCGACGAGGCATTGGCTGGTTTCTGTAAAAACATTGAGGTAACAATCAACGAAAATAACTCTATTACCGTTGAAGACGATGGCCGTGGTATTCCTACCGGCATGCACCCTAAGGAAAAGCGCTCTGCGCTCGAAGTTGTGCTCACCGTCCTCCATGCCGGTGGTAAGTTCAACAAAAACTCTTATAAGGTTTCTGGTGGCTTGCATGGTGTGGGTGTCTCTTGTGTAAACGCACTCTCGAAAGAGTTCCATGTCGAGGTTAATCGTGAAGGACAGCACTTTGTGCAAGACTATGCCTATGGTAAGCCTCTTTATCCTGTAAAGACTGACGGCGTTAGCGATAAGACGGGTACCAAGGTTACTTTCTTACCCGATGACTCTATTTTCACTGTTTCTGTCTATAATTACGACACGCTGGCTGCCCGTATGCGCGAGTTGGCTTTCTTGAATGCAGGCTTACACATCTCGCTCACCGACATGCGCGTGAAAGACGATGAGGGTAATCCTGCCCCTAAGACCGAAACGTTCTATTCTGAACATGGTCTTAGCGAATTCGTCCAGTATGTCGACCAGAACCGTGAAAGCCTTATTGGTTCTGTTATTCATCTTAATACCGAAAAATTCGGTATCCCGGTTGAGGTGGCTATGACCTACAACCGCGAATATACTGAACACGTGTTCTCTTATGTGAACAACATCCATACTCACGAGGGTGGTACTCATGTTACCGGTTTCCGTCAGGCTATTACACGTACTTTGAACAAGTATATGCAGGCCGATACCAAACTGATGGCTCAGTTGGAGAAGGATAAGATTAACATCGACCCTGCTACCGACTTCCGTGAGGGCCTTACTGCCGTTATTTCCGTTAAGGTGTCTGAACCTCAGTTCGAAGGTCAGACCAAGACCAAACTGGGTAACAGCGAGGTGGCTGGTATGGTCGACCGTGCGGTCTCTGAAACACTGGCCGCTTACCTCGAGGAAAATCCGGCACAGGCTAAACTGATTGTTGAGAAAGTGGTTACTGCCGCCCGTGCCCGTATTTCTGCCGCTAAGGCGCGCGAAATGGTGCACCGCAAGAACCCTATGTCGGGTGGCGGACTTCCTGGTAAACTGGCTGACTGCTCTGACCGTGATCCAGCCAACTGCGAATTGTTCCTTGTCGAGGGAGACTCTGCGGGTGGTACCGCCAAGCAGGGACGTGACCGTAAGTTCCAGGCTATTCTTCCGCTCCGTGGTAAGATTTTGAATGTGGAGAAGTCGCAACCGCATAAGGTGTTCGACAGCGAGTCTATTCACAATATCTACGCTTCGTTGGGTGTTACTGTTGGTACTCCTGAAGATCCGAATGCGTTGAATATGGCGAAGCTGCGCTACCATAAGGTTATCATTATGACCGATGCCGATGTCGATGGTTCGCACATCGACACGCTTATTCTGACTTTCTTCTACCGCTATATGCGTCCTCTCATCGAGAACGGATACGTCTACATCGCCTACCCTCCGCTTTACTTGTGTAAGAAGGGTAAGGAAGAGGAGTACTGCTGGACTGAACAGCAGCGCCTCGACTTTATTCACCGACATGGTGGTTCGGAAGAAGATACTGGCCGTAATGAAGGTTCTAACAAGATTTCGGTTCAGCGATACAAAGGTTTGGGTGAAATGAGTGCCGAACAGCTTTGGGAAACCACTATGGACCCTCAAAGACGTTTGTTGCGTCAGGTTACCATTGAGAACTACGCCGATGCCGATTACACTTTCTCAATGCTGATGGGTGACGATGTGCCTCCACGCCGGAAGTTTATTGAGGAAAACGCTACTTATGCGAATATCGATACCTAATTATATCTTAGGTTTCTTATCATACAAAAAAGAGCAGACCAAACGGTCTGCTCTTTTTTGTATATTCACTTTAATAAGATGCAAAAAAAGGCACAACCCTCAAGGTTGTGCCTGACTTTTTCTTATTTTGTTACGGCGCGTATGCTCAAACCACGGCTACGGAAAGTGTAATAATCCCATTCTATACCACCTTCGCCAAACTCAATGTAGTAGGCGCAAGGGGAATATCTGTCGTAGAGTGTCGACGACCAGTAATATCCGCTTTTCCCTATGGTAGAATCGTCCGATTCAAATTGGTAGCCAGCCACAGGGAAGAAAATCTTGTTGCCGTTCCTTTTCGATGTGCCTATTTGGCCTGCCACACCGCTACCGTTGAAGTTGTTGGTCCATTTCCAGTTGCAGATGTCGAGCAACTCGCCTAGTTCGTCGTTGGTCGGAGTGCGCCACGAACCTCCCCATTGTGCGGTTGCCGCATCGTCTTTTGAGTCTAAGGTCTTCACATCGTCAACTTTTCCGTGTTTGTCCTCGACACAATATTTGGTGAAATCTTGTGGATATTTGTTGCTGTCTACTTTTTTGTTGTCGCACCATTTATAGTTCTTCCACGAGAAATCTTTCTTTTCTTTCGTTTCGCCCCAGGCAAAATAGTCGCCGTATTCGGTAGGCTTTTTTGCGCCAATGTTGCAGGTCGCCCATTTAACCCCGCTTTTAAGTCCAAGGTCTACGTAGGCGTGCCCCTTCACTTTGCCGCTGACTGTCTGTGCAGAACATTCAGCCCCACACACCATCAGTCCTAATGCTATAATCGGATAAAGTATTGTGTTTTTCATATTTTGAATTTTCATTTTGTGTATTGTTTAATTTATTCTGCCAGCTCTGGCCTTTTCGTAAGTTGGTTTAGTTATGCAAATCTAAGCAAAAAAGAGCAGTTTTACGAATGTTTCAATACAAACTATCTGAATCTTTTTATTTAGTTGCCTAAATCGCCAACCTTTACTCCTGTACGTACCGCCTTTGCTGGAATACCTGCAATAATAGTGCCAGATTCGCAATAAACTTTGTTTGTAACCGAACAAGCCCCAACAATAGTGTCGTCGGGCAGTATGGTCCCTTTCAGAATGATGCATCTAAGCCCAATCCAACACCGGTTGCCTATAACAATGTCTTTTGGCTTGTTCAGCACGTTCCCGTTGTCGTTTGTTATGCGGTGGTAGTCGGTGGTGTGTATTTCGACATTGTTCGACAGTATGATGTTGTCGCCAATTGTAATGGATGTGCCGTCGCAGGCGTTCAACCTTATGGGTTGTTGTGTGGAACCGTTGCAATAGGCTTTCCGGCCTATGGTTATGTGGTTGTTGTTGCCCGAAGTGAAGAAGCGGACACCGCTTATCAATCCGTACTCGCCGATGGTGATTGTGTTGTTTTTGCCGGAATCTGTAACATGGCAGTGTCGCAATTTGGTCTTTTTTCTGCTGGCATCCAGTTCCAATTTCCACATCTTTAAACTGAAACGGTTGTGAAACAGGTTGTATATAAGGTAGCTGATGTTCATTTCCTTTTAGTCTTTACGATTCCAAATACTTTTCATCTTGTGTGCTACCAGTATGTGGTTGAATACTGTTACCAGCACAAATAGTCCGACTCCAACCAATAGGGTGGTGGTTAAGCCTGCACCCTCGTAGTTGGGGATGAAGGCTTCCAACTTTCCGGTGTAGGCGTTACGGATAAACAGTACCGCTATGATTGCCAGTAGAAGCACTGCGGCGTTTAAAACTATGCTTAGCGTTTGGTAGGGACGTGCCACTTCTGCCGGACTGTATCCTAGCAGCATAAGGTCTTCCAACTTGTTGCTGTTCTTCTGTATAAGCAGGTAGATGCTCAGCATAAGAATGTAGAAGGCCAGCAGGCAGATGACCACTCCCACTGCCGTCACTACCACAAGACACAAACGCAGTATGTATGCCGTTTTCGAGGCTTTCAACTTGCTGTTGTCGGTCTGGTAGTTATGGTTTTGTAGATATTTTACTAAATTTTGGTCGGCCGGGTTCCCTACTTTAAGTATGGTGCGCGACTTTTCTACTTTTTTGCCTGGCGCGTACGTTTTGTTTGCCCATTCCATAAACGCCTGTGGCACCAATAGGGTGTTCAAGCGGTTGGTGAATCCGACTATCCTTCCATCGTAATGGTCTTCTTTCCCGTTTCCCCTTATCGTGATGTCGAGTGTGACCGATGTGGCAAGGCCTTCTGATATGGTGGGTAGATTTTTACTCTGGGCGAATCCGAAATTGTAAAGGTCCAGATAGTCGCGGGGCAGAATGATGGGGATGAAGTGGTCGCCTTCTTTGAATCCCCACTTTTTGTCGGTGTCCACAAATTCATCGGGAACAGACTCGAAAAACATGTCCGTGCTCATTTGTGAAAAGCCCATCAGGTTGAGCCCTGCCCGCACTTTGTAGTTCGAGGGTGTGAACACTCCAACCTTTTCTACAAACTCCTGTTCTTCTAGCTGCGCCAACTCGTCGTCACGAAAACTTGTCGACTGTTTGAAGATGGTGTTGCCGAGTGTGCTGACTTTTTTACTGATGATGAGGTAGTCTTCTTTCATGAAGCCTTCTTTCCCGTCGAAAACTTTTGTGGCATCGTTATAAATCTGGATGCCGAGCAAAATAATGAGCATTCCCACAAGGTTTGCTAGGAAAAAACCTGCAAATTGCGGTTTCGATATATGCTGTTTCAGTAATTTCCAAACAAGATTCATGACTCAGAGTGTATAGGTGGTGTCGTAATTCAGTTCCAGGCGTTTCCCTATGCTGGTGGTTATAACGCCAGCACCCTGTCGTTTAGCTTCTTGGGTGAGCAGGTCGGCCATCAGTCGGCTGTTTTGCTCGTCGAGGTGGCTGATGGGTTCGTCGGCGAGGATGAAGTCGGCTGGCTGGCAAAGGGTGCGTATCAGGGCTACACGTTGCTGTTGCCCGTAGCTCATGCGGCCGATAAGCGCATCACGTTTGTCGCCTATGCCTAGCATGTCGAACCATTGTGCAATTTGCAGGTCGGTTTGGAAACCGGTCATCTTGTTCTTTATCTGTATGTTCTCCCAAGCGGTCAGTTCCGGAAACAGTCGCAGCTCTTGCCACAATAGGGCAATGTGGTGCTTGCGTAGTTCAACCCATCGGCTTATAGGGAAAAGTCCTGCGTTTTCGTTGTCGAACAGTATATCCCCTTCGTAGTCGTTTCGGTAACCGTACAGGAAACTGCACAGGCTCGATTTTCCTGTGCCGGAATTGGCTTCTATCAGGTAGAACTTCTCTTTCTTGAAGCTGACTTCGTTCCCCCAGATGTTGCTTTGTGCCAAATCTCGTCCTCTGAACACATGGGGTTGCACTTTCTTTAATTCTATTTTTTCCATGTGCAATTCGCTTATTCTACTTTAAGGTAAAGTTCTACCAATTGTTTGAGCGCGTTGCTCTGGTGGTCTGTCATGTTCAGTTTCAGAACACCCTTGTTAATGTCGCAGACGTTGAGGGTTATGCTTTCTATTACGTTGGCAACGGTGCTGAAGGGAGTTCGGGTCCCATAAACCTCTTCTATGAGAGGTTTTGCTGTCTTCAAGTCGATTAGGGCGTAGCCATAGCTGTTGGAGACGTCTTTCTTTTGTGCGGCTAAAGACGAGTTGACCGGTTGTTTCAGCATATCGCTGGCACTTTCTTTGGTGGTAAGGTAGAACGTGTTACCTCCGTCTACACCCACTTTTGTCTGTATTCCCATCAGGGTCAGGGCGTAGGTGTTGTTATCTAGTTTGGTCATCACCTCGGGTCTAGGTTGTTCATCGTCCATGTCAAAGTCGCCAAATTCCAGATGGCTGTAGCGGTTGGCCTGACGCATCCAGTAGTCGCCGTCAGCAAGGAAGTTTGTGCCTTTCATCTTTGCGGCTAGGTGTATAGCTATAGGTACCATGCCATCGCGTGTAAGGCCAATAGAGAGGGCTGCGTCACCGTCCGCCTCTTTAATGATGTTCTTAATCTTAGCAAAAAGTTCTTGCTCGTGGGCGCTTTTCAGCAGGTTGCCTAAGTCGCCATACGCTTTTGCCTCGCGGTCCATCTCCTTTACAATGGTAGCACCGTCAATGCTTTCGGTCAAGAATAAGAAACCTTTGCTGTCCATCAGGCTGAGGTAGTCACCTTTCACGTGTCTGATGTTCTTCCATTTGTCTGTCAGGAGTTTGGCAGTGGCTGTGTCGTTACTGTATATTTCACCAGTTATGCTGGCCTCGCCTTTGTTGAATTGGGTGTCGAGCATCAAACGCATTTTTTTGATTTCAGAACTGTCGGGCAGACTGATGAAGCTGATGTGGTTGGGTAACTCCATTAGCAGGTCCATCGACAGGTAGGTGCGTGAGTCTCCTTTCGCAGCCTTCATCCGTTTAAAATCGGGCGTCTTTGCGAATTGTTCTTCTGGCTTGAGTTTGAAGAGTTGGCAGGCTTTTGTGGTTGTTTTTTCTGGTTTATTTTTGCCCGAAACTAGAATTAGTGCGGCGTCTTCGTTAAAGGCCACACAGCCGTATCCCGCCAAGGAGGCGGTTTGCAGTCCGTCCTTTTCTGAAACTTCGCTTATGACTCCGTCCTCTTTGTGAAGGTCCGACAAGAAGTTGCCGAAATCGTCGTCGTCCAACATCTTGATAGCGATGCCTGTGGTACTGTCGTTTGCGTTGGCGAAAATGTATACGGGTTTGCGGGCGTCTAATCCAATCTTCTTAGGGTCGTCTAAGTATTTTTTCAAAACGTCGGAAATAGCGTTACCGCTTGTCATTTTCTCTCCTATACCATTGTTCGCAATGTCGCTTTTTTTCACCAGCGACATAATGTCGGTATAGTTCACGATGGTGCTGTTGGCTGGTACCAACTCTATGTATTTGTCGCTCTTATCGTTACCTGATTTGAAGACAAGTATGGCGATGATTGCCAGTGCTACTAGAGCTGTGAGCCCGTATGCGTATTTTTTATCCATTGTTGTATGTGTTTCCTTTTCTTATGCAAAGGTAAGAATAATTCGCACATAATCAGTTTTTTCCTTGTTATCGGTTATTGCCGCCTTGTTATTTGTTAGCTTGTGCTATTTGATATCAGTTTTTGTTTGGTTTGTACGACGGATGTTCTCGCCCGGTTCCCCCGTATTTCTCGTCTCTCGAATCAGACATTCCCTGGAAAATTTTCTATATTTGCCACTGATTAATTTGTTTTGGATTATATATTAAAACAATATCTAAATTTTAATTAGACGTATATCTGTTATGAAACGCAAAATAGTTGTTGCGCTAGTTTTGGCTCTGCTCGGTTTATTTTCCTTTTTTTTTCTTTACTAAGAGGGGAATTCCTGTACAGCCTCCATTTTTGGGGTCTTCAATCTTTTCTAGTGCTAAGCCGGAAAGTACAATACAATTCTATTATTGGAAAAATAAATATAGAATTGATGGGGAACTTTATGAAAAGGTTAAGGAATTGGAGTGTAACAGGGTCTATCTTCACTACTTCGATGTGGTATGGAGAGACTTTAGGGCGACTCCGGTTGCACAACTTGCCCCTGTAAAAGATAATCCACTTTATGGTGATTCTGTAAGGATTGTCCCTGTTGTTTTTATTACTAACGAAGTGTTCTCAAAATGCGAATCAGGCGAAGAAGTTCGTAATTTGGCGTCGAATGTGAATAACTTAGTAGAAGACATCACGCAGTACAACGATACATTAGGACGTTACGACGAAATACAAATTGATTGTGACTGGACGCTTAGTACCCGGTCGAACTATTACAGTTTCTTAGATTCGTTGGCTAAAGTTTCTAAGAAGAATATCTCTTGCACCATCCGTCTGCACCAGATAAAGGATTATGGTATAATAGGTGCTCCGCCTGTTAAGAAAGGATGTTTGATGTGCTACGCTACATCAGATCCGACAGATGGGGCTTCGTCAAATTCCATTTTAGATATTAATTTGCTGAAAAACTATACTAAAAATCTAAACGATTATCCCCTACAACTAACGTACGCGCTACCCTTGTTCTCGTGGGGTATTGTAAGAAATCACGAGGAGAAGGTGAAACTGGTTAACGGGGTGACTGCTGAAATGCTGGAAACAGAGAACTTCTCTCATAAAGAGGCTAATATCTATAAGGCAGAGAAAGACTGTTTCGTGAACGGTTTTTATATAAGTAAAGGTTTCACTGTGGAACTTGAAGAGATTACGCCTTCGCTCTTAAAAGAGGCAAGGCAATATTTGAATGACAAGGTTGGCAGGCATACGGTTGTCTATTTCCATTTGAGTAATGGCTATTTAAACCGTTTCCCAATCACAATTCTTAAGTAGGTTATGAAAATGAAAAAACTGTTGTACTTCTTTTTACTGTTGCTGTTGTCTTGCCAACAATCATATGGCTGTGCCGGTGATTATGATGCTGACGGCTATTTTTATGGGATATTTCCTCAGAATCTGGTGCAGACTGATGATTATTACGATTTCTTGATGACTGAGAATAGCGCGGCCTATTCGAACCGATTTAGTTGGTATTATTATGATGATGCGTCAGATGAAGCCTCCCCTCAATTCTATACCGAAAATATAAGGGAGTGGGCCGCTTTTCTGCATATTACGAAAGAACAGGCTTACTATTTGGTGATGAAGGCACCGAAAGAGACAATCGATTCGTTACAGTTCTATCATACCAGTTCTGACTCTCATCTGAAATTTGCCAATGCTGGTTTCTTAAAAAAGTACCACGATGCATTAGTCTATATATCGTACGCGAAGTTTTTGGAACCTTATATGGGTTGCAGTACCATCGACGATTACGATTTATGGAGTTATGAGTATTCTTATAGAAATAGGAGAAGGTCTGTTAAGTTGTTAGATTACCAGACTGTTATGAAAACTTTAAAAGATTTGTATGATAGTCAGGAAAACAAGGTTTTGAAATTGCGTTATGGATACCAAATTGTGCGGTTAGCACACTATGTGGGTGACTATTTAGATGCTGTGAAGTATTTCTACAAGTATGTGGAGCCGTTGAAACTTAAATCGGAAATCTACTATTACGCGTTGAACCAGAAGGCGGGTGCTATTAGGGCTATACAGAATTGCGAGGAGTGTGGAAACGAAGAAGCGGACAAATATTTGTCTAGATTTAAGGCTGACTATGTTGCCGATTTCTTTGATGTCTTTACTAATTCACATGACCAAAAATTCAATGTGTTCTGGTCTTTGAAGGTTACAGGTGAGTTTGAGGGTATTTTCGATGCGGTTCCCTCTATGAAGAAAGAGGATCGGATTAGTTATTATTTCATGCTGGGTTACCAGAACTTCTCGAATCCTATCAACGAACTGGAGAAAATAGTGACGCTTGATCCGAATGCAGAGGCGGGTCGTGTTTTAATGGTACGCTATATTAATGGTTTGGAAAGATCTATTCACACGACTGATAGTATTTCCGATATAAGAAGCTGTTTGAGAAGCTGTCATTTGAAAGGCGGGTCGTTGGAAAATTGCATGGAAGCTATTGCTATTGCAGAACGAATGGTGGAACGGTCCGTCGACAAGAATTTTTGGCGAATGGCCGCTGCTGCGCTGAATGCTTTTGCCGAAAATTATGCAACCGCTTCCCGATATTTGGCAGGGGTTAACAAAAAAGATCCTCTATATAGCGAAACCAAAGGTGTGCTTGCCCTTTACATCGATGTTATGAAGACGGACAAGATGACTCTGTCTGTGGCCGATTCTATTTATTCAGCTCATAAAAAAATGTTTACGAAAGATTTCAGCAATGATTCCTGCTATTATACGAATGTTGAATTTTGCTTTATCCAAAAAATGTGGGCCGCTAAATTTGCGGAGGCGGGTGATTCAGTTTCCGCTTTTTTGGTGGGGTGCACGAATAGTATGATGAATGAGTATTATAGCCAGTCGTTGTGGGACGGTATTGCTGCTTTTGTTCGTCAGCCTACCCATAATGGATTTGAAAGATGGTTGATTAAGGAGTCGGGGAATCTCTCTCTTGAGGAATTAGACCAAAATCGGGCTATGATTCACTTGGACAATGCCGAATTTGACGAAGCGTACAAGTTGGCTTCTCCGAAGGTTTACGTGGAGTGGAAGTGTGCCTTTTGCAGTAATATACGCGGTTTTAACTACTACGATCCGGAAGAGAATAACGACTTCCAGTACGATTATATCAAAGATTTGTTGGGCAAACACAAATTAGACAGTATTCCTGTTAAGGAATACATCGGGCTCTTGAAAAAACTAGATGGAATGAGGAAGGGTGTCAACCCAGAGGTGGCGGCTAAGGCATGTTTCCTATTGGGTAATTTCTATTATAATTTGAGCGACGAGGGCTATTACAGGAATAGTCTTTGTCATAATATGTTCCTTGACCGTAGTACGGCATCTGGCTATTACGAAGAAGGGCTACGCCTAAGTCACGACGACGAGTTGAAGGCCCGTTTGCTGCTCGCTTCCGCTAAATGTGCTGGTGGTGAAGGCGGTGAGGGTAGTTGGTTTTACGGACAATACGAGTGGAAAAAAAGGTGGGGTGAAGAACCGAAGAGCAACAAGTTCGAAGGAAAGTTCTACAAGGAACTTAAGAAGTTGAGCCATACAAAGTATTACAAAACCGTTGTCTCGAAATGTAAGTATTTTGAATACTATGTCAATTAATAGCGTTGCTCTTCCTTGTTTTTTAGTAAAAGAAAAGAGGGTGTATCTTTCCGATACACCCTCTGTAGGTTAGAATTGTTAGGATAATATGTGTTGTTAAAGCAAGTTACTTGCCAATTCGCTCAGCGCACTGCGTTCGCCTTTTACAAGGTTGACATGTGAGAACAGCTCTTGACCGCGCATTTTGTCGATCATATACACAAGGCCGTTCGACTGGGCGTCGAGGTAAGGAGTGTCGATTTGCTGGATGTCGCCAGTGAAGACGAGCTTACAGTTCTGACCCGCACGGGTAATGATGGTCTTTATCTCGTGTGGGGTAAGGTTTTGCGCCTCGTCGATGATAAAGTAGGTGTCGTTCAGGCTACGTCCGCGTATGAATGCGAGTGCCTCAATAACCAACTGTCCGCTGTGCTGCATGTCGTCGATGGAGGTCGCTTCTTTGCTTTGTGCTCCAAATTGGCGTTTTATGACGCTTAGGTTGTCGAAGAGCGGTTGCATGTAAGGCGAAATCTTTGCTTTCTCGTCGCCAGGCAGGAAACCGAGGTCTTTGTTCGACATGGCTACTATAGGACGGGCCAGCAGAATCTGGCTGTATTGCTTGTTTTGCGCCAAGGCGGCAGCCAATGCCAGCAAAGTCTTACCAGTTCCGGCTTTTCCGGTAACGGCCACCAGTTTCAGATTGTCGTTCATCAGGGCGTCGAGGGCGAAAGTCTGTTCGGCGTTGCGACCCTCAATGCCGTAGCATTTCTGTTTTTTAACAGGTCGCAGGGTGGTGGTAGCAGGGTCCAGACGTGCCAGTACCGACGACTTTTCGCTGTTCAGTATCACATATTCGTTGTTGACTACTTTGTCCTGCATTTCAAGCACTTCAATGAAAGGCAGTCCGGAACCAACAAACACACGGTCAACCATATCGCCCGGCAGGTCGAATTCCTGCTGTGCCTGTTCGAATATGTCGACATTGTTTACCTTGTCGGTTTTGTAATCTTCGCAGTCAATGCCTAGGGCTTTTGCCTTCATTCGCAGGTTGATGTCTTTCGATACCAGAATGGTTTTGTGCTTTTTGTCTTTCTCCTGCAGGTCGAGGGCTATGGCCAGAATCTTATGGTCCGGAATCTTTTCCGAGAAAGCCTTCTGTAACTTTTCAGGGTAGGCATCGTTC
>ODAI010381450.1_pt1 | contig 30031 bp, 29 predicted proteins | sample 1539321 | NCBI WGS metagenome assembly ODAI01 (sample SAMN02144231, study PRJEB22623) | gut metagenome | biome: sheep rumen | host: Ovis aries | place: New Zealand
CCGTTCCTCTGCCCCTATCATATCACAGAGCGGAGGCAAAGGACAGAAAAAAAAGAAGACGGACCGCCAGGGATCCGTCTTCCGGGAATCGGGGATTACTTGTCGTTGTTCACGACCAGGGAGAAATCGGGCGCCTTCAGGCTCGCGCCGCCGATCAGGCCGCCGTCGATCTCGGGCTGCGCCATGAGTCCCTTGACATTATTGGGATTCATGCTGGCGCCATACTGGATGCGGATGGCATCCCCGGCCGCCGCGCCGTACTTGCGGGCCACGGCCGCGCGGATCACGCCGATGGTCTCGTTCGCCTGCTCGTCCGTCGCGGTCAGACCGGTGCCGATGGCCCACACGGGCTCATAGGCGATGACCACGTTCGCCACCTGCTCGGCGGTCAGGCCGTTCAGCGCGATCAGAGTCTGATATTCAACCAGCGCATCGGTATAGCCCGCTTCGCGCTCTTCCTTGTTCTCGCCCACGCACAGGATCACCTTCAGGCCGGCCTCCACCGCGGCAAGCACCCGCTTGTTGACGGTCTTGTCGGTCTCACCAAAGTACTGACGGCGCTCGCTGTGCCCGATGATCACGTATTCCACGCCGCAGGCCAGCAGCATGTCCGTGCTCAGCTCGCCCGTGAAGGCGCCGCTCTTCGCCCAGTGCACGTTCTCCGCGCCCAGATGGATGTTGCTGCCCTCGGCCGCTTCCTTTACCGCCGCGAAATCCACCGCGGGCACGCAGACGACCACGTCACAGCTGGCATCCTTCACCAGAGGCTTCAGCTCCGTCACCAGCGCCTTCGCCTCTTCGGGGGTTTTGTTCATCTTCCAGTTGCCGGCAATAATCGCTTTTCTCATTTTTCTGTCCCTCTCTTATTTGTCATCCAGGCAGGCAACGCCGGGCAGGGTCTTGCCCTCCAGGAACTCCAGGGAGGCGCCACCGCCGGTGGAGATGTGCGTCATCTTCGCCGCCAGGCCCATCTGCTCCACAGCCGCCGCGCTGTCGCCGCCGCCGATGATGGTGACCGCTTCGCTGTCCGCCATGGCCTGCGCCACAGCCAGCGTGCCCTGCGCCAGGGTCGGATTCTCGAACACGCCCATCGGGCCGTTCCAGACCACGGTCTTCGCGCTCTTCACGGCTTCCGCAAACAGCTCACGGGTCTTGGGTCCGATATCCAGGCCTTCCATGTCCGCGGGAATCTTGTCGGAATCCACGACGCAGGTCTCCACCGGTCCGTCGATGGGATCCGGGAATCCGGCCGCGCACACGGTATCGATGGGCAGCAGCAGCTTGACGCCCTTTTCCGCCGCCTTGGCCATCATGTCCTTGCAGTAGTCGATCTTGCTCTCGTCCAGCAGGCTCTTGCCCACCTCGTAGCCCTTGGCCTTCAGGAAGGTGAACGCCATGCCGCCGCCGATGATCAGGGTATCCACCTTCTCCAGCAGGTTGTTGATCACGTTCAGCTTGTCCTCGATCTTCGCGCCGCCCAGCACCGCCACGAAGGGACGGTCCGCGTTTTCCAGCGCCTTGCCCATGATGGACAGCTCCTTGCCGATCAGATAGCCGGCCACGTTGGGGCTCGTGAAGGCGGTCACGCCCGCGGTGGAGCAGTGAGCCCGGTGGCAGGAACCGAACGCGTCATCCACATACGCATCCGCCAGCGCCGCCAGCTCCTTGCTGAAGGTTTCGATGTTCTTGGTCTCTTCCTTGCGGAACCGGGTGTTCTGCAGCAGCACCACGTCGCCATCCTTCATGGCAGCCACGGCCGCCTGCGCCTTTTCGCCGGCCACCAGATCATCGTCCGCAAAAACCACCGGCTTGCCCAGCAGCTCGGACAGGCGCACCGCCACGGGCGCCAGGGAGAACTTGGCTTCCGGTCCGTTCTTCGGCTTGCCCAGATGGCTGCACAGAATCACCTTCGCGCCGTCCGCGATCAGCTTCTGGATGGTCGGCAGCGCCGCCACGATCCGCTTATCATTGGTGATCACGCCGTCCTTCATCGGCACGTTGAAGTCGCAGCGCACCAGCACCCGCTTGCCCTGAACCTGAATGTCATCAACTGTTTTCTTTGCCATGAACGTCCAACTCCTTTTCATGTTTTTCCTGAGTGATCTATCGCGAAATCCCTCCGGGAGGGATGCGCAATCATTTCCGGGGCTCCAGCAGCGCCAGCATCTCCCGCGCCGCGCCCTCATCCGTTACCAGCAGCTCGTGATGCCCGTGACGCATCACCGAGAGAATCGCACTGGCCTTCGAGCTGCCGGCCGCCACCGCGATCATCCGGCAGGTCGGCTTCAGCCGGGCCAGATCCACGCCGATTCCGGAGGCCTCCAGCAGGCACTGGCCCTCCAGGTCAAAGTACGCGCCGAAGCACTCGCCGACGGCGCCCTGCCGGAGCAGCCGCCCCTGCGTCGCGCGGCTCAGGCGGGTTTTCATCGCATCCTCCGCCTTGCCGATTCCGTGGAGAATGACGTCCGCGCGCTGCAGCAGCTCCGTCACCTCCTGCACCTCCGGCAGCTTCAGCATTTCCTGCATGGCCGGGGCGTCCAGCTGGTCCGGCAGATGGATCAGGCGGTAATGCCCGCCCAGCTTTCCCGCCAGCTCCTCCGCGAGGGTGTTTGCCTCCCATTCCACCGAGCGGCCCAGGCCTCCCCGCGCGGGCACCACCATCACGTTCAGCGAGGCGCTGCCCTGAAAGCCGCGAACCACCGCGGCCACCGACCGGCCGCCGGTGATGGCCAGGGTGTTGCCGCTCTGCAGCTGGCTCCGGAGCCTCGCCGCGCAAATCCGGCCGACGTCGGACAGCACCCGCTCCTCCTGATCCACGTTTCCCGGCGCGATCAGCACCCGGCGGACCGGGAGCAGCTCCGCCAGACGGTTTTCCATTTCCGTCAGCCCGTTCATCACCTTGGAGAAGGCCCGTGCGGACTCCAGAATCTCCTCCGCCCGCGGGCTGAGCATCATGCCCGAGGCGTTCAGCTCAATATAGCCCAGATCCTTCAGCATGGCGGCCGTATTCCGGATTTCCCGCTCCGGCAGGTGCAGCCGGGTCGCCAGCTGACGCCTGCCCACGGGCTGCATGATGGCAATCCGGTCCAGAATCAGCGCCCGGCGGGTCATCTCATCCGTCAGATCCGGGGCCAGCGCCCGCATCAGGGTAATATAATCCGCTGCCATGTCGCCGCCTCCCCGTGTCTGAAGTGGGACAAATCCCGCCCTCGCGGTCATTCTTCGTCCCAAGTATCATATCACAGGGCCGCCCCCTTTTCAAGGGGCGCGCATCAGACGCTGATCACCTCAACCCCCGAGAGCGCATCCGCGATCAGGGTCTCCATCTCCAGCCGCGCCTCTCCCTCGAGGATTTTTTCCATTTTGGGCCGGGTGGCCGGATGGCGGGGCGTGAACACGGTGCAGCAGTCCTCGTAGGGCAGAGAGGAAATCTCCAGCGTGTCGATCCGGCGGGCCACCTCGATGATCTCGCTCTTGTCAAAGCCGATCAGCGGCCGGAAGACCGGCATGCTCACCACGCTGTCCGTCGTCCCCAGGGCCTCCATGGTCTGGCTGGCCACCTGTCCGATGCTCTCCCCGGTGATCAGGGCCTCACAGCCCTCCTGCCGGGCAATCCGCTCCGCGATGCGCATCATGAAGCGGCGCATGATCAGGGTCGTGTATTCCTCCGGGCATTTTTCGTGAATCTGCATCTGGATTTCCGTAAAGGGAACCACATGCACCTTGATGCCGCAGCAGCTGTAGCTCAGCTTTCTCGCCAGATCCAGCACCTTCTCCTTCGCCCGGTCGGAGGTGTAGGGGTAGCTGTGGAAATGCACCGCGTTGATCTGCACGCCGCGCTTGGCGATCATCCAGCCTGCCACCGGGCTGTCGATGCCCCCGGACAGCAGCAGGGTCGCCCGGCCGTTGGTTCCCACCGGCATTCCGCCCACCGCGGGGATGACCCGGACATACAGATAGGCATGATCCCGGATCTCGATGTTCATCAGGTGATCCGGCTCATGCACGTCCACCCGGAGCTCCGGCAGCGCCTGGAGGATCCGGTAGCCCGCCTCCTCGTTGATGGCCGGGGAATCCAGGGGATAGCGCTTGTCGCTGCGCCGGGCCGCCACCTTGAAGGTGCCCCGCAGGCCCCGCATCATCTCGATCGCCTGGCTGCAGATGGCATCGAAATCCTCCTTGGGCATCTCCACCGCCGGGCAGACGCTGTGCACGCCGAAAACCCGCGTGACCCGGTCAATGCACGTCTCCAGATCCGAAAAGCCGCTGACGAAGATGCGTCCGTCATGCATCCAGACCTCCGCGCCCTGATCCTTCACCGCATAGCGGATTTTCCGCACCAGAGACCGAATAAAATACGGCCGGTTCAGCCCCTTGAGAAAGATTTCGCCGAAGCGAACCAGCAACAGTTCTCTCATTCCGTTTCCTCCCCCATTCATCGCCGGACATATCGCCGCAGCAGCCCGTAATGCGCCGCCACCCGCTCCACGGTCCAGTCGATTTCCTCCTCCGTCGTATACGGGCACAGGCTGAAGCGCAGCGAGCAGTCCGCCCGGCTCTGGGACAGTCCCATGGCCCGGAGCACCGGAGAAATTTTCTGCTTCCGGCTGGCGCAGGCACTCCCGGCGGAAACATAGATGCCGTCCCCCTCCAGGGCGAACAGCAGGGTCTGGCTCCGCACCGGCTCCAGAGCCAGATTCAGGATGTGCGGCGCCGAAAGCTCCGAATCCGGCGCGGGACCGTTGACCGCGGCCTCCGGAATCCGGGCCTTCACGCCCTCCAGGAGCCGCAGCTTGAGCGCGCGCATGCGCGCGTTGCTTTCCGCCTCATAGGTCCGGATCGCCTCGCCCAGCGCCAGAATGCCCAGGGTGTTCTCTGTCCCCGAGCGCAGGCTTTCCTCCTGCCCGCCCCCGTAGAGCAGCGGCCGCAGCGGATGATCCTTCCGGACGATCAGGGCGCCGGTTCCCTTCAGCGCGTGAATCTTGTGGCCGGACAGCGCGTAGGACTGAATCCCCAGCCCTCTGAAATCCAGCGGGCAGCGCAGGAAGCCCTGGACGCCGTCCACATGCAGGATGGCCTCCGGGCACAGGCGGTTCCGCAGCGCCGCAATCTCCCGGAGCGGCTGCAGCGCGCCGGTTTCGTTGTTGACCTGCATCACCGCCAGCAGCGTCACCCGCTCATCCATCATCGCCTCCAGGCGATCCAGGTCCACCCGGCCCGTTCCGTCCAGAGGAATCTCCTCCACCGAAAAGCCCATGCGCCCGATGGCCTCGCCGCAGGCGGACACCGCCGGATGCTCCCCGGCGGAAATCAGCACGCGGCCGGGCGCCCTGCGCGCCCGCAGCGCCCCGAGCAGCGCCAGATTGTCCGCCTCCGTTCCCCCGGAGGTGAAGATCACCCGGTGTCCCGCGCCATGCACCGCCTCCAGGCAGATTTTCCGCGTCTCGCTCATCCGGGTCTGGATGTCCAGGGCCGGCTTATACAAGGCGGATGGATTATACCATCCGCCTGTCATCAGCTGCTGCGCCAGCGCCGCCACCGCCTCGGAGGGCCGGGTGGTCGCGCTGTTGTCCAGATATGCTTCCATTCTGCTCATTCCTGATACACACCATGGGGCAGATACTGCCGGATATAGCTCACCATCTCTTCGCTGGGCTCCAGGATGATCATCTTCTTGTTGCCGTCCTTGCTGAAGAAGAAGTAATACAGCTCGGCGTCCCGGTTCAGGAACCAGTTCATCCGCTTGACGCCGGGCGTGTTCAGATACCGCTGGAAGGCGCCGGAGGAGACCTTGCCGAAGCTGTCCACCGTCCGGACGTTCAGGCTGCCCAGGCTCTTGCGTTTCTTATTGTTATAGACCTCCGCAAAATCCAGCGCGCCGTTGGTGAACGTGTATTCATACTCTGTGAGGAGCCGGTCATGGAAGAAATAGGTATACGCCGCCATGCCGCCCATGACCACCACAATCACCACGCTCATCCACTGAAAATTCATGGACAGCGTGCCCAGCGTCATCGCCGCAATCAGGGCGCAGCCGAACAGGATCACCCAGCTCAGATAATACAGAATTTTGTTCAGCATGTTCTTCCGTTTGATAACGACTTCTTCCAGAAAATGATCCATCGCCATGGTCTTGTCCTCCCTGTACCGATTTGATTGATTCAGCGCACGCGTCCCAGCGTGCTTTCCGCCAGACTGACAAAGAAGCCCGCGTCCCACTCCGGCACGCCCCGCACCGCGGCGATCGCGGCGGCCACATGCGCGGCGGCGTCCTCCCGGGTGCCCTCCGTGCCGCGAAGCGCTACCCAGGTCATCTTGTCCCGGGCCGCGTCCATGCCCGTCTTCTTGCCGAGCAGGGTCTCATCCCCGATCACGTCCAGCAGATCATCCGTCATCTGAAACGCAAAGCCCAGATGCATGCCGTACTCCCCGCCGGCGCGCACCTTTTCCGGCTCCGCCCCGGCCAGCAGCAGCCCTGCTTCCATGGGGGCCATCAGCAGATCCGCCGTCTTGTGGCGGTGAATGTAGGTGACCTTTTCCTCCGTGGGCGCCTCGCCCTCCGCAGCCAGATCCGCGGTCTGTCCGGCGATCATGCCCGTCACGCCGGCGTGCCGGAGAATCGCCTCCAGCGCCTGCAGACCCCGCCGGTCCTGCCGGGAGAGCGCCGCGCGCGCCATGAGCTCCACCGCGCCGTTCAGCAGCCCGTCCCCCGCCAGCACCGCCAGCCCCTCGCCGAAAACCCGGTGGTTCGTGGGCTTGCCCCGGCGCAGATCATCATCATCCATCGCCGGCAGATCATCATGGATCAGGCTGTAGGTGTGAATCATCTCCAGCCCGCAGGCAAAGGGCAGCGCTGCCTCCGCATCGCCCCCGGCCATCTCGCAGGCGGCCAGCAGCATCACGGGCCGCAGGCGCTTTCCGCCCGCCTCCAGGCTGTAATCCATCGCCTCCAGCAGCCGCGCGGGAATCTCCCCCAGGCTGCGGAGCATATCCGGCAGCGCCTGCTCCACCCGCGCCTGGTACGCCGCGTAATCCCTCATACGGTTCCCTCCAGCGTCTGCTCGGTCTCTCCGCCCTCCGGGCCCTCCCGGAGCACGGTCAGCCGCCGGTTCATCTCCTTCAGCTCCCCGTCCAGGGCGTTCAGCAGCTTCATGCCCGCTTCGTACTGCCGGACGGATTCCTCCAGCGGCAGGGTGCCCTCCTCAATCCGGGCAATGATGCTCTGCACCTCGCCCAGACGATCCTCAAAGCTCCGCTCTGTCCCCTGCTCCGTTGCCTGATTCATGGCTTTCTTCCTCCCTGACCACTGAAATTGGACCGTCCGCGAAGCGAATCCGCATCCGGCTCCGCCTGGCCGCTTCCGCGGCGCGGGTGATCAGCTCTTCGTTCTCCGAATAGACCATCGCGTAGCCCCGGTTCAGCACCGCCGTGGGGGAGATGCCCCGGAGCCGCTCTCCGGCCCTGTCCACCTGCGCCGCCGCCCGGTCCAGCCTGCGGGTCATGACGTTCTCCATTCTTTCCCGCGTCATGCGCAGCAGGGTGCCCTCCTGCTGGAGGCGCAGCCGCGTCACATGCTCCAGCCGGTCCGACAGCCCCGCGCGCTGCGCGGCCAGATGCTGCAGCCTGCGCTCCGGGGACAGCCTGCCCAGGGTTTCCCGGAGGCGGCTGAGGCGGAGCTCCGCTCCGCGGCAGCCGCGTTCCGCGGCCTGAACCAGGCCCGCTCTGAGCATGTTCACCCGCTCCCGCAGCTCCCGAACCTCCGGAAAGACGATTTCCGCCGCGTTGCTGGGCGTTGAAGCCCGGACGTCCGCCGCCAGATCGCAGATGGTGGTATCCACCTCATGGCCGACCCCCGAAACCACCGGCAGCGCGCTTTCCGCCACCGCCCTGGCAACCCGCTCGTCGTTGAAGCACCACAGGTCCTCCGTGGATCCGCCGCCGCGGCCGACGATGATGACGTCCACCCCCTGCAGGGTGTTGGCGCGCCGGATGCCCCCGGCAATCTCCCGCCCGGCCTCCGCGCCCTGCACCGCCACGGGAATCAGCACGATCGGCACGAAGGGGCAGCGCATCCTGGAAACATTCAGAATATCATGCAGCGCGGCGCCGCTCTCCGAGGTGACCACCGCCACCTTCCGCGGCAGCATGGGCAGCGGCTTTTTCCTGGAGGGATCAAACAGCCCCTCCGCCTGCAGCTTCTGCTTCAGCGCCTCAAACTGCAGATACAGATCCCCCAGGCCGCCCGCCCGCAGGGAGGTGACATACAGCTGATAGCTGCCCGTCCGGGGATATACGTCCACATACCCCGTCACCACCACGCTCACGCCGTCCGCCGGCCGCAGGGAGGCCCGCAGCGTGCTGGAACGGAACATGACGCAGTTCACGCTGGCCATCTCGTCCTTCAGGGAGAAATACCAGTGTCCGGAGGCGATGTGATGCTTGAATCCGCTGACCTCGCCCCGAACCGTGACGCTCCGCGTGCGGGGATCCCTCCGGATCGCCTCCGCCACCAGCAGGTTCAGCTCCGATACGGACAGTCCGCTCTGATCAGCAGCCATGCGTCCTCTTTTCAGCCGCCTCCACCGTGTTTTCCAGCAGCATCGTGATGGTCATCCGGCCTACGCCGCCGGGAACCGGCGTAATCCAGCCGGCCACCTCACTCACCGTGTCAAAATCCACGTCTCCGCGCACCTTTCCGTCCACCCGGTTGATGCCCACGTCGATCACCACGGCCCCGGGCTTCACCATATCTCCGGTGATAAAACCGGCCTTTCCCACCGCGACCACCAGAATATCCGCCCGGCGGGTATGCTCCGCCAGGTTCCGGGTCCGGCTGTGGCACAGGGTGACCGTGCAGTTTTCCTGCAGCAGCAGCATGGCCATCGGCTTGCCCACGATGTTGCTCCTGCCGACCACCACCGCCTCCAGGCCGCTCAGCGCCAGCCCCGTCTGACGGATCATGTGCAGCGCGCCCCGGGGCGTGCAGGCCACGACGCCCGGCGTTCCGGTCAGCATATGTCCGGCGTTGACCAGATGAAATCCGTCCACGTCCTTTTCCGGCAGCACGCAGGCCAGGGCCCGCTGCTCATCCAGATGGGCCGGCAGCGGCAGCTGCACCAGAATGCCGTGAATCCGCTCGTCCCGGTTGAAGGCCTCAATCTGCGCCTCCAGCTCCTCCTGGGTGGTTTCCTCCGGCATGCGCGCCGTCCGGCTGTAGACGCCGATCTCCGCGCATCCGTTCTCCTTGTTTCTTACATAGATTTCGCTGGCGGGATCCTGGCCGACCAGAATGACGGCCAGCCCCGGGGTGATGCCCTGCCGCTTCAGCGCCTCCACGCGGCCGGCCAGGCCGGCCCGGAGCTCCGCGGACATCCTTTTTCCGTCCAGAATCGTCGCGCTCATCTGTCTTCTCTGCCTTTCGTTGATTTGCTTTCCCGCAGCGCCCGCAGGCCTGTCAGCGCCACGCCCACGGCGTTGTCTCCGCTGAGCTCCGGCGCGCCGAAGCAGACCTCCGGCGCTCCCCGCCGTTTCCGCAGACGATCCCGGAGCAGGCTCCGGAACAGTTCGGAGGACGCCACGCCTCCGGTCACCAGCGCCCGGCGCAGCCCCGTCCCGGCAGAGCCGGCGCAAAGCATGCGCGCGATGGTTCTCGCCAGCAGGTCGTAGACCTCCCGGGCAATCTGCTCCCGGGGCACCTCTCCGTCCCGGACCCAGCGAAGGGCCTGCGCCTCCGCGCCGCTGAAATGGCAGCACAGATCGCCCTCCGCCATGCTGCAGCCCAGGCGGCCTTCTCCGCTGCCCCGCTCCGCGAGCTTCTCCAGCTCCGGTCCGGACGGAAATCCAAGGCCCAGGGCCACGCCGACCCGGTCCACCAGCTGCCCCGCGTGCAGATCCAGGCTGCCGCCGAGGGGCTCAATTCTGTCCCGCTCCACGCGCAGCAGATCCGTCGTTCCTCCGGAAAGATGGAGCGCCAGAAAGCGCTCAGCTTCCTCCAGCTCCGTCCCCCGGGCCGCCGCCGCCAGATGGCCCCGCTGATGCGTCGTCTCAAAGCACGGCACGTCCAGGGTCGCCGCCAGGAGGCCCGCCATGGTTTTGCCCACATGAAAAACCGGCATGTAGGAATCCTCCGGATCCCGCGGGCGAACGCTCGCCACCAAGGCTACCGGCCGCGTCTCCCGGAGCACGGCGCGCAGAGGCTCCCATGCCGCCTGCAGATTGCGCACATGCGCAAAGACCGCGTCGCTCTGGCGCAGTCCCCGCTCCCCCTCCGGCACGCGCAGCAGCTCCCGGAACTGATAGAGGATTTCCCCCTCCAGGGTGACCACCGCCACCGAGCTCCGGTAATTGCTGGTGTCGAAGCCGATCACGGCCTCTCTCATGCCTGTGCTTCCTTCTCGCGCTCCAGCGTGCCCAGAATGCCGTTGACGAAGGGCTTGTCCTCTTCGCCCGAATACCGCTCCGTCAGCGCCAGCGCCTCGGCGATGGCCGCCCGGTCCGGCACCTCCGGCTCGTAATAGATTTCCCAGAGCGCCAGGCGCAGGATGGTCACATCCACCAGGGACATCCGGTCCAGCGGCCAGCCTTTGGCCGTGCGCTCAATGCGCTCATCCAGCTCATCCCGGTGTGCCATGACCCCCTCCAGGGCCCGCGCGATATACTCGCGGTCCTCCTGGTTCGGTTCATCCTCTCCCAGGGGCACGCTGTCCGCCGGCCGGCCGGCCCGCAGCTCGTCATACACCATCTTCAGCGTATCCTCGCCGCCCTGACCGCCCGCCGTTTTTTCAAAAATCATCTGCATGGCCGCAGCCCGCGCTGTGGTTCTTGACATGTTTTACTCCTCTTCCTCCCGGACGGCATTCTGCTCCTCCGGCTGCTCCGCCTGCTGCTCCTGCTCCCGGGCCACTTCCTGCCGGAAGTCAATCACGGAAGGCTGCTTCTGCGGAATCACGCGGTTCGCCGCTTCCCGCAGGAATTCCCCCTTGTTGTTGACCGTGCCCAGGAAATAGCCCAGGGCAAAGAGCGCCGCCAGCAGCAGCGTCTTCCAGAATCCAATCGTCAGCAGCAGCGCGCCGATCACCACAAACAGTGCGCCCAGCGCCGCGCCATAGGCGGGCGTTCCTCTCTTAAACTCCTTCATCCTGTCCTCCGTTCCATTCGGTTCCGTCCTCTGCCTTCATCTCCGCCTCCGGCACATCCTCCTGTACCGGATCGGAAGGCATGTTCTCTTCCTCAGCCAGCGTCTCCGGCGCCTCCGCCTCCGCAAAGCCCTCCGGCTCGTCCATGACCGGGACCGCCTCCGCGGGCGCCTCCTCCGCAGCGGGAGCCTCCTCCGCAGAAGCTTCCTCCGCAGTGGGAATCTCCTCCGCGGTCGCCTCCGGCGTTTCCTCTCCGGCCGCTCCCTCCGGCGGCATCGGAATCACACAGGGCTCCGGCTCGGTGCTGAAAATCCGCTGATGCATCGGCCGGTCGTCCTCCTCCGGTTCAAAATCCATCGGAGGCACCGCCGGGGCTGCCTGGACGGCAGCAGGCTCCTCCGGAACCTCCGCGGGCTTCTCCTCCGGGGCCGGCTCCTCCGGCATGGCCTGCACATGAGCCTCCGGCTCCGGCAGCGGCATTTTCTCCGGTTCATGCAAAAGCGGCTTGGCCGTGGGCGGCGCGATGCTGAAAACGGCGTCCTGCGCATCCTCGCCCGTGGCTTCGATCTGAACGCGCACGCCCTTGACCTCCACGCCGCTGCAGGCGGTCACATACTGCTTGATCTGCCGCTGCAGTGCCTCGATGGTCAGCGGAATGCTGATGCCGCCCGCCACATCGCCCCGGATTTTCACCAGCAGACCCTCCCGCTGGTTCTCCAGGGACACCTCCTGGGACTTCACCTCCGGATGCTGCTCCAGGCAGCGGTCCACCATGCGCATGAGCGCCTTCATGGAGATGGAAAGATCGCCGTTTTCCGTCTTCTGCGTCACAAAACGGTCCTTCCGCCTCCGGTGACGGAACAGCACCGCCAGGCAGTATCCGCCCAGCAGCAGAAGCAGCACAGCCGCCGTAATCAGGAGCAGCCGCCTGCCCAGCGAATCGCTGCTGACGACGCGGGTCGCAAACCCGGCGACATCCACCTGAAACACGACCTGCGCCACGAGCGCGGCCGCGGAGGCGATCAGCAGCAGGCCCGCCAGCGCCACCAGAATCCGGTCCAGAATGCGTATTTTCATATGTGTCCCTCCTCACGGCCTGTCCGCCGGGCCTCCGGCCGACCGCCGTCCTCCTCGTCCTTTCCCGCGGCTGAGCCCCGGGCGATCCGTTTCATTCGTAAGGATACATATGCGGAAAGACAGAGGAACCTTCCCCTGTCCTTTCGCTCAGTCTCAGTTTTCGTTTTCCGGGGCGGTTTCCGGCATCTCCTCCGCCTGAGGCGTCTCCGCCGGAGCTGCGGCCTCCTCCCCGTCCGCCGCGCTCTTCGGCTCCTCCTGCGGCGCTTCGGCCGGCTTTTCCCCGGTCACCGGGCCGGACTTCCCGCCGGGAGCCAGGTCGCCCGCCTCCAGGTTCGCGCTCTTCGCGCCCGCCTGCAGGGCGTTGTTTTCCTTTTCGAAGCTGACGCTCTGTACGTGCACATCCACCCGCACCACGTGCAGCCCGGTCATGGACTCGATGGCCTTGCGCACGTTTTCCTGCGCATCCATCGCGGCGCGCTGAATGGGCGTTCCGTATTCCACGATCACATACAGATCCACGGAGGCTTCCTCCGTCCCGATCTCCACCTTCACGCCGCGGGTCACGTTCCGGTTCTTGCTCAGCAGGCTCCCGTTCACCGCGCACATGCCCGCAATGCCCTCCACCTCGCTGGCCGCCAGGCCCGCGATGATTGCCACCACGTCGTTGGCGTAGGTGATGCTGGAGGACGGCGTCGGATCCAGGTCCGTCGTCTGCGGCAGGGTGCTGCCGGTCTCTCTGCTGTTTTTCTTCTTGGTGGTCGCCATGGTATGATCCTCCTTGGGCGTTTTCACATCGGAATTATATCAGATTGCGTCAGGGTTGACAACGTCCGCTTTCTCCTCCAGCCCGGTCACGGCAATATGCAGCTCCTCCAGCTGGCGCGGCTCTACCTCTCCCGGAGCGCCCATCATGACATCCTGCGCGTTCTTGTTCATCGGGAAGGCAATCACCTCCCGGATCGATTCCTCGCCGGCCAGCAGCATGACCATCCGGTCCACGCCCGGGGCGATGCCGGCGTGCGGCGGGGCTCCGTAGCAGAAGGCGTTATACATCGCGGGGAATTTGGCCTTGACATCCTCCTCGCCCAGGCGGACCAGCTCAAAGGCCTTGATCATGATCTCCGGATCGTGATTCCGCACCGCGCCGGAGGAAAGCTCCACCCCGTTGCACACCAGGTCATACTGATAGGCCATGATCTCCAGGGGATCCATTTCGCCCCGTTCCGCCTTCAGCAGGGTTTCCAGCCCGCCGTTGGGCATGGAGAAGGGATTATGGCAGAATTCCAGCTCGCCGCTCTCCTCGCCGATCTCATACATCGGGAAGTCCACGATCCAGCAGAAGGCGTACTGCTCCTTCTTCATATGCTGCGGGCACAGCTCGCCCAGCTTCTTGATCAGGACGCCCGCCGTCTTCTGGGCCGCGGTGATTTTCCCGGCGGACAGCGCCACGAAATCTCCCGCCTCCAGGCCCAGACCTTCGATGATCTGCTCCCGGTCGCTCTGCAGGAACTTGGCGATGCCCCCCACGATCTCCCCCTTGTCATCCAGGCGGAACCAGTAGGGCTTGTTCCCGCTGACAACCTCCACATCCGCGCAGAGCTGATCAATCTGCTTGCGCGTGGCGGTAAAGCCGGAAACCCGCACAGCCTTCACCACGTTCCCCTCGAAGGGGCCGAAGCCGCAGCCGCCCAGCAGGGCCGTCGCGTCCTGCGCGGTCAGGTCGATGCGCAGGTCGGGCTTGTCGCTGCCGTATACCTCCATGGCCTCCCGGTAGGGAATGCGGCGGAACGGCGCCTTGGAAGCCACGTTCCAGGTGCCGTATCTGGCAAAGACAGGCGGCAGCACATCCTCCAGGATGGCAAACACGTCCTCCTGCGTGGCGAAGGCCATTTCCATATCCAGCTGATAGAACTCGCCGGGGCTCCTGTCGCCGCGGGCATCCTCGTCCCGGAAGCAGGGCGCGATCTGGAAATACCGGTCAAAGCCGCTGGCCATCAGCAGCTGCTTGAACTGCTGGGGCGCCTGGGGCAGGGCATAGAATTTGCCGGGATGCTTTCTGGCGGGCACCAGGTAATCCCGCGCCCCCTCCGGGGAGGAGGCGGTCAGAATCGGCGTGGTGATTTCCAGAAAACCGTGCTCGTTCATCGCCTGGCGCAGCGCCGCCACCACGTTGCAGCGGAGAATGATGTTCCGCTTCACCTCGGGGTTCCGCAGATCCAGATAGCGGTACTTCAGCCGGAGGCTCTCGTCCGCCTCCCGGCTCCGGTTGATCTGGAAGGGCAGCGCGTTATAGAGGCACTTGCCCAGCACCTCCACCTTTTTCGGCACCACTTCGATATCGCCGGTGGGAATCTTCGCGTTCTTGTTGGCCCGCTCGCGAACCTCCCCCGTGACGGAGACGACGCTTTCCTTATTCAGGCTCCGGAAGACGTTCAGCACATCCTCCTCCTCCGCGACCACCTGCGTCACGCCGTAGTGATCCCGCAGAATCACGAAGGCCAGGTTGCCGCCGACCTCGCGGATATTGTCAATCCAGCCGCTCAGCTGAACCTCCCGGCCCGCGTCCGCCAGCCGGAGCTCGTTACAGGTATGTGTTCTGTGCTGCATTGTTCTCACGCTCACTTTCCCTCGGGCACTGTCTCGTCCCGTGTCAGACCGCGGATGACATCGGCGGCCTCCGACCAGAGCACCGTCCGCTCCTCGCCCGTGCTCATCTGCTTCAGGCGCGCCGCGCCGGAGGCGGCTTCATCGTCGCCGATGGTGGCCGTCCAGGGAGCGCCCGTCTTGTTGGCATATTTGAACTGCGCCTTCAGGCTGCGGCCGCAGTGATCCATGTCGGCCCGGAGCCCCGCCCGGCGCAGGCTCTGAACCAGCTCAAAGGCATGCTGCCGGTTTTCGCCCATATAGGTGACAAAGACGTCATACCAGCCCGGCTCCGGAATGGAGACGCCTTCGGCGTCCAGCAGCATCAGCACCCGCTCCAGCCCCATGCCGAAGCCCACCGCCGGCAGATCGGGCCCGCCCAGCTGCTCCACAAGGTGATCGTACCGGCCGCCGCCGCAGACCGTCAGATTGCCGTCCTTCGTCCGGGTGATCAGCTCGAACACGGTTTTGGTATAGTAATCCAGCCCGCGGACGATCCGGGGGTTCACCGCAAAGGGAATCCCGGCGCCGCGCAGGCAGGTCTGCAGCTGCTCAAAGTGCTCCCGGCATTCATCGCAGAGCATGTCCAGCATGCTGGGTGCGTCCTTGGTCAGGGCCTGGCACTGCTTTTCCTTGCAGTCCAGCGCGCGCAGCGGGTTCCGGTCAAAGCGCTCCTTGCAGGTGTCGCACAGGCCGTCGAAGCGGTCCGCCAGATAGCTCTTCAGCCTCTGATGATACAGCGGGCGGCATTTCGGGCAGCCGATGCTGTTGATGTTCACGCTCAGATTGCTGATGCCCAGATCGCGGAGCAGGTGGAAGGCCAGCAGGATCAGCTCCGCATCCGCGGTAGCCTCCTTCGCTCCGAAGCACTCGCAGCCAAACTGATGGTGCTCCCGCAGGCGTCCGCTCTGCGGCGCCTCATAGCGGAAAATCGGCGCGTTCAGATAATACATCTTGCAGGGCAGCGCGTCCGCGTAGAGGTTGCTTTCCAGAAAGCTCCGCGCCGCGCCCGCCGTGCCTTCAGGCTTCAGCGTGATGGACCGGTCCGCCTTGTCCTTAAAGGTATACATTTCCTTCTGCACGATATCCGTCGTATCCCCTACGCCGCGCAGAAAAAGCTCAGTATGTTCAAACACCGGCGTCCGAACCTCGCGGTAGCCCGCCAGCGCGGCGGCCCTGCGCATCTTATCCTCCAGATACTGCCAGCGATAGCTTTCGGCCGGCAGCACGTCCCTGGTTCCCCGGGGGGCCTGTGTCAGCATACGCATCCTCCTCTTCATCCAGTACTTGCTGTACAAAGGAAGAGTATAGCATATTTTCCCCCGCGGTCAAAGACCCTTCCGGAAAAAAAGAAATGTTACCAGCTGTGTTTGGCCGCCTGCTTGACGCAGTTCTGGTGCATGCTGTCCACCTTGCCGGATCCGTGGGTTTTGCTCTTATAAAAATGGATGCAGAAATGTCCGTCAAAATTGTTTTTGCTGATGGTGGAGGTGCCGTGGGGCATCCCGTTCATGCTGGCCGCGTAGACATGGCCGTTGTAGCGCACCAGCACCGCGCGCCTGCGCCAGCTCCAGTGTCCGTAGATGCTCTTCATGATCTTCGTATCGCTGGCCGTCAGCGGCTCGCAGTCCATATGGTTGGCACCGGTCCAGCGCTTCACCGTGAAAACCTTGCCCGTCTTGATATCCTTCACCTTGAAGGTGGCGTGATGCGGAATCAGATTGGAGCCGCCGCTGAACCAGTTGGGCATTTCGGTGCCGCTGGCGGTGGAACCGGAATCGCTGCCCGCCGCGTCCGACGCGGTCGCCTTCTTCGCGCTGGAGCTTTTCAGCTTCTCCAGCGTTTTTTTGTTCACGGTCCCGTTGGCTGTCAGTCCGTTGCGCTTCTGGAAATTTTTGACGGCCTTCTTCGTGCCGTTGCCGTAATCGCCGTCGATGGAGCCGGTATAATAGCCCAGCTTCTTCAGGCGCTTCTGAACCGTTTTCACCGCGTCGCCGCTGTCTCCCGGCTTGCAGGTGCCGTCCGAGGAGGACGAGCTCTTCTTGTCCGAAGAGGAGGATTTGGAGGAAGACGAGGAGGACGAGGAGGACGAGCTTCCGACCTTGATATATTTTTTATAGACATAGCCCGTCTTTCCGCCCGCGCTGACCTTGTACCAGCTTCCCTTGGAATCCTTGATGGTCACCGTCGCGCCCTTTTTCAGCACGCTGACGACCTTGCTGTCCGAATCCGCCGCCTTGCGCATGTTCAGCGCGCTGGCGGTCACCGTGCCCGTCTTGGCCAGCGCGGCGCACAGCGGCAGCAGGCAGAGAAGGAGCAGAACCATGAACCCGACGCGAAGCTTTCGGTTCATCGCTCTCCCCCCTCCTTTTCTGACAATTCAGTGTCATTTTATTTCTATTTTGTTAAGATGTCAACTTGTTTGTAATAATTTTAATACGAAAAGTTCAGTTTAATACAGATTTTCGTCATTTTTCGTTTCCGGAGCGCCTCCGGTTTCCCGCGTAAGAAAGCACTTGACACGCGGCCCTCCGTATGATATGATTTCTCCCGGTTTTGAGAAACCAGTGCCGTAGACAGCCGGTATCGCAAGATGTAAAGGAGCTCGCTCCGCCTGCCGAGGTGTAAGGAGAATGATTCATCACCCTTGCGCCTGCACGCAAGGGTTTCTTATTTTGAGCCGGATAGGAGGTGCAATTTGCATGAGCGCGAATCTTGAAATGAAGAAGCAGGTTGTTGCTGACATTCTGGAGAAATTCAAATCCGCGGAATCCATGGTCATCTGTTCCTACAGCGGTCTGACCGTGGATCAGGTCACCGAGCTTCGCAAGCAGTGCCGTGAGAACAACGTTCACTACTGCGTGCTGAAGAACCGTCTGGTCGGCCGGGCTCTGAAGGAGCTGAACATCGACTGCCTGGATGATCTTCTGGATGGGCCGAACGCCTTCGTCTTTGGCGAGAAGGACGTGACCGCCGCTCCGAAGATCCTGTCCAACTTCATTGAAAAGAACAAGCTGACCTCTCTGGAAATCCGCGGTGGCCTGATGGGCACCGAGAAGCTGGATGTGGCCGCCATCAAGGAGCTGGCTGCTACCCCGAGCCGCGAAGAGCTGCTGGCCACCCTCGTTGGCTGCCTGCAGTCCCCTGTTTCCGGTCTGGTGGCTGTGCTGGATCAGATTGCCGAAAAGAAGGAAGCTGCCTGAGCTTCAGATGGGCGGCCTGACTGCCGCCTGACCGAATCATTATGGAGGAAAGAAAAATGACGAATCAGGAAATCATTGAAGCCATTGAGTCCATGACTCTGCTTCAGGTGAAGGAACTTGTGGATGAGCTCAAAGAGAAGTTCGGTGTGACCGGTGCCATCGCCATGGCCGGTGCTGCCGCTCCTGGCGCTGCTGCTGCCGCCGAAGAAGAAAAGACCGAGTTCGACGTCGTGCTGAAGGATGCCGGCTCCGAGAAGATCAAGGTCATCAAGGTTGTGCGCGAAGTCGTGTCCGGCCTGGGCCTGAAGGAAGCCAAGGACATCGTGGAATCCGCTCCCAAGACCATCAAGGAAGCTGTTTCCAAGGAAGAAGCCGAGAAGATCGCCGAGCAGTTCAAGGCTGTGGGCGCCACCGTCGAAATCAAGTAATTTCCGTACGGATTCTCAGCCGGCAAACGTGCACCGTTTGCCGGTTTCTTGTTTTTTGAGGCGCTCTCTGCTATACTGCTGGGGTATGGGCCGTCCGCGATTCCCGCGGATCAGGCTCTCTGCTCATCACGATTGTGTCGCGCTCTGTCGCTGTCTTTGAGAAGGGAGGCGTTCCCCCGCATGAGTGCCCCGCGCGCGCTGCTGGCCCTGTGGCTGTGCGCCTGCCTGCTGGCGGCAGCCGGCTCCGTCCTGGCCGAGGAGGAAAGGCTTGAGCCTGCCTGGCCCGTGCCGGACTATGTGACGCGCCTGCTGGAGGTCGCCTCCGGCGAGGTGGGATATGCGGAGGGAGAGCACGGATGGACCAAGTACGGCGAATGGGCCGGGGATCCCTACTGTCAGTGGTGCGCTGAATTCCTCTGCTGGTGTGTCGATCAGACGGATCAGCGCTTCGGAACCCAGCTGCTGGGCACCGTCTATCCCCGCTACTCAGGCTCCAACACCGGCCGCAGCTGGTTCATCAACGCCGGCCGCTACGTCATTCGGAAGGGCCCCGTGGACGGCTGGGGCTATGAATGGCTGAAGGGCCAGACTGCCTTCCTCCAGTCCGGCAGCTATGTGCCGCAGCCCGGCGACCTGGTCTTTTTCACCTGGACCAGCGATACCGATACCGACCATGTGGCCCTGGTTGAATACTGCTCCCGCGGGGAGGATGGCACCGTTTGGATCCATGTCATCGAGGGCAACAAGCCCTCCTCCGTCGCGCGGGATGTATACGAGCTGAACTACTCCCGCATCCTGGGCTACGGCACGGTGCATGACGTGGCGGATATCACCATGCACTTCGGCAATGAAGGCGAAAAGGTGCGCCAGCTGCAGGAAAAGCTCGTCTATCTGGGATATCTGGATCCGGTCTATGAAACCGGTCACTTTGGCAACATGACGCTCAGCGCCGTGCAGGCCTTCCAGTCCGCTCACCGGCTCCGCGCCTCCGGAATTGCCAACATCGAAACCCAGCTCCGCCTGGATGAGGCCGTGGAATGGAAAATAGACCAGGATCCCCTGACGTGGACCGTCGTGGATGAGGACTGATTCCCCGTCCCTCAACGCTTTTCAAGGGAGAGAATTGATCATGAAACGTGCATGCTGTCTGGTGCTGTGCCTGATGCTGCTGGCCTGCCTGCCGGGCGTCTCCGTCGGCGAGGAGGCGGAGGCCTCCCGGTTTCAGTTTGACCTGTTCTTTCATCTCCATCCGGAATCCTTTTCCGGCATGGATCAGGCCCGGGCCGAGGGCTACGCGGAGCTGCTGTCCGCGCTGGAGCTGAAGGGAGAGCTGACCTGGGCGCCGGACAGCCAGTGCGTGGACACCACCTTTTCCCTGGTGCCGGTCACCAACCCCTCCGCTGCGCTGACCTTCCGCCTCTTCGGCTATCCGTCCCACCTGCTGCTGACCTCTCCGCTGCTGGGAAACGAAACCATCCTCTTCAACAGCGAAGCTCTGATGGAATTCTGCATGAAAACCTATTCCCATCTGCAGATTCCCCTGCCCTATCTGGCCCTGCTGTTTCCCTATTCCACCTTCAACGCCTTCTACTATATGTCGGAGGCCTGGGTCCGCGAAATCGGCTTCCCCTATCACTCCATGACCATCAAGGCCGAATGGGTCCGGAATCTGGCGGACGCCTGGTCCGAGCTGCTGCTGGAGGATAACGCGCTGCTGGACTGGTTTGGCGCGCTCTCTCTGCAGAGCGATGCCTCCGAGACCCTGAGCGCCGAGCTGCAGGCTGTTCCCTCCTATGTGCTGGGACCCCTCACGGGCGGCCGCGATATTCAGATGATCGTCGAGGAGGACGCGGTCGCCTTTGCGAAGGGCCGGAACGAGTTCTATCGGGAAACCGCCCGTCCGGACCGCTATGCCATCGAAACCTCCCTGCCCGTCACAGCCAGCGGATTCCAGCCCGAGCTCACCCTGGAAACAACAAAAAATGAAGAGACGGCTCAGACCGCTCTCCATCTTTCCTATGCTTCCACCCCGGAAACGCTTCAGGCCGCGGGGCTGGACGCGGATCCTCAGACCCTGCTCACCCTGAACGCCTCCGCCGCGCTGCCCGTCCGCTGGCCGGTTTCCGGCAGCTATACCGCCGGGGCCTCCATCGAGGGAGATCTGCTGCCTCCCCTCCGGCTGAAGGCCCATCTGGAGGCTTCTCCCGACGGGAGCCTCCGGCTTCTGATCTTCGATGAGGCCCGTTCCGCGGCAACCTCCCTCCTGGAGATCGACGGGACGCTCACGTCCCTGCCCGTGGAAACCGTCCCCTCCTTCGACAAGAACTGGATGATCCAGTTCCTGAACATCTTCTCCGTCAACGACGTGACGCTGCAGGAGTTCGTCCATCGCGTCGCCCGTCCCGCGCTGTACGGCGTGCTGGATTTCCTGGTGGAAATGCCTGTGGCCGGATGCCAGAGCGTGATGGACGATCTGTCCGACTCCGGCATTCTCCGCCTGCTGCTGGGCGAATAGCTATCCCCGCAGCCAGGTTCCGTCATATACGAAGTTCGCCGGCCCCTCCTGAAGGACGTGGCCGGTTTTTTCGTCCCAGATCACGCGGAGGTCTCCGCCGTTGAGCGAGATCGTCAGATCCCGTCCGCACCGTCCGCCCAGGACCGCCGCCACCGCCGTGGCGCAGGCGCCCGTGCCGCAGGCCATGGTCTCCCCGGAGCCCCGCTCCCAGACGCGCATCCGGATGTGCCGGCTGTCCAGCACCGTGGCAAATTCAATGTTGGCCCGCTGCGGGAACAGGGGATGGCGCTCCAGCCGGGGACCGATGCCCTCCACGTCGGCATGCTCCGCGTCCGGCACGAAGATCACCGCGTGGGGATTGCCCATGCTCACGCAGGTCATGCTCCATTTTTCTCCCTCCAGGGCAATGGGCACATCGATCGCCCGATCCCCCTCCAGCCGCACCGGGATCTCCGCGGGCCGCAGCTCCGGCAGGCCCATATCCACGCGCACCGCGTCCACCCGCTCTCCCGCGCCAGAAAGCAGAAGGAGCTTGATGCCCGCGCCGGTTTCCAGCGTCAGCTCCCGCCTGCGCGTCAGTCCCCGCTCGAACACATAGCGGCCCACGCACCGGGCGGCATTGCCGCACATTTCCGCCTCGCTTCCGTCCGCGTTGAACATCCGCATGCGGAAATCCGCCCTGTCGCTGGGGAGGATCAGCACCAGTCCGTCGCTTCCCGCGCCGAAATGCCGGTCGCTGATGGCTCTGGCCAGCGCCTCAGGGTCCGCCACGGTTTCCTCAAAGCCGTTCACATAGACATAGTCATTCCCCAGGCCTTCCATCTTAGTGAAGCGCATCTGTCTCCTCCCCGTCCGTCTCCGTTCTGGCCTTTCCGGCTTCCGCCGTCCGGCTCAGCTGACCTCTCCCGCCGCGATCACCGCAGGCTCCGCCGCCGTTGCCGCATTCTCCTCCGCCGGCGCCTCCTCCTGCCGGATGAAGCGATTCAGCTCCCGCAGCCGGTTAATCCGGCCCTGCACCCGCATGCCCGTCAGCGCCTTGCTCCGGTACCGGTCAAACAGCGCGCGCACCCCCATGGTCACGGGGATGGCGGCCCAGAATCCAGTCATCCCGGCCACGGCCGCGCCCACGCCCATCGCCGCGCCGGACTTCACCATCCGGTACGCTCCGTCCTTCAGGCCCGTCACGCCCGGCTTCCGTCCCAGCAGCACCTTGCTTCCCTCGCTGGCGGAGATGATGACAAAGGGCAGCAGGCCGCTGACGCTCTCCGTCAGCTCCGTCCAGATCCCCGTTTCTTCCAGCAGGCCCATGTCCACGGCGATCTCATCCAGATAGGTCAGCCCCGAGGCGATGGTATCCACCACCGTGTCACGCTGGCGCTTCCGGTACTCCTGCACAAGCTCTTCATAGGTCTTCATGGTACTCCTCCTTCCGCTCTTCAGCTGATCGCGTCCCGAATCAGATTCAGCAGCGTCACCAGCACCCAGGATCCGCCGGCGATGCCCACCAGCCAGATGGCATCCCGGAGCCAGGAGCCCTTTTTCTTCTCCTTCTGGGCGTTTCTGGCGTCCCGGGCCGCGTCCTGAGCGCTGGCCTTTTTTTCCAGCGCCGCCAGCCGATTCCGGCTCTCCGTCAGATCCTGATCCCGGGCTTTCCGCTCCTCCTCCAGCGCCGTTTCCAGCAGCGCAATGCGCGCCTCCAGCTTCTGAATTCGCCGGTCCTCCTCCCGGGTCAGACCGTCCACCTCCTGGCGGAGTTTGCTCTGATCCTCGCACAGGCCTTCCGCCACCAGGGTCATTTCCGCCGTAAACTGCTCGATCAGCTGGGTGGTGTTCTCCCCCTTGACCATCTTCAGCGCCCCGTCCCAGAGCTTTCTGGGCTTCTGGCTCAGTGTCGTCTGTTCAGACATCCGAAAAATCTCCTCTCCTCTCCGTCCCGCGCCGCTGTCCGCGGCCCGGAAGGATTCTCCGCGGGCGTTCCCGCCTCCGCCTTCCGCTTCAGATCCGGAACACGAAGCGGTCCCCGCGGATCCACTGTACGCTGTTATGCAGCGGCCGGCTCCGCTGATCAAAAATCACTTCCCGGAGGCACAGCAGCGCTGTTCCTCCGGCGACGCCCAGGGCCTCCGCCTGCCGCGGCCCCGCCTGCTCCAGGGATATTTCATGCTCTCCCTGCCGGGGCTCGATGCCGTATTCCCGCAGCACCTGATACAGGCTTCCGCTCAGATTGCTCTCCTCCAGATACGCGTAGGCCATGGAAAAATGGTTTTCCTCCAGCACCACCGGTTCCCCGTCCGCCAGCAGCAGCCGGCTGGTCTCGATCATCCGGTCCCCGTGCTGCAGGTGGAGCTCCTCCAGATCCCGGGGGCCGGCGGGCAGCTCCCGCACCCCCAGCACCCGGACGGAAGGCGTTTTTCCGTTCATCAGGCAGGTTTCATGAAAGCTGTGCACATTCTTCAGATTCTGCGCGCCCCTTTTCAGCGCCACAAAGGTGCCCTTTCCCTGCTTTCTCTCCAGCAGCCCCTCGCTTGTCAGCTCCGCCAGCGCCCGCCTCACGGTCACCCGGCTGACCTGATACAGCTGCTCCAGGTCGTGCTCCGCCGGAATCCGGGTCCCGACGAGATAGGTTCCCCGATCGATGTCCTCCCGGATCCGCTGCATCAGCTGATAATACAGGGGACTGGAACTGACGGACTGCAGCTGCTTCATGCCGGTATCGCTCCCATTCTTCTCCAAAGGTCTCTGTTGTATTACAATGTATCAATACAACATAATGATATTATCATCCTTTGTTTTGCCGGTCAATCCTTCTTTCTGAAAAACGCGCATAGGCAAACTGAAAATTATGTGATAGGATAAGCTGTTCTTTTTCCGAAATCTGTCTGAAAGGTTGTGTTCCAGGATGCAGGCATGGCTCCGTTCTCTTTCCTTTCCGGTTCCGTCTTCCGTTTCCGATGCCGTTTCCCTCGCTCGCTTCGAGCTGGAGCGCGCGCTGCCGGCCTATTCCTTCCGGCTGTCTGTGCAGCCCGAGCTGGGGGAGGGCTGGTCCTTTTCCCGCAGGGACGGCGAGGCCTGCCTCGCGGGCGGCCCGGCGGGCCTGCTCTATGGCGCGTATCATCTGATTCAGCTTTCCCTTTCCGGCCAGGCGCTGCCGGAGGAGGCCGCCTCCGCGCCGCGATACGCCCTGCGGATGATCAACTGCTGGGACAATATGGACGGCACGGTGGAGCGGGGCTATGCCGGGCGCAGCCTGTTTTTTGAAGGCGGAGCCTTTCAGTATGATCCGGACCGCATCCGCTCCCTGGGCCGTCTGCTGGCCTCGGTCGGGCTGAATGTGCTGTGCATCAACAATGTCAATGTGCATTTTCCCGCCCAGCTGCTGCTGGAGGATCTCCTGCCGGATCTGGCAGCCCTGGCGGATCTGCTCCGCCCCTTCTGCGTGAGGCTCATGATTTCCGTCGACTTTTCGCAGCCGCTCCGGCATGGCCTTCCCTCGGCGGATCCGCTGGATCCCGCCGTGCGCGCCTGGTGGGCGGAGGCCGCGAACCGGGTCTATGCCGCCATTCCGGATCTGGCCGGGTTCCTTGTCAAGGCGGACAGCGAAAACCGTCCCGGTCCCCATGCCTACGGCCGCTCCCACGCGGAGGGGGCCAACATGCTGGCCGAGGCGCTCAGGCCCCATGGCGGCGTGCTGGTCTGGCGCGCCTTCGTCTATAACTGTCATCAGGACTGGCGGGACACCGCCACCGACCGGCCCAGGGCGCCCTGGGAGCTCTATATGCCCATGGACGGCCAGTTCGCGGACAATGTCATTCTGCAGGTGAAGCACGGCCCCTTCGATTTCCAGGTTCGCGAGCCCCTGTCTCCCCTGCTGCTGTCCCTGCGGCACACGCCCATGGCCATGGAGCTTCAGCTGGCGCAGGAATACACTGGCCATCAGATCGATATCTATGCCATGCCGCCCATGTGGCAGGAGCTGTTCCGCGATCTGCCCGCCGACCGCATCTGCGCCATCACCGCCGTGTCCAACCTGGGCCGGGATGAGAACCTGACCGGGCACCCCTTCGCGGCGCTGAATCTGTTTGCCTTCGGACGCCTGGCCTGGGATCCCGCCGTGGATCCGGCGGAGGTGACGCGGCAGTGGGCCCGCCTGACCTATGCCTTCCCGGAGGCGCAGGAGCGGCAGCTGGTTTCCCTGCTGATGGGCTCCCGCCGGGTCTATGAAAAGTACACGGCGCCCCTGGGCCTGGGCTGGATGGTCAATCCGCATGTGCACTATGGGCCCAACCCCTCCGGATATGAGTTTGATCAGTGGGGCACCTATCATAAGGCCAACCATACCGCCGTGGGCATTGACCGGACCCGGAACGGGACCGGCTACCTGTCCCAGTATCCCGAATCCTTCCAGCGCCGCTACGGCGACCCCTCCGTGTGCCCGGATCTGGATCTGCTGTTCTTCCACCGCCTGCCCTATTCCTTCGTGATGAAGGACGGCCGGACCCTGCTGCAGCGGATCTACGATGATCACTTTGAGGGCTATGAGGAAGCCGCCGCCATGCAGGAAACGCTGAAGGCCCTTCCCTTCCCGGAGCCGGATGCCGGGGTCATTCAGGAGCGCATGCAGCGCCAGCTGGCCAACGCCCGGGAATGGCGCGATGTCATCAATACCTTCTTCTTCCGCCTCTCCGGCATTCCGGATCAGCACGGCCGGGTCATCTATGACTGATCCGCGCCTCTGTTTTCCTTTCTTCCGTGATCCGCGTCCCGCTCATCAGGCTGCGCCTTCCTGCGCAGCCTGATTCATTGGGCGCCAGATCACCAGGCTCATCGTCACAAAGCAGGCCGTGGCTCCGGTCAGCTGGCTGATCAGCTCCGCCCAGAAAACGCCGTTTACACCCAGCCCCAGCCCCGGCAGCGCCAGCGTCAGCGGCGCCACCAGCACGATTTTGCGCAGCAGGGAGAAGAACAGCGCATAGCGCGGATAGTTCAGGGCCACAAAGGTCGACTGTCCCGTCTGCTGCAGCGCCATGAAGGGGAACACGCCAAAGAAAATCCGGGCGCAGTCCGCCGTCAGCGCGATCAGCTGCTCATCGGCGGTAAACAGGCCGATCACGGGCCTTGGCGCGAACATCACCAGGGCCCACATTGCCAGATTGATCCCCAGGCCGCTGAGGAAGGTGAAGCGAATGCTCTGCGACACGCGGCGGTACAGCTTCGCGCCGTAGTTATAGCTCATCACGCTCTGCCCGCCCTGAACGATGCCGTTGTTGGGCAGGCTCATGATCTCCCGGATGGAATTGATCAGGCTCATGGCGCCCACATACAGGGTGCTCATGGAGCCGCCCCAGGCCTTGAGCATGACGTTGACGATGGCCTGCGTGAGGCTGTTGGTCACCTTGAAGGTGAAGCCGGTGACCCCCAGGCGGATGATGCCCTTCAGCTCCGTCCGGTCCAGATGAAAGCCCGTCAGGCGGATCACCGCCCGCCTGCCGCACAGGAAGGCCATGGCCCAGGCCGCGCCGGCCAGCTGGGAAAGCACGGTGGCCAGCGCCGCGCCGCGGACCCCCATGCCCATCTGATAGATCATCAGCGGATCCAGCAGGATGTTCAGCGCGGCCCCGATGATCACCGTCATCATGCCGACCCGGGGAAAGCCCTGGGCGCTGATGAACGGATTCATCCCCAGTCCGATCAGCACGGGAATCGTGCCGATCACATAGATCCGGAAGTAGCTCAGCGCGGCCGGCAGCGTCTCCGCGTCCCCGCCCAGCAGCCGGAGAAGCCCCGGAGCAAACCCGAAAAGCAGCACCGTCAGCACGCCCCCGGTGATCATCAGCATCGTGAAGGAGGTGCCCATGATCCTCTCCGCCTTCCGGTTGTCTCCGCTGCCCCGGGCAATGGTCATCAGGGTGGCTCCGCCCGTGCTGAACAGATTGGCAAAGGCCCCGATCAGGGTGATCAGCGGGAAGCAGATTCCCAGCCCGGTCAGGGCCAGCGTGCCGCCCTCCGCCATATGACCGATGTACATCCGGTCCACGATGCTGTACAGGACATGCACAAATTCGGCCAGCATCATCGGCAGTCCCAGCTTCAAAATGGTCGTGGATACCCTGCCTCTGGAAAAATCGCCCGTTGACGCGCCCATGCGCTCTGATCGCTCCCCTCATACGGAAACACGTAAGCCTTTCCGCTTACGTGTTTCGGGTGAATCCGCTCTGTGACGGGAAGGCGCTCTTACCGCGCCTTCCCGGGATTGTACTGTTCAATCACCAGCTGTTCCCGCAGCTCCGCGGCGGACATGCCTTCGATCTGCCCCTGCTTCGGCACGGAGACCTGAACCGGTTCCCGGCCGTGAATATCGAACCAGTTGTCGGAGAACACGCAGTCCGCGTCCCGCAGCCGCAGGCACACGCTCTTGGTATAGACCGGGGCCTGCAGCGTCAGCAGGAAAGCGTCCTTCTCCTCCCGGATCTGGACCTCCACCTCCGAGGGCAGGAACTGATAGGCCTTCGGCCGGACGAACAGCGTCGTGCCCGCGCTGACGCTCTGCCCGTCCTGCTTGAGCGTGTATTCCAGATAGAGGCTGCGCCGGTCCGCCAGCGTCCGGACGTCCCCGGTCAGATCCAGCGCCAGGCAGGCCTGCGCGGACAGCGCCTTCACCGTCACCTCCGCAGACCAGCTCCGCAGCACCTGCGCCTTTCCGTCCCGCAGGCGGCAGGTCACGGTCAGCGCCGCGTCCCGGGGGGTATCGTTGGACACATGCAGCACGGGATGCAGCACGTCCGTATCGTCGCAGGACAGCAGCAGCGGGGCGTAGAAGCGCCTGGCCGCGTAGTGCAGGCCCTTCCAGCGTCCGAAGTAGTCAATGCTGCTCCAGGAGATCACGGGATTGGAATCGTTGACCTGCCAGTAGGCGCTGCCCATGCAGCGGCCCCGGGCCCTGCGCATATGCTCCACATTGGAGCGGATGCAGTCCGCCTGAACCAGCTGGGAGCAGTAGATCAGGCGCTCAAAGTCATAGGGATAGTTCACCATCTGCGCCAGGTAGTACATCACCTTTTCATTGCCCTGCACGCACTTCTGGTGCGCCTGGATCACGTTCCCGCACAGATCCAGATCCTCCTCCCGCGCAAAGCTCCGGAAGGTGCGGATGTCCGGCAGGCTTTCAAAGCCGTATTCGGAGCAGAAGCGGTAATAGAACTCCCGGAAGGCTTCAATCGGCTTGAAATTATGCCATACGGCCCAGTAGTGCATATCCCCCGCCCGGTTGGAGGAGGAATCATGGATGCCCCCGCCGGAGGACGGAGAGGAAGGCCAGTAGAAGGTCTGCGGATCCAGCTCGCCCAGAATCTCCGGAATGATCTGCTCAAACAGCGTCAGATAGTCCTGCCTCGCCTCCGGATCCTCGGGCAGCCCCCAGGCCTCCCAGGCGGATTCGATCTCATTGTTGCCGCACCACAGGCCCAGGGACGGATGATTCCGCAGGCGAAGGGCGTTGTCCCGGATCTCCGCCCGCACGGTGGCCTCAAACTCGGGGGTCAGCCGGTAGGAGGCGCAGGCAAACATGCAGTCCTGCCAGACGATGAGCCCGTGCTCATCGCAGAAATCATAGAAGGCGTCCTCCGGATAGGTCCCGCCGCCCCACACGCGGATGAAGTTGTAATTGGCCGCCACGCAGTCCGCCAGCAGGCGCCGGGTGCGCTCCGGGCTGCAGCGCGGCAGAATCTGATCCTGCGGAATATAATTGGCGCCCATGGCAAAGATCCGGATGCCGTTGTTGATGAAGCAGAATTCCTTTCCCCATTCATCCGGCTCCTGGCTGATGGTCAGCGTGCGGAGGCCGATTCGCCGGCTCCGGCTGTCCAGCACCTCTCCGCCGCGGCGAAGCTCCACCCGGCATTCATACAGGGGCTGCTCGCCCAGGCCTCTGACCCACCAGAGCTGCGGATCCTCGATGAGCAGATCCGCCTCCCCCTCCCGCAGGGGCGCGGTCCAGGTTCTGCCGTCGGGGCCGGTCACCGTGCACACGGCTTCGAGCCCCTCCTCCCAGGTCTCCACCTCCGCGCTGCAGTGCAGCGTCACCCGGCCCGGCGCATGCTCCTGCGTGAACAGCGCGTCATGAATCCGGCCCCCGTCCCAGGCGGTCAGCGTCACATCCCTCCAGATGCCCAGATCCGGCAGCTGAGGGCCCCAGTCCCAGCCAAACATGCAGTGGGCCTTGCGGATATGCTGATAGCCGGGCATCGTGCCCTCCACGCCCCACAGCGGCCGTTCCGCATATTTCCGCGCGATATACTCCGTCGGGGAATGCAGCTCCAGCCGGAGCAGGTTCCCGCCCTGCCGGAGCAGCCCCTCCACGGCGTATTCCCAGGTGCGGTGCATATTATCCGTATGGCCCAGCAGCTTCCCGTTCAGATAGACCTCGGACAGGGTATCGATTCCGAAAAAGGTCAGCGCCGCGTGCTTCGCGTCCGCAAAGCCCTCCGGCAGCTGAAAGGAGGTTTCCAGGACAAAATCCCGGTCTGATACCGCCGTGGAAATCCACTCGTTTTCGCCCCAGTAGGGATCGGGAATCGCGTTGTTTTTCAGTAGCGTATCGTAGGCAGAGCAGGGAACCTCACAGGCATACCGGTTTTCCCCATCGATCAGGGTCCACCCCTGGTTCAGAGACACTGTTTGACTGTGCACGGCTTTTTCTCCTTTTTTTCATCATCATTTCAGAAGTCCGCAGCAAGCATATCACATCCATCCCGCCTCTTCAAGGTCAAAAAACGCATCCCGCCCTCCTGCAGCGGGAATTCTCCGGATCCGAGCGCAAAAAAGCCCCCGCGCCGACCGGCGGCGCGGGTGCCCGGGAGATCCGGGAGAAGCGGTGAGCAGGCTCAGCCGTTTCCCGTTTCAGGCCATTATTCCACGGTGCAGTACATGAAGTACTTGTAGCCCAGCGGGTTGGCGAAGAAGCCCTTCACGTTGCTCTTCACCATGTAGATGTCGGTGTAGTAGTACAGGGGGGTGATGGCGCCGGTGCTCATC